>Ga0207871_100246_pt1:5000-27074 | contig 27074 bp, 19 predicted proteins | sample Passage260A_FD_187371 | JGI IMG/M metagenome (GOLD analysis project Ga0207871, IMG submission 187371) | Cellulose adapted compost microbial communities from Newby Island Compost Facility, Milpitas, CA, USA - Passage2 60A (SPAdes) (version 2) ...
TCCCCAATGAACGGCCCCGGACCCAACTCGGCGTGTGCGGTGAGCGTGGGATCCAACGGATCGGCCAGGTCGACCGGCTCCGCGAAGCGGACGCTCCCGGCCATCGCCGAGAAGACGGTGAGCAAGCCCGGGTTGAGCGCGGCGCCATCGGTGAAGTGGGCGGCGAAGACGACGGTGTTGCCCCGGTAGTTGGCGACGAGGCGCACCTCCCGGACACTGCCCTCGGGCCTGGCCGGTCCGACGACGTCGACGAGCCGGGCACGCGCCGGGCCGAGGAGGGCGGGGGCGTGCCGTGCGCCGCGAAGCACGTCCGGCAGTTGCCCGTCGACGCCGGCATCGGTCTGCCCGGGCGTCACCGCCAGGCGCATGGTTGCATCGGCGTTGGGAGGCTGGAAGCGCACCTCGACGATCGCCCCCTGGTTCCGGGCCTCCTCGACCGTCCACCCATCCGGGTAGCGGATGCCGAGGCCAAGCCTGGCGTCGGCCCACTCCGGCCAGTCGGCCGTCTCCGGCAACGCCGCCACGAGCGTCGCCCGCACCCCGTTCACCGGCTCCACTACCTCGTCGAGAACGAACAGCCGGTCGGCGCCGGGACACCCGGCATACTCGGGATCGAAGAAGTGCCCACGCAGCCGAGCGCGCGACGGGATATCAATGATGCCGAGCGAGTAGGGGACCACCAAGCGCAGCGCAGGCACCGTCGCCGGCACCTCGTTGGGGAGCATCACGCCGGCGACGGAGAACTCGCGCAGGAAGGGGCGGTCGGTCAGTACCGCCAGCCCCTCCGGCGCAACCGGACAGCCGGCCTGCGCATCGGCGACCCCGGCGCTGCCTGGTGCGGTGTTGACGTACGCCACCAGCTCGACCGGCCCGGTGGCAAGCCGGTCCCGCTCCGTCTCCAGCGCGGTGACGGCGGCTTCTACCGACAGCGCCTCTCCGACCTCGACGGCCGGCGACGCGGTCGGGTCTTCGGACCTGCGCGTAAGCTGCCCAAACCCGCCACAGGCCGTGATCGCAAGCGCGACCACGAGCCAGGCGAGCACAGAGCGGTACAGACGATGGCTCAGTGCGGTAACCTCCCCGGTTTTGGACCCGCGGCTGGGTAGCAGACTTCGGTTGGCGGCGGGGTCCAGCGGATTATAGACAATCCGGGGCACGCGGCGCAGCGTGCGGCGCCCTATTCTTGCGTCACCCGAGATACCGAACGACGCCTGCCGCCGTGGGTTGCGAACCTGACGCGGTTGCGGGCCGGGCCGCGATCTGCGTGAATGGGGACGGTGAGCCGACGGGACCACGGAAGGGGGTACCGGTGGACGGGACTCGAATCGAGCGCCTGGCGCGCGTGCTGACCGAGTACTCACTGGAGTTGCAGCCGGAGGAGCGCGTGGTCATGATCGGGAGCCCGCTGGCGGCGCCGCTGCTCCTGGCTGCCTACCAGCACGCGCTGCGGCTCGGGGCGTTCCCCATTCTCGACGTCCATCTGCCCGAGGCACAGGAGATCCTGCTGCGGGAGGGGAACGATGCGCAGCTCCAGGCGATCTCGCCACTGGAGGCATTCGCCAGCCTCGAGGCCGACGCCCGGCTCTCGGTGATCGCGCCGGAGAACACGCGGATGCTGGCGGGGATCGACCCGGCGCGGCAACAGGTCTTCTCCCGTGCCCGCGCCAGCCTCCGCGAGCGCCACCTGGAGCGTGCCGCTCAGGGGGAACTGAAATGGTGCGGAACGCTCTTCCCGACCGCCGCCCTGGCCCAGGAAGCCGACATGTCGCTCCGGGACTACACGGAGTTCGTCGCCCGCGCCGGGTTCCTTGATGACCCGGACCCAGTGGCCCGCTGGCGCGACCTGGCCGCGTACCAGCAGCGGCTGATTGACTGGCTCACGCCGCGGCACGAGGTCCATGTCGTCGGCCCGGACACCGACCTAAGGCTGCGCATCTCCGGCCGGACCTGGATCAACTCCGACGGCCACCGCAACTTCCCGAGCGGCGAGATCTTCGTCGGGCCGGTCGAGGACTCGGTGGAGGGGCACATCCGCTTTACCCACGCGACGATCGTGCACGGGCGCGAGGTGGAGGACGTGCGTCTCTGGTTCGAGCGCGGCCGGGTGGTCAAGGCCACCGCGGCGAAGAACCAGGACTTCCTGGAGGCGATGCTGAACACGGACGAGGGGGCGCGCTACCCGGGCGAGTTCGCCTTCGGCACGAACCGAGCGATTGACCGCTTCACCCGCAATATCCTCTTCGACGAGAAGATCGGCGGGACGATCCACATGGCGCTCGGCGCGGGGTACCCTGATAGCGGCTCGCGCAACCAGAGCGCGATCCACTGGGACCTGATCTGTGACCTGCGCCAGGGCGGGCAGGTGACGGTCGACGGCGAGGTGTTCCTGAAGGACGGCGAGTACGTGGTGCAAGGGTGAGGGTGTGAGGCGAGATGCGTCATGCGTGATGCGTCATGCGTCCCCCTCACCCCCCAACCCCCTCTCCCACCAGGGGAGAGGGGGCGATACGCAATACGGGTGACGTATGACGCATGACGCATGACGGTTGACGAAACGTGCTATGACTGAGGCGACCGACAAGCCGGTGGCGCGGGGGCTGGGCTGGCGGACGGTGGCGACGCGCCGGCCCTTTACGACGCCCTGGCTCCGCCTGCGGCAGGACGATATCGCCATCGGCGATGAGCGGATCACCTACACGTATCTCGACCAGCCGCCCGGTGTGTTCGTGGTGCCGGTGACCGATGACGGGCGGGTGGTGCTGATCCGCCAGTACCGCTACCCGGTGGACGCCTGGTGTCTTGAGGTTCCGGCTGGGGGGACGCACGACCGGCCGGGGGTGCCGCTGGCGGACCTGGCGCGGGAGGAACTGCTGGAGGAGGTCGGCGGCACCTGCGCCACGATTGAGCGGATCGGCTCGTTCCACCCGAGCGTGACGCACAGCGCCCAGGAGTGCCACGTGTTCCTGGCACTCGGGGTGGAGTTGGGTCAGACGCCGCGGCACGAGGCGACGGAGCGGATCGAGATCCTGCCCGTGCCGGTGGGGGAGGCCCTGCACCTGGCCCGCACCGGCCGCATCGCCGACGGGCAGAGCGCGCTGGCGTTGCTGCTGTGCGAGGAGCGGCTGCGGCAGCGCGGCTACCTCGACTGACGCCGGCACCACCGGTCCGCGAAGCATGCCGTCGGCGTCGCAGCGACTGCTCCAGTGTAGCAGGCTCATCCTGGATGGGGCAGGGCTCTCCCACCCGACCGTGACTGACATAACGCAATGGAAGGGTGTCTCGCCAGCCGTTAGCGGGGGTGCCCCTCGCGCAGTGCCCGGTTCATGGCCCCGAGCGACAGGATCTGCCGGCCGTCCGCATCAAAATTCTCCGGTGCCAGCCAGGCCTCGAAGTTCGCCCGGATGGGCGGCCACTCCTCGGCGAGGATCGAGAACCACGCGGTGTCGCGGTTCCGCCCCTTCACGATCACGTGCCGATAGAAGGTCCCTTCGTAGGCGAAGCCGAGTCGGGCGGCTGCCCGGCGTGAAGGCTCATTGAGCGCGTTACATTTCCACTCAACCCGGCGATAGCCGAGATCGTCGAACGCATGGCGGATCATGAGGTAGAGGGCCTCGGTCGCCTCCCGGCTCCGCTGTAGCGAGGGCGCGAGCCAGATGTGGCCGATCTCGATGACCCCGTCGCTGGGCCGGATGTTCAGGTAGCTCGCCATCCCGGCTGCCTTACCGTTCCGCCGGTCGCGAATCGCGAAGAAGATCGGATCGGACGATGAAGAGCAGGTTCGTAGCCAGGCACAGAACGCGTCGAAGCTGGGAAATGGGCCGTACGGCAGGTAATCCCAGATCCGATCGGTCACGTCCTTCGGTCCTTCGCGCGACGCGTCCCACAACTCCTGTGCGTGGTCGATCGGATGCAATGGCTCCATCCGTGCGTAGCGTCCGTCAAGCGGAATCCGCGCCGGGTAGAGCCCTGGTGGAAGTGGGTCGACCACGTCGCCCGATACCTGGCGCACCCCAAGCTTCTCGCTCACAATCGTCCTTTCCGATACGATGCACACGATGGCCCCCACCAAAGCCACCCGCATCGTAGCCGACGGAGCCTGAGGAGCGGAAGGCCGATACGGCGGGAGTGCCAGGGCGCCCGACGTCACTCCACGCGGTGTTCCGGCAGCTCCACCGCGAACTGAGCTGCCAGTTGCTCGAGTTCCCGCCAGACGGGCTCCGGGATTGGGATCCCGGACCGGTGACGCTCGCTGCGGGCCTGCGCCTCCGGCTCACCCGGGACGAGGACGCGTTCGACGCCCGGGACCGGTTCCACCCGCGTGGCGGCATCGAGGACCGCCCCCGCCCGTTCCGCGAAGTGTGCAGCGCTGCCAAAGGCCGCGGGATCAAGCACAAGCACCAACACACCACTGATGTTCTGCATGGCGGGGTCATCGGGATCTCGCGCACCGTCCGCGCTCATGGCCAAACCGCCGAGGAGCGCCGCCGCGAGCGCAAATCCATATCCCTTGTGCCCCGCGACGGATCCACCCAGGGGCAGGAGCATTCCACCGTCGTACAGATCACCGGGTACATCGCTTGGCGCGCCGTGCTGATCGAGGATACTCCCAGGCGGCAGGGGCAATCCCTTCGCCTGGGCCTGGCGCACCTTGCCCTCGGCGATCGTCGAGGTGGCGGCGTCGTAGACCATAGGAAGTCGACCAGCAGCGGGGACGCCGATCGCCCAGGGGTGCGATACGCAATACTAGGCGTACCATTCGCGCTGGATGCCATGTCGTCCTCCTAGCACGATAGCTACAGCGACGCTAAAGGTACGGTATGTGGATAGGTTTCATTCTAGCACTAGCAGATGACCGCTGGGCTTCGATCCGCAGAGAGCGCCGCGTTCACGACCGACTACGCAGTACCGGGGCGACGATCCGGCGGAGCTCTCCAAACGGAGCGGATCGAGATCCTGCCCGTGCCGGTAGGGGAGGCCCTTCACCTGGTCCGCACCGGCCGCATCGCCGACGGCCAGAGCGCGCTGGCGCTGCTGATGTGTGAGCAGCGGTTGCGGGGGTAGGGGTGTCTGGGGTGAGCTGGCTATCGAAGTAGACATAAAGAAGTTAGCCGAATGAAGAGGGCAGGGCAGGAATGGATTGAAGTGCATCGGCGGCGTAGGCGGATGTCCGGGGCGGGCACGAGCCGGGGGCTGATGCGGGCTGCGGTGGTGGCGAGCCGGGTTTGGACTATTGGCTGTTGCCGTCGGCTTTTACGGCGGGTGGTGTGAGGGTTCCAGCGGCGCGGCGCGTGCCCGGGGGTAAACCCCCGGGCTGACACGGCGAAGCCCACTGAAGGGGCTGAGGACGCCGTGCCCGATGGGAGGCTGAATCGGATACGCCGGGATGTTGAGTATCACAGCCCCTTTAGTGGGCTTACCCTAGTCAAGTCAGCCCGGGGGTTCACCCCCGGGCACCAACGGGATGGTCGGCACCGTTTCGCCTGGGTGTCGGCCCGGCGGCTTCAGCCCCGGGCGCCAGCCGCGGCACTGGGGATCCTTTCGCCAGACATCGCACCGGTCCTGCCCGACATGAGGGGAAGGACATTATTGCGGATAACCTTCCTTATCCGCAATAGCTCCAGGGCTGCTCCGATGCCTCTCATCCCCCTTCGCGGGCTGCCGTGAGCATCAGGGGTCTGCTAACGCCGTGGACAAAGGCGATATGGGCCAGGAAGGCGCCCAGCCAGCCGAGGGCGTCGAGCGACCACTCGGCGAGCGTGCCGTGGAACGTGACCAGATGCTGCTCCGTCTCGCGCCACAGGCCGACGGGTGTGTTGGGCAGCAACACGGCGTCGTCCTCGGCCAGGGAGAACGAGTCGCAGCGGAAGACGTCTTGATAGGACGATTGGATCCGCTGGAGCATCTTAGGCGCCGCCGCTTGGATGGACGGATCCTCGCCGCCGTCGAGCGTGACCCGGATCGCTGAGCGCTGCCGCGGGTCGCCGTCTGCGAACCAGTCGGGCTCGATGCCCGACACTGACGGGATGCCAGAAGACGGCGCTGAGAGGCTCCATTCGGGCAGCAGGATGCGGATCGCTTCAAGACGCAGGGTGCCGATGCGTCCAATGACGTCATCGATGCAGACGAGGAACGGGTGCACCGGCAACGGCCAGCCCTCGGGGATCGGTTCTGTCAACCCAACTTGGAACCAGGCGACGCGTGGCGGCTGAGACTCGGAGTCGAGTTCGAACGCAGCGTCGTTCATGCCCCAGAAGCCGGGATTCTCGAGCCAGCCCATCGCACTGGAGCGCTTGTAGAACAGGCTGTAGGCGTCTTCGGACGCCGTGGCCGGATCCCACCACGGGTGCAGCTCCAGCTCTCCGTGGAGTGCGGCGAACATGGTGCGGGTAGGCCCGATGCCGGGGTACGGCGCCCCGCTCACGAAGCGCTCCTTTCGTCACGGGCAGCCAGACACGTTCACAAGGAATTATGGCTGCCGTCCAACCCAACGCAACGGCTTGCCGAAGCCGGGATGGCCGGGTACCGTGGCGGCGCGCGCCGGGCACGGGCGGCGCACCGGTTCTGGTGAGGCGGAGGGGGATATTATGTCACTTAGCGAGCAGGTTCGCGCGAGCATCGAGGCGCACAAGCCGGCGCTGATCGAGACGCTGTTCCGGCTCTTGCGGCAGCCGTCGGTTAGTGCCCAGGGGCTGGATGTGGCCGAGTGTGCCGAGGTGCTGCGCGACATCATGGAGGAGCACGGCATCGCGGCGCGGGTGATCCCGACCGCCGGTCACCCGGTGGTCTACGGTGAGTATCCGGTCGAGGGCGCTACCAACACCCTGCTGGTCTACGGGCACTACGACGTGCAGCCGCCGGAGCCGTACGAGGCCTGGATCTCGCCGCCGTTCGAGCCGGCGATCCGCGACGGCCGGATCTACGCCCGGGGCACGGGCGACAACAAGGGCCAACTGCTTACCCACGTCCTGGCGGTCAAGCTACTCGCGGACCTGGGGCTGATGCCGAAGGTCAACCTCAAGTTCATCTTCGAGGGCGAGGAAGAGAGCCTCAGCCCGAGCCTGCCCGCGTTCCTGCGGGAGCACGCCGACCTGCTCCGGGCGGACGTGTTCTACGCGGCCGACGGGCCGATGCACCCCTCGGGTCGCCCGGTGGTCTTCTTCGGCGTGCGGGGCGTGGTCGGCATCGAACTCGTCGCCCGCGGGGCCAACCGCGACCTGCACTCGGGCGAGTTCGGCGGGCCGGTGCCCAACCCGGCCTGGACGCTGGTCGAGCTGCTGCACACGATGCGCCTCCCCGACGAGCGGGTGGCGATCGAGGGCTTCTACGACCGCGTGGTGCCTCCGACCCCCTACGAGCGGAAGCTGCTGGAGCGCATCCCGTTCGACCCTGAGGAAGTCAAGCGGGACCTGGGGATCAGCGCCTTCGCCGGTCCGCCCGACCTGTCGTGGTACGAGCAGTTGATGTTCCAGCCGACCCTGACGATCAGCGGCATGGCGTGCGGCTACACCGGCCCGGGCGTGAAGGGCGTGCTGCCGTCGGAGGCCGTGGTGCGCCTGGAGGCGCGGCTGGTGGCCGATCAGGACCCCGACGACATCTTCGCCAAGGTCGCCCGGCACGTGCGCCGCTACGCTCCTGAGGTCGAGGTGCGCCTGCTCTCCCGCTCCAAACCACAGAAGACCTCGCCGGAATTGCCGGTGTCGCAGGCGATCGTGGCAGCGCTCGCCGACGCCTACGGGGTCGAGCCGGTGGTCAAGCCGGTGCTGGGTGCGGCCGCCCCGAGCTATCTCTTCGCCGAGACGCTGAAGCTGCCGGTGATCTGGGCCACCTACGCGAACTACGACGAGAACAACCACTCGCCGAACGAGAACATCACGGTCGAGTGCTTCCTGAACGGCATCGTCGCCAGCGCCCTGGTCTTCGACCGCGTGGCGAAGCTGGACCCGGCACAGCTTCGGGCCTAGGGGCCGCTACTCGCCTGTGCCCTTCCCTGCCTGGCCGGTGTGCGTGTCGAATGTTCTGTCAAGTTATCCGTGCTCGCAAGGGGTGGGTCTCAAACCCACCCCTCCCCTAACGGGCCGGCTGGGGATGGGAAGAGTCACCGGCGGCTTGCACCCACGCGGGCCGGGAGACGGCACCGGGCAGCCTGCTTGCCCGGCATCGTGCCCTGTGCTATCGGTAGCGCGGAGGCAAACACGGCATATCCGGCCGGTAGCGGCACGGATGCGTTCCCCGGTGCAGCGAAGGAGTCACGAGCATGAGTGCGCAGGCGACCGAAACCCGCTTTCGGAACTACATCGGTGGCGAGTGGGTGATGCCCAGCGGGGCGGAACTCCGGCCGAACCAAAACCCGGCCGACACCCGCGAGGTGCTGGGCGAGTTCCCCCGCTCCAGCGAGGAGGACGTCGCGCGGGCCGTTGAGGCGGCCGCGGAGGCGCTGCCCGCCTGGCGGCGGACCTCCGGTCCCCAGCGCAGCGCCATCCTGACCAAAGCTGCGGAGATCCTGGAGCGGCGCGCCCAGGAGATCGGCGAGGTCTTGACCCGCGAGGAGGGGAAGACCATCGGCGAGGGCGTGGGCGAGGTGCTGCGGGGCGTGCAGATCCTCCGCTTCTACGCCGGGGAGCCGCTGCGGCCGATCGGGGAGAACTACGCCAGCGCCAACCCCGACACCTTCCTCTACACCGAGCGGGTCCCGGTGGGGGTCGTCGGGGTCATCACCCCGTGGAACTTCCCGGTCGCGATCCCGATCTGGAAGCTGGCTCCCTGCCTTGCCTACGGCAACACGGCGGTGTTCAAGCCGGCCGAGTTGACCCCGCTGACGGCCCACCTGATCACGGAGGTGTTCGCCGAGGCGGGGCTGCCAGCCGGCGTGCTCAACCTGGTGCATGGCCCCGGCCAGGTGGTCGGTGAGGCGCTCGCCCGTCACCCGAAGGTGAACGCCATCACCTTCACCGGCTCCAACGCTGTCGGCCGGCACCTGTACCAGATCGCGACCGCTCGCGGCGCCAAGGTGCAGCTCGAACTGGGCGGGAAGAACCCGGTGGTCATCGCCGAGGACGCCGATCTGGCGCAGGCGGTCGAGATCGTCACCTCCGGCGCGATGCGCTCGACCGGGCAAAAGTGCACCGCCACCAGCCGGGTGATCGTCGCCGAGCCGCTGCTGAAGGAGTTCACCGAGGCGCTGGTGGAGCGTGCCAAGTCGATCACGGTCGGTCCCGGGATCGACCCGGCGACGTACATGGGACCGCTGGTCTCCGAGGAGCGGCGCGAGTCGGTGCTGCGCTACATCGAGATCGGCAAGCAGGAGGGGGCGAAGCTCCTGACCGGCGGCGAGCCGCTGACCGGGCCGGAGCACAAGCACGGTTTCTTCGTCGCCCCCACGGTCTTTGCCGACGTCGAACCGACGATGCGCATCGCCCAGGAGGAGATCTTCGGGCCGGTCGTCGGCGTGATCCGCGCCCGGTCGCTGGACGAGGCCATCGAGATCGCCAACGGCGTCGACTTCGGGCTGAGCGCCTCGATCATCACGCGCGATATCCGCAAGGCGTTCCACTTCATCCGCTCGGTCGAGGCGGGCATCGTGCACGTGAACTCGGAGACCGCCGGGGCCGAGCCGCACGTGCCGTTCGGCGGCATGAAGGGGTCCAGCTCCTACTCGCGCGAGCAAGGCCGCGCGGCGATGGAGTTCTTCACCCAGACGAAGACGGTGTATTTGGATCTGCCGCCGGCGTAGGTCTGAGCACGCGTCGAACGGCTTAAGCCGCGCCTGTCGACCCTGGCAGGCGCGGCTTTCGTTACTGGAACCCTGACGTATTGGTATCTTATCCACGCAGTTTATCATCTTGTCACGCATGTACGTACGCCCATTCAACTACATTGACATCATGCGCAGGGGGATTGGATACTTCGATTGCGCAGTGAGCAATACGCTCGCAATTCGGCGCGGACCGATCGCCCGGGAGGTGGGCGATGGCGAGTGTGGCGTCTACTCTCTCGCTGACAACCCAGTTTCTCTACGAGTTGGCAGAGCTACCGCCGGATCACAAGAAGCGCATCTTGCGACGGATAGAAGAGCTACGCCTTGATCCGCGGCCCGACGGCAGGGCCAAGGTTCGTTATCAAGGCTATCAAGACGTGTATCGCTTGAAAGTGCATCCGTATCGCGTTCTCTACCGCTGGGAAGGGTACGATGTCACGGTGCTGACGGTCGGGCACCGACGCGACGTGTACCGAGGAGAGCTCCCGGTTGACGCTGAGGCGCCCTACCGGCTGATCGATGGCTCGGAGTTGCTACTCGCCAGCGTGATCGGGCCGCATTCCGATACGGTGTGGGCGGAGTCGATCCACCACGCCGTCGACGTCACGTCGGGTACCGAGCCTGGTGACTCGCATCCGGAACAACATCCCGGCGATATGCCCCCGTTGCCGGAACGCCCCCATGATGCGCTTGCCGACGATGCGGATGACCTTCTCTCCCCCCCGATCACACCGGATCTTCTCGACCGGATCGGGATCACTGATCCTAACCAGCGCGCGATCCTGCTCGAGTGTCGAACGGAAGGACAACTGCTGGGCGCAACGGTGCCGCCGGAGGTGATCGAAGCAGTCATCGATGCACTCTGGCCGGAAGATGAAGAAGATGAGGAGATCGATGACTCCGCACCGAGCCTGGACGCTGCGCTCGATGCGCCCGCGTACATCATCGATGATCTCTGCGAACTTGACCTCATCGAGTGGGAGCGTGGTCAGGCACCGCTCCAATGGCGCTTGCGGCTGGACCCGCAGCAGCAGGAGATCGTCCAGGCGATCGCTAACGGTCCTGGACCGTTCGTGGTGCGCGGTGGTCCGGGTAGCGGCAAGACGACGGTCGCACTGTATGCGACGAGGGCATTCCTCGAGTCGGCGCGGGCACGTGGCATCCGCTTCCCCAGGCTCCTCTACGTGACCTACACGCGCTCGCTGGCGAAAGTGGCCGAGGATCAGTTGCGGATCGTGCTTGGTCCAGATGCTGGCCGGGTCAGAGTGAGCACCGTCGACTCACTGGTCATCAAACTCGCTCGCTGTCAAGAGCCCGATCTCCAGATCGCCGATGATGAGTGGTTGGGCACGCTGTTCGAGCGGGCTCGGCAGGAGGCGTTCGCCCAACTCCTATCGCCCGAGGCGGCGCAACTGCGCCGGGAGGCCCGCGCCTTGGCTAAGCTGAGCAATGCCTATCTCTTGCAAGAGATCGAGGTGATTATCGAGAACCAGGGGATCGAGTCATTGGAGAAGTTCCTCACCGCGGATCGAAAAGGCCGGGGGATCGGGCTGACCCAGGTGCAGCGTGCGGCAGTTTGGCGCCTCCGTGAAACGTTTTATCGCTTGCTCGCTGAAGAAGGCCGAACTACCTGGGCACTGGCACGGCGGAAGGCACTCCAGGCAGCGCGCGAGGGGCTGGCCCCCGAGGCGTATGATGCTGTGCTCGTGGACGAGGTGCAGGACCTGAATCCCTTGAGTCTCCAGGTGGTTCTCAGTTTGTGCCGGTCCCCGGAGTGGGTTCTGCTGGTCGGCGATACCGGTCAGTCGATCTACTGGGGTGGAATGCGCTGGCAACAAGTGCTCTCCACCTTATCCTCATCGGTCAAGGGCTGGACGCTGCGGCGAGGGCACCGTGGAACTCCGGGTATCCACCGCGCTGCGGCAGCCTACCTCCAGCACGGTGGCGCCGGTGTACCGGACGGCACCCTTATCGAGAGCCACCGGCGTCAGCGCACAGAACGCCTCCCGGCCCTACTGCGAGTCCGCAGTCCTCAGCTCATATACCCTGCTCTGGTGGAGTGGCTGGAAGAAGCGATGGACACCATTGGAGCTCAGCGACAAGATTGCGCGGTCCTCGTTCCGACCAATCGGGAAGCAGAGATCGTTACTGATGAGCTTCTCCGACTTGGTCTAGACGCGCGCTTCGTCAGGCGCGGTGATTCGATCAACTTCGCGCGGTCGGAAGTACCAGTCATGACATGGTCCAACGCGAAGGGCCAAGAGTTCCCCATCGTTGCCGTCACCAGCATGACCTGGGCCGTGCCAGGGCTTAGGAATGTGGAGGTTCCTGAGGAGCGGCAGGAACTCATCGACCGGTGGCGACGCACTGCTTACGTCGCGATGACGCGAGCAACCGAGGCGCTGGCGGTGGTGGTACCGATGACCGCCAGGTCCCCGCTTCTGGATGGTCTCGGTGGCGACCCGTGGGATGTGCGATAACCAGTCGCGTCCAACAGCCATTCCCCGCTCGATCCCTGTTCCCAGTCATGTCGATTGGGGAGAGGGCGGCTTGCCGGAATCGGGTCTGACCTGTAGCCCGGGGCACGTGGATGATTAGCCCGCGCTGTGCGAATATCGCGCTGCCGGGTGGTGAGCCGGTGTGCGAGGCGCGGTGTTGGGTGGCCGTGTGGGTATGGCGAGAGGATGAGGGATGGCCCAGGTTCGGATCACGGTGGGTGCGCTGGAGTTCGTCGCGCGCTGGGAGGAAGCGGCAGCGCCGAAGACGTGCGCGGCGTTCCGCGCGATACTTCCGTTCGAGAGCAAGCTGATCCAGGCACGGTGGAGCGGTGAGTCGGCCTGGGTGCCGCTTGGGGACTTCCAGCTCGGCGTCGGGTTCGAGAACGCGACGAGCTATCCGGCTCCGGGCGAGATCCTCTTCTACCCCGGTGGCTACAGCGAGACGGAAATTCTGGTACCCTACGGTCCTACCTGCTTTGCCAGTAAGCTGGGGCAACTGGCGGGAAATCACTTCCTGACCATCGTCGAGGGGCGGGAGCGGCTCCCGGAGCTCGGCCGGCTGGTGGTCTGGGAGGGCGCCCAGGACATTACGTTCACCGCGCTGGACTGAGCGCGGGCCCGGCCGCCCCCGGTGTTCGGCTCATCGTGAGGTGTCGTTTCAGCGTCGTCGGAGGGAGGCTCATGATGGCGAACGGGATCCGTGTCGTGGGGCCGATGACGAGCGAGTACGCGGAGATCCTCACGCCGGAGGCACTGGCCTTTGTCGAGCGGCTGCACCGGGAGTTCAACCCGCGGCGGGAGGAGCTGCTGCGCCTGCGGCAGGAGCGGCAGGCGAAGATCCTGGCCGGGGGCACGCTCGACTTCCTGCCGGAGACGCGCGATGTGCGCGAAGGTGAGTGGTCCGTCGCCCCCGCCCCGGCCGACTTGAACGACCGGCGGGTGGAGATCACCGGGCCGGTCGACCGCAAGATGATCATCAACGCGCTCAACTCCGGTGCCAAGGTCTTCATGGCCGACTTCGAGGACGCCAACTCGCCGACGTGGGCCAACGTCGTGGAGGGGCAGCGCAACCTGCGGGATGCGGTGCGGCGCACGATCTCGTTCGAAAACCCCGACGGGCGGCGCTATGAGCTGTGGGACGAGATAGCGACGTTGGTGGTGCGACCGCGCGGCTGGCACCTGGTGGAGCGGCACGTCGAGGTGGACGGGCAGCCGATCTCGGCCAGCCTGTTCGACTTCGGCCTCTACTTCTTCCACAACGCTGCCGAGTTGATCGCACGCGGGAGCGGGCCGTACTTCTACCTGCCGAAGTTACAGGGCCATCTCGAAGCGCGCCTCTGGAACGACGTCTTCCGCTCGGCACAGGACGCGCTCGGCATCCCGCAGGGGACGATCCGGGCGACGGTGCTGGTCGAGACGATCTGGGCCGCGTTCGAGATGGACGAGATCCTCTACGAACTCCGCGAGCACGCATCCGGGCTGAACGCGGGGCGGTGGGACTACATCTTCAGCGTGATCAAGACGTTCCGCGACCGGCCCGACGCGATCCTGCCCGACCGGGCGCAGGTGACCATGACGGTGCCGTTCATGCGCGCCTACACCGAGTTGCTGGTGCGGACGTGCCACCGGCGCGGCGCCCACGCGATCGGCGGCATGGCGGCGTTCATCCCGAGCCGCCGTGACCCGAAGGTGAATGAGGTGGCGCTGGCCAAGGTGCGGGAGGACAAGGAGCGCGAGGCGGGCGACGGCTTCGACGGCACCTGGGTGGCCCACCCGGACTTGGTGCCGGTGGCGCAGGCGGAGTTCGACCGGATCCTCGGCGATCGACCCAATCAGAAGGATCGGCTGCGGGAGGACGTGCAGGTGACGGCAGCGGACCTGCTCGCCTTCCAGGTGCCGGGCGGCACGATCACCGAGGAGGGCATCCGCAACAACGTGAGCGTGGCGCTGCAGTACATCAACTCCTGGCTGCAGGGCGTCGGTGCCGCGGCGATCTTCAACCTGATGGAGGACGCCGCCACAGCCGAGATCTCGCGGGCGCAGCTCTGGCAGTGGCTCCATCACGGTGCCCGCACCGCTGGAGGTGGGCAGTTCACCGCCGAGCGCTACGAACGGATCCGGGACGAGGAACTCGCGAAGCTCGGCGGGCGCGAGACGCAGCGCTATGCGGACGCGGCGGAGATCCTGGATTCGTTGGTGCTGAGCGAGTCGTTCACCGAATTCCTGACCGTCCCAGCCTACGCGCGGCTGGAGTGATTGCCCGTTCTCCGAAGCGATCAAATTTATGTCGCGCTCCGACTCCGCCGGAATCCCGGCGGAGTCACACCATTTCGCATCGGATTCGCATCGGAGCCGCCGCGCAACGGAGTCGGCACGTGCCCGGGGCTCAAGCCCCGGGCTGACAAGACAAAGCCCACTGAAGGAGCTAGGGACGTGGTGTCCGATGGGTGGCCGGGTAGCATCAGCCCGGGTGAGGGACAAGGAAGCCCCTTCAGTGGGCTTATCCACTATTCAGCCCGGCGGCTTGAGCCCCGGGCACGGGCTGGACGGTGGACGCCCAACACCGAGGGGTGGTTCCGGGCGCGCTTCAGCCCGCGCGTGGCGTTTGCCGCATTCATCGCGTCTTCTCGCCACCCGCCCTCCGGTTCAGCGGACGGGCATCGGGCCGATCATTCCGGCGGGGGCGCTGTCGCCGCGGAGCATGCGGAGATCGGCATCGACCATGATCTCCACCATCTCCTCGAAGCTGACGGTCGGCTCCCAGCCGAGGATGGTGCGGGCACGGGTGGCGTCGCCGACCAGGAGGTCGACTTCGGCCGGCCGGAGGAACTTGGGATCGACGACGACGTAGTCCTCCCAGTTCAGCCCCACGACGTCGAAGGCGAGTTCGCAGAGCCGCCGGACGGTGTGGGTCTTCCCGGTGGCGACGACGAAGTCGTCCGGCTCGTCCTGCTGGAGCATGAGCCACATGGCTCGGACGTAGTCGGGCGCGTAGCCCCAGTCGCGCTGGGCGTCGAGGTTGCCCAGGCGCAGCTCCTTGGCGAGCCCCAGCTTGATCCGCGCGACGCCGTGGGTCACCTTGCGGGTGACGAACTCCAGGCCGCGGCGGGGGCTCTCGTGGTTGAAGAGGATCCCCGAGCAGGCGAAGAGGTTATAGCTCTCGCGGTAGTTGACGGTGATCCAGTGCCCGTAGACCTTGCTCACGCCGTAGGGGGAGCGCGGGTAGAACGGGGTTGTCTCACGCTGTGGAACCTCGCGGACCTTGCCGAACATCTCGGACGAGCTGGCCTGGTAGAAGCGAGCGTCGGGCTTGACCAGCCGGATCGCCTCCAGCATCCGGGTAACGCCGAGGGCGGTGAACTCGCCGGTCAGGACCGGCTGCTGCCAGGAGGTCGGCACGAACGACTGCGCGGCCAGGTTGTACACCTCGTCCGGCTGGTAGCGCTGGATCAGGTCGATCAGCGAGAGCTGGTCGAGCAGGTCGCCCTGGACCAGCTCGATCTTGTCCATCAAGTGGGCGATGCGCCCGACGGTTTCGGTGCTGGTGCGCCGCTGCATGCCGACGACGCGGTAGCCCTTTTCGAGGAGGAACTCGGCGAGGTAGGACCCGTCCTGCCCGGTGATGCCGGTGATCAGTGCTGTCTTCATCGTCTCCCGTCTTGTCCCCACACGCGGACCCAACGCGCTGCCGCTGCAGCCCTCGTAGTGTACCTGATCGAGACCGGGTGCTGGGCTGGGCGAGCCAGTCCGCTTCCTGGTCGCTCAGGGTGACCCGGTTGAAACGTGCGGTCCACTTTCATACTATGGCCCCACGGATGCGGCATGCTGGTCAGCTCCTGGGCCACCGCCCGTGGTGCGGGGGTACGGCTAGTTTATGGAAGGACCCGCCGAGAGCTATGAAGATCTGTGTCACGGTCAAGCAGGTGCCGGACCCCAACCTGCCGATGCAGGTGGATCCGGCCACCCACCGTCTGGTGCGCAACCCGGACCAGTCGATCCTCGATCCCGCCGATGAGTACGGCGTCGAGACGGCGCTGCGTCTGGTGGAGGAGCACGGCGGTGAGGTCGTGGTGGTCAGCATGGGCCCGCCGTCCGCGGCCGATGCCCTGCGGCGTGCCATGGCGATGGGTGCCGACCGCGCGATCCTCATCACCGACGAGGCCCTGGCCGGGTCGGATGCCCGGGCCACGGCCCGCGCCCTGGCCGCCGTGATCCGGGGCGAGCAGCCTGATCTGGTGATCTGCGCCATCGAGGCCACCGATGCCTACACCGGGATGGTGCCCGGCATGCTGGCCGAGCTGCTGGATCTGCCCCAGCTCACCTTCGCCCGCCAGGTGGCGGTGGAGGGCCAGACGGTCACCGTGCATCGCGACATCGAGGGCGCCACGCAGGTGCTCCGGGCGCAGCTCCCGGCGTTGCTGACCGTCACCGCCAGCATCGCCGAGCCGCGCTACCCCTCCTTCAAGGGGGTGATGGCTGCCAAGCGCAAGCCGATCGACGAGCGGGATCTCGCATCCCTGGGGCTGGAGGCCGGGGCAGTCGGCGCAGCCGGGGCGGCCGAGCGTGTGGTGGCCCTGGAGGAGGTCCGCGAGGAGAAACAGGGGCAGATGGTGACCGACGACGGCACGGGCAGCAGCGTGGAGGCGATCGTGGCGTTCCTCGAGCGCATTCAGGTGGTGTAGGAGGGCGTGATGGCCACACGACGGGTCTGGGTCTGGACCGAACTGACGGATGGCGCCCCGCAGCGCCCCGCGCTCGAGTTGTTGACCGCGGCGCGCGGGCTGGGGGAGGCCGCCGCGGTGCTGCTGGCGCCGGCCGGGGACGAGGCCATCGCCGCGCTGGGGGCGCATGGCGCGGCCGTGGTCTACCATGGGGACGACGCCATCTACACGCAGTACGCCGTCGAGCCGCAGGTGGCGGCGCTGGCGGCGCTGATCGAAGCCGAGGCGCCCGACCTGCTCCTCTTCCCCAGCACCTTCACAGCGCGCGATGTCCTGGCGCGCCTGGCTGGGCGGCTGGGGGCCGGGGTGATCGCCAACGCGACCAGCGTGCGCTTCGAGGGTGACCGGCTCCTGGCGACGGTGCCCTACACGGGGGCGTATGTAGCGACGGTGACGCTGGAGGGGCCGGCGCCGTACCTGGTGCAGGTGCGGCCGAAGGCCTACCCGGTGGAGCCGGTGGGCGGGCAGGCCGAGGTGCGGCCGGTGGCGACGGCGCTGGACCCGGCGGCCTGCCGGGTGCAGGTGGTCGAGACGGTGCCGCAGGTGGCCGAGGGGCCGAACCTGGAAGAGGCCGAGGTGATCGTGGCCGGGGGCCGCGGGCTGGGCAAGGCGGAGAACTTCCGCCTGCTGGAGGAGCTGGCCCGGCAGCTCGGCGGGGCCGTGGGCGCCAGCCGCGCGGTGGTCGATGCCGGCTGGGTGCCCTACAGCTATCAGATCGGGCAGACGGGCAAGACGGTCAAGCCCAACCTCTACATCGCCTGTGGCATCTCCGGGGCAATCCAGCACCTGGCCGGGATGAAGGGGAGCAAGCACGTCATTGCGATCAATCAGGACCCGGACGCCGCCATCTTCGAGATTGCCGATCTGGGGGTGGTGGGCGACGTGCTGACCATCGTGCCCAAGCTGACCGAGCGGCTGGCGGGGCGGTAGAAGTGACCCACGGCCCTCACCCCTGCCCCTTCTCCCAACGTTGGGAGAAGGGGAAACAAGACGACGAGGCACTCCCCTTCCCAAGGTTTGGGAGCGGTGCCAGGGGTGAGGGCGGTCTCCACGCATGACGAAGGACGACGCCATGCTGACAGGACGCTATCGGATCGCCTCGGCTGCCGCGGTGGTGCTCGGCATCGCGCTGATCCTCCTCAGCGAGCTGGGCGGGGTCCATGAGGTGCGCGTCTTCGGTGCCGGGCTCATCAGCCTGGGCGGGATCGGGCTCGGAGTTCTCGCCGGGCTGGATCAGCCGCGGCGCGCTGAATGGCTGGCGTGGGTGCGGGATCGGCGCGTGGCGCTCGGCATGATCGCCGCGCTGGTGTCGGTGGCGCCAGTCGTGGTGGCGTTTGCCGCGGCGCTGGTCGTGCTCCCGGCGGCGATGGGCGAGGGACGTTCCGGCATGGCGCTGCTGGGCGGGCTGATCGCGCTGCTGATGCTCATGGCGTCGGTCGGCTGCTTCGTGCTGGCGGTGCGCGCGATCCGGCGTGCCGCTCGCCCGGTCACGCCGGGCTCCCCCGCTGAGGCGGGAGAGGAGGCCGCATGATCCCGACCCGCGAGATCCTGTGGAATATCACCGCGCTGGGGCCGATCCTCCTCTATACGCTGATGGCGATCCCCTTCGTCTTCCTGGCGTACGGGCTGGCGCGGCGGGTGCGCATGTGGCGCCAGGGGCAGCCGGAGAACCGCTTCGACCAGCTCGGCCGCCGCCTCTGGCACGCGATCCTGATGACGGTCCTCCACGGCCGGATCGTGCGCCGCCGTAACCGCTTCGGCGGGCTGATGCACCTCGCGATCTTCGTCGGCTTCGTCACCCTCTTCATCGGCACCGTCATCGTCATGATCGAGGCCGACATCACCGTGCCGATCTTCGGGGTGAGCTTCTACCGGGGCGACTTCTACCTCGTCTACAAGGCCGTCATGAATCTCGCCGGGCTGCTGCTGATCGGCGGCTCGCTGGCCGCGCTCTACCGGCGCTACGTGCGGCGACCGGCGACGCTGGAGACGACCGGCGACGACGTGGTGATCCTCGCCTTCCTCGTCGTGCTCGGCGTGCAGGGGTTCGCCGTGCAGGCGCTGCGCATGGCGGTCACCGACGATCCCTGGGGCCCCTGGTCGTTCGTCTCCTACCCGATGGCGCTGACCCTCAGCGCCCTGCCGGAGAGCTGGCTGCGCGCCATCCACGTGGCGAACTGGTACATCCACTTCCTGACCAACTTCGTCTTCCTGTCGTATGTCGCCTACAGCAAGATGATCCACCCCTTCACCAGCTTCGCCAACGTCCTCTTCCGCCGTCTCAAGCCGGTCGGGGCGCTGGATCCGATTGAGAACATCGAGGAGGCCGAGGTCTTCGGCGCCGGCAAGCTGGAGGACTTCACCTGGGCGCAACTGCTCAATGTCGATGCCTGCATGCACTGCGGCCGCTGCCTGGAGTACTGCCCCACCTTCAGCACCGGCAAGCCACTGCGCCCGCGCGACGTCGTGCTGGAGCTGGCCGGGTACATGGCCGACCGGGGTGGGATCTTCTCCGGCGAGCTGGGCCAGGGGGAGAACAGCGCGCGCTACCGCTGGGGCGCGGGGCCGGATCGGGCGCTGATCCCGGACGTCGTCTCGCCGGCGGAGCTGTGGGACTGCACCACCTGCGGCGCCTGCATGGCGCAGTGTCCGGTCTACATCGAGCACGTGCCGCTCATCGTCGGCATGCGCCGTCACCTCGTGCTGGAGCAGGGGGAGTTCCCGGAAGAGGTCACTTCGGTCTTCACCAACCTGGAGCGGCTCGGCAGCCCGTACCAGTTCCCGCCCAACCAGCGCGCCGCCTGGACCAAGCGGCTCGACCAGCCGGTCCCGGAGATGGCCGAGGTGGCCGCGCGCGGCGAGGAGGTCGAGATCCTCTTCTGGGTCGGCTGCCTCGGCTCCTTCGACTCGCGCAACCAGCGGACGACGGTCGCCCTGGCGCGCATCCTTCAGGCGGCGGGGATCAAGTTCGCGATCCTGGGTAAGGAGGAGAGCTGTACCGGCGACCCGGCGCGGCGCATCGGCAACGAGTACCTGGCCCAGATGATGGCGATGCAGGCGGTCGAGACGCTCAACACCTACAACGTCAAGAAGGTGGTGACGGCCTGCCCACACTGCTTCAACGCGATCAAGAACGAGTTCCCGCAGATCGGTGGGAACTACGAGGTGATCCACCACAGCCAGCTCATCAACCAGCTCATCGCTGAGGGGCGGATCACGCTCGACCCGAACTCGGCGCTGGCTCGCGGCGCGGTCACCTACCACGACCCCTGCTACCTGGGCCGCTACAACGGCGAGTACGACGCCCCGCGCGAGGCCCTGGCTGCGCTGCCCGGGCTGGAGCTGCGCGAGATGCGGCGCAACCGCAACACGTCCTTCTGCTGCGGCGGGGGCGGCGGCCGGCTCTTCATGGAGGAGACGCGCGGCACGCGCATCAACCAGGCGCGCGTGCGGGAGGCGATAGACACCGGGGCCGAGCTGCTGGCGGCGGCCTGCCCCTTCTGCATGACGATGTTCGAGGACGGCATCCACGGGGTCGGTGCCGAGGAGTCGTTCAAGGTGCTGGACATCGCCGAGATCGTCGCCGGGTCGATGATCACGCCGAACGGCGCCGACGGCGCCAAGGAGCATGGTGCGGCGGAGTCCGAGGGAGCAGCCCCGGAGTCGGCGGAGCGGCCGGAATAGCGGCCGCGCTGAAAGCGGGAGGGATCGGATGGACTGGAGTGGGATTCGCATCCAGGCTGACCGGTTGCACGCGAGCTTGCAGCGCATGGCCGAGATCGGCGCGACGCCGGGCGGTGGCGTGACCCGGCTGGCGCTGAGCGATGAGGACCGCGCCGGGCGTGAGTTGCTCCGGCAGTGGATGACCGAGGCCGGGTTAAGCGTGCGCGTCGACGACTTGGGCAACATGGTCGGTCGCCGCGACGGGCGTGAGGATCTCCCACCCGTCCAGCTCGGTTCGCACTGCGACAGCGTGCGCCTGGGCGGCCGCTTCGACGGGGTGCTGGGTGTGCTTGGTGCCCTCGAGGTGGTGCGCACGCTCAACGACCACGGCATCGCCACCCGTCACCCGATCGAGGTCATCAACTGGACCAACGAGGAAGGCGTCCGCTTCGAGCCAGCCATGCTGGCTTCCGGCGTGGTCACGGGCCGCTTCACCCGCGAGTACGCCTACGATCGCCAGGACGCGGACGGGCTGCGCTTCGAGGACGAACTGCGCCGCATCGGCTACCTGGGCGAGGAGGCCAACCGCCCCGGTCGCGCCGCGGCCTATCTGGAGCTCCACATCGAGCAGGGACCGGTGCTGGAGGACGCCGGGGTGCCCGTCGGTGCGGTCGAGGGGATCGTCGGCATCACCTGGATGGAGGTGACGGTCATCGGCCAGTCGGACCATGCCGGGCCGTCGCCGATGCGCCTGCGCCGCGATCCGCTGGTGGCCGCCGCGCGCATCATCGACGCCGTCGACCGGCTGGCCCGAGGGCAGGATGACGTCGCCGTCGGCACCGTCGGGCGGATGCGGGTCGAACCGAACACCATCAACACCATCCCCGGCCGGGTGGTCTTCAGCGTGGACCTGCGGCATCCGGACCCGGCGACGTTGGAGGCGATGGTCGAGCGCTTCCGCCAGCAGGTGGCCGAGATCGCCGAGGCGGGCAAGGTGGAAGCGACGGTCGACCGCTTCTGGACCAGCGAGGCTACGCCCTTCGCGCCGGAGGTGGTGCAGGCGGTGCAGGAGGCGATCGACGCGCTCGGGCTGCCGAACCGGCGGCTCTGGTCGGGCGCCGGGCACGACGCCAAGTACGTGGCCGACGTGAGCCCGGCGGGGATGATCTTCGTGCGCAGCCAGGGCGGGCTGAGCCACGCCGAGAAGGAGTACTCGACCCCGGAGGACATCGAGGCCGGCGTCAATGTCCTCCTCGGCGCCACCCTGCGCCTTGCCGGCGCCTAACACCGCATCGACTGAGAACGGCCCTCACCCCCGGCCCCTCTCCCAACGTTGGGAGAGGGGAGCGGCTTACCGGGGACGGACGATGCCGGCGCTCCTGCCGTGGCTTGGGTTGGGCGGATAGGTTGTGGAGTTGGACGACATACCGTGCTCCAT
>Ga0207871_100250_pt1 | contig 26600 bp, 24 predicted proteins | sample Passage260A_FD_187371 | JGI IMG/M metagenome (GOLD analysis project Ga0207871, IMG submission 187371) | Cellulose adapted compost microbial communities from Newby Island Compost Facility, Milpitas, CA, USA - Passage2 60A (SPAdes) (version 2) ...
GAAGAGGAAATACCAGACGGCGAAAAAGACCAGAACCGGCACGACCCACGACAACAGATCGCGGAAAAAGGTGTTTTCCAACCGCCGGGTATAAGTCACCCCGTATTTTTCCAACCGCTCGGCAAGCTGCGGTTCGACCAGCGTCGCGACCAACGCGCGCTTGTTCCCTTCCGGCTGCTTCAAGATGCCGGTCACCGTACGCTCACCGATCACCACTTCCGCCACGCGTCCTTCGGCCAGGGCGCGCTCGAATTCGGAGTAAGGCACCGGCTCGACCTGGCTCGCTGCTTGCCATTGGCTTTGGAAAAGCAACAGCAGCGCGATCGCGATCAACCAGTAACCGACGTTGAGATTCTGTTTTTGTTGCTCGTTCATGGCACCCGCTTGAAAAGCGCGGTTCCAACCCTATGAAAAGAGCATAACACATCAACCAAGGAGTGACGAAATGATGAGCCTTCTGCGTTTTCCTGCGCACGTTTTCGAAGAGTTCGAACGGTTGCAGCGCGATTTGGAACAGACGCTCGCGGGGTGGCCTTTGTCGCTACGCGAAGCAAGCGGCGTGCCGCTCTTTCCCGCGGTCAATGTCGGTCGAACGAACGATGCGATCTTCGTCTACGCGTTTGTCCCGGGTGTCGACCCCAACGCGCTCGACATTACGTTGGAGCAAGGGGTATTGACGATTGCGGGCGAACGGGGCCCGTGGCAGCCGAAAGAGAAAGAGACGATCTACGCGCAAGAACGCTTCAGCGGCAAATTCAAACGGACGCTGACGTTGCCGGAAGATGTCGACCCCGACCAGGTCGACGCGAAATACCGCGACGGGGTCCTCACCATCCGCATCGGCCGCAAGGCACACCTGATGCCGCGCCGCATCGCAGTGCAGTGAGATCTGCCCAGGACGGCGCATGAGAAAGGAGGTAACGATGACCACGCAAAACGAACGGACGGTACCAACCACGACCGCGAACCCGAACGAAACTACGAACCCGCGCACTGCGGAGAAGGTCACCGCGGTTCCACCTCGCGTCGATATCGTGGAAGACGAAACGGGCATCACCTTGTGGGCTGACCTACCTGGCGTCAGCAAAGAGGCGTTGGAGGTGAAAATCGAAGGCGAAACGCTGACGATCGAAGGCAACGTCACCTTGTCGACACCGGAAGGGCTGGAACCGCTCTACGCCGAAGTGCGCGCCCCCCGTTTCGCGCGCCAATTCACCCTTTCCCGCGAACTCGATCCGGAAGGGATCGAAGCAAGATTGCAAGACGGGGTTTTGCAGCTGCGTATCCCCAAACGCACACATGCCCAACCGCGGCGCATCACGGTGCAAGTTGGCTGACCTTTCTCTGGACGGAGACGAATCGAGGCTGTTACAATGGGGCGCATCCGGGTCACCGAGGATGCGTCCCATGCGTTTCAGCGAACCTCCCACAAGCGGCAGACGGCTCCTTTCGCCGCTGGTCTGGGTTGCCTTTGCGATCATCGCCGCGGCTGCCGTCACGGGTTGGCTGGTTCCCAAAGAGCATGCTTTACCGCGAGAAGCCGTCGAACCGCGACCCGTGGTTGCCCGCGGCGATCTGGCGGCAGACGAACAGAACGCGATCGAAGTCTTTCGCCTTGCCTCTCCCTCCACGGTCCATATCCGCACCGCGCAAACCGCGCTCGATTTCTTCTCGCTCAACCTCTTCGCAATTCCCAAAGGCAGTGGCACCGGCTTCATCTGGGATCGGCTCGGTCACATCGTCACCAACTTTCACGTGATCGAAGGCGCCGATCGCGCGTACGTCACGCTTACGGATCAAAGCACCTGGCAAGCGACGATCGTCGGCGCCTATCCGGACAAAGACCTGGCAGTGCTGCGCATCGGCGCGCCGCGCGAGCAACTGCACCCCATTCTCATCGGCGAAAGCCGGTCGCTTCAGGTGGGGCAGCGGGTCTATGCCATTGGTAACCCGTTCGGCCTCGACCAGACCCTTACCACAGGGATCGTGAGCGCCCTCAACCGCGAGATCGAATCGGTTACCGGGCGGCCCATTCGCGGCGTGATCCAAACCGACGCCGCGATCAACCCCGGAAACTCCGGCGGGCCGCTGCTGGATTCCGCGGGCCGACTGATCGGCGTCAACACTGCGATTTACAGTCCCAGCGGCGCGTTTGCCGGGATCGGGTTCGCGATTCCCGTCGACGAAGTGAACCGTATCGTCCCGCGACTCATTCGCGACGGCCGCTTGATCCGACCCGCGCTGGGCATCCGCGTCGCTCCGCCAGCATTCCTCGAAGCATTAGGCATCGCGCAGGGTGTCGCGGTGATCGGCGTCGATCCCAACGGTGCCGCGGCGCGCGCCGGGATCGTTCCGTTCCGCCCGACGCGCGACGGTGCGGTGATCGCTGGCGACGTAATTGTCGCACTCAACGGCGAACCCACACCCGACCTCGAAACGCTGCTCGATCTGTTGGAGCGCCACCAACCCGGCGAAACGGTCACCTTGACCGTCGAACGCGCGGGCGAGCGCCGCGAAGTGCCCGTAACCCTGGACGTCGCGTCGTGATGGCGTCTTGAGTGACTGCTGATGCGCCCGTTTCGCCCCTCGGAACCGGAATCGTCGTTCAAAAGCCGCGGGGGATTCCAGCGGCTGGGCGGCGCGTTGCGCTATTCGCTGCGCGGGCTCGCTGCGGCGTGGCGTTTCGAGGCGGCGTTTCGCCAAGAAGTGGCGCTCCTCTTGATCGCGCTTCCGCTGGCGATGTGGCTTGGCGAAACCACGGCGGAACGGCTGCTCCTCGTGCTGAGTCTCGTCGCGGTACTCGTCGTCGAACTCCTCAACTCAGCGATCGAGGCCCTTTGCGACCTCGTCCATCCCGATCCCCACCCACTGATCGCGCGTGCCAAGGACCTGGGGAGCGCCGCGGTCTTTCTGACGCTCATCGCAGCAGCGGCGCTTTGGCTCTTCCTGTGGCTGGAACGGTTCTGACACCGCATCATGACCGCGACCGATCCTTCCCACGAACTCGGCGCACTGGTGGCGTGGCTCGACGCGCAAGAATCGCCTTACGTCGTGATCGACCGCGACTATCGCGTGGTTGCCGCAAACCCTGCCTACCGCGAACTCATGGGCCCGTTCGGCGAAGCCACGACCTGCTACCGCCTCTCCCACCACTACGACGTCCCGTGTGACCGCGCCGGTGAGACCTGCCCCCTCCAAACGGCACTGCGTACCGGAACGAAAGCGCGCACGGTCCACCGCCACCACACCACCGATGGCGAACGCTACGTCACGATCGAACTCACCCCGTTGCCCGACCAGACGGGCACCATCCGCTGGTTGGTCGAACGGCAGCAGCCGCTGCCGATCGACCGTCACGGTGAGACTGGGACCCAACTCATCGGACAGTCACCCGCATTTCGCCGGATGGTCGAATTGATCGATCGGGTGGCGCGTGCCAACGCGGCCGTCCTGCTGCAAGGCGAATCGGGTACCGGTAAGGAACTGATCGCGCAGACGATCCACCGCATGAGCCACCGCGCGGAGAAACCTTTCGTTGCGGTAGATTGCTCCGGCATCCCGGAAACCTTGTTCGAATCGGAACTGTTCGGACACGAAAAAGGGGCGTTTACCGGCGCGACCCAGCGAAAAATCGGGCTCGTCGAAGCCGCCGACGGCGGCACCCTGTTCCTCGACGAATTGGGCGACATTCCCTTGTCGATGCAGGTGAAACTGCTGCGTCTGCTGGAAACGGGCACCTTTCGCCGTTTGGGGTCGACCGAACTGCGTACCACCGACATCCGTCTGATCTCCGCAACCCATCAACCGTTGGCGGCAATGGTGCGCGACGGCCGCTTTCGCCAAGACCTCTACTACCGCGTCAATACCTTTCCGATCCGTGTCCCGCCGCTACGTGAGCGCACGGGCGACATCCCGCTCCTTACCGCGGCGCTCCTCAAACGAATCGTGCCCGAGAAGCCACCCACGGTGACTCCGGACGCGATGGCGTTACTCGAAGCGTACCATTACCCCGGCAACGTGCGCGAGCTGCGCAATATCCTCGAGCGTGCGGTGCTTTTGAGCAACGGTCAAACGATTCGCGCCGAAGACCTTCCCGACGAAGTCCGTTTTCGCTCGGCTGAAGCAAGCGAACCGCAGACCAGCCAAGGCATCGGGCACGAAAGCGACGCGCTCGATGACGCACAACTGCGCCGACTGGCGGAAACCTTTCCTGGCCCGCGGCGCGCCCTAGCCGCTCATCTGGGGATCAGTGAACGCACCCTCTACCGACGCCTCGCGGCGTTGGGGATCGGGCGCCGCAAACCCGGCAAAAAATGACACCTCACTGCCAATCTGTCACAATGTGTCATCATGCGGCAGTATTCTGCCCATCGTTTTTGCGCCCCACTCGGTCGCTCATTGAAAAAATATTTTTCATTCCAACAAGTTACCAAGCGTACATCTAGAAGCTATTTTTTGGCACGCCATTTGCTTGACTGTTGGGTGAAGCGAACCTTTGACCTGTGCCCACCGTTTGGCACCTCCAACCCCAACGCACAGGTCTCATGGGTCTCTCCTCCTAACTTCGCTTCTTTGGCGGCGCCTCGTGCGCCGCATTTCTTTTCCGTTTATCAGAAAATAGCGATTTGCTAGAATAGCGTACCGTGCTGGTGCCGATGAGGAAACCCCGATGCGTCAACCAACTGCCGAACCGTCTCCCACCGTACAACCCGACGTGATCCGCTATTTTCCGCTGCCGCTCTTTGCTTCGATCATGGGGCTCTGTGGGTTGGCTTTGGTCTGGCTCAAAGCCGCCCATCTGTGGCACTGGCCCGCAGTGATCGGGCAGGCCGTGACGGTCGTGGCAACCGTGCTCTTCTTACTCTACGGATTGCTCCTACTCTTGAAAGCCGCGCACAACCCCCAAGGCATCCGCGAGGATTGGCGCCATCCGGTACGGCTCAACTTCTTTGCGGCGATCACGATTTCGCTGATGCTCTTGGGCACCGCGTATCAGAGTTTCGCTCCGGGAATCGGTCACGGTTTCTGGCTCGTCGGCGCAATCGGACATGCGCTCCTCGTGCCAACGATAATGCACATCTGGCTCCACCACGCCCACTACCAACTGACCCACATCAACCCGGCCTGGTTCATCCCGGTGGTTGGGAACGTCGTCGCGCCGCTTGCGGGCGTCGGGTACGGCCATCTCGAAGCAAGCTGGTACTTTTTCGCGATCGGGATCGTCTTCTGGTTGGTGCTGATGACGATCGTCATGCACCGCCTCATCTTCTTCGAACCGCTGCCGCAGCGGCTCGCCCCCACGCTCTTTATCCTGCTTGCGCCGCCCTCGGTCGGGATGCTCGCGTGGCTCAAACTCGACGGTGAGACGCTCGACGCTGCTACACGCATCCTCTATGGGGTCGCCCTCTTTTTGGCGCTGGTGCTTGCGACGAATGCGGCGCGTTTCGCCAAAGTACCCTTCTTTCTCTCCGCCTGGGCCTATTCGTTCCCGCTTGCGGCGCTCACGGTCGCGACGATGACGATGGCCCACCTCACTGCAAATAGCGCCCTAAACACCCTTGCCGTCGTGCTCGTTGTGCTGACCACAGCGGTGATTCTGTGGCTGGTCGTGAAAACAGCGCTTGCCGCAGCGAAACGGGCGATCTTCTTACCCGAATAAACACAAACGGGCCAGGCCCCAAGCACGCAGCGACTAACACCCGACGAGTGCGCGCCAATCGCAGTGCGTCGCGACCGTGTCGGCAAGCTGCTCGATCATCGCTTCGCGCCGCGTCTCGGCATCGATCGCGGTGAGCGACCCTGCACCTGCCCAACGCGCGAATGCGGCAAACGCCGGCGCGGCGTCGAAGAGTCCGTGCCAATAGGTGCCGACGATCTGGCCATCCGCCGACACCGCCCCGTCGCTTGCCCCGGCGTCACCCGTCAGAAGCGGGATGCTGAGTGCCGCCCCGTCGCTCACCCCCAGGTGAATCTCATAGCCCGTCACGGGAACCGGCGTCGCGCCGACGACCGCAGGGTGGATCATGCGGCCGCGCGCTTGCGTGAGGCGCTTGGCGCGCGTGAGCGTGGTCGTGACCGCGAGTAGCCCCAACCCTTCGCTGTGCCCTGCCGCCCCTTCGACTCCCTCGGGGTCAGCGATCGATTCACCCAGCATCTGAAAACCGCCACAGATCCCAATCACCTTGCCGCCGTAGCGCAAGTGGCGCAAGAGATGCGCATCCCCTTGCTGCGCGCGCAACCAAGCCAAATCGGCACGCACCGCTTTCGACCCCGGGAGGATCACCAGGTCGGCACCCGGCCACGGGCCGCCCGCCCACCAGCGAAAATCGACCTCCGGGTGGAGCCGCCACGGGTCGAGGTCGGTGTGGTTCGCGATCCGGGGGTAAGCGATCGCCACCACCCGCAGCTTGGCGTCGCACCGCACCGCTGCCGACTGCAAACTGTCTTCGGCGTCGAGCGACCAATTGCGCAAATAGGGGAGGACGCCAAACACCGGTTTGCCCGTACGTTCCGTCAGCCATTCGATTCCTGGCGTCAAAAGCGAAACGTCACCGCGAAAACGGTTGATCACGAAGCCGCGAATCCGCGCCACTTCGCTTGGCGACAGACACGCAAGAGTCCCGACGAGCTGCGCAAACACCCCGCCGCGATCGATATCGGCAACGAGCGCTACCGGAATGTCGACCGCTTCGGCAAACCCCATGTTCGCGATGTCATTCGCGCGCAGATTGACCTCGGCAGGGCTGCCCGCCCCCTCGACCACGATGAAATCGTACTGTGCGGTCAGACGCGCCCACGATTCGAGCACCGCTTCGCGTGCGCGCCGTTTGTAGTCGTGGTACTGCCGCGCGTCGAGCTGCGCCGCCACCCGCCCGTGGATCACCACCTGTGCGGTGCGGTCGCTCTGTGGCTTCAAGAGCACCGGATTGAAATCGGTATGCGGAGCAAGCCCCGCTGCTTGTGCTTGCACCGCCTGCGCCCGCCCGATCTCGCCGCCGTCGATGGTGACCGCAGCGTTGTTCGCCATGTTCTGCGGTTTGAAGGGGGCCACCCGTACGCCTTCACGCCGCAGCAGCCGACACAGTGCAGCGACGAGCGTACTCTTGCCCGCGTCCGAAGTCGTTCCCTGGATCATCATCGCGCGTGTGTGCATCGCGTCATTGTACCTGCAGCGCCGCTTACCCCCTAACCCGGTTGGGTTGCCAAAGCACCGCCCCCACGCTACGCTTACCCAAACCCAACAAAACCCAACAAAACCCAACCAAACCGAGCCAAACCAACCGCAACCAAACCCAAGTTCCCCACGGAGTCCCAGAGATGCCGTCGACACCCCACGTTGCGCTCCCCCCGTTTCCATTCGACAACACCTTCGTCCGCGAGCTACCCGACTTCGCGATCCCGTGGCAACCCGACCCCGTCCCCGACCCCAAGCTCGTCTATCTCAACCACGAACTTGCGGCCGAGCTCGACCTGCCGCTCGCGATGCTCGACGAAGCCACCTGCGCAGCGCTTTTCACCGGCCAACAGCTGCCCGCAGAAGCCGAACCGGTCGCCCAAGCGTACGCCGGACACCAGTTCGGCGGATTCGCCCCAGTACTCGGGGATGGCCGAGCGCTCCTTTGGGGCGAGGTCGTCGATCGCTACGGCAATCGCCGCGACCTGATGTTCAAAGGCTCCGGCCCGACCCCTTTCTCACGCGGCGGCGACGGCAAGGGGGCGCTCGGGGCGATGCTCAAAGAGGCGCTCTACGGCGAAGCGCTGCACGCGCTCGGTATCCCGACGACACGCGCACTGGCGGTAGCAACGACGGGGGAATGGGTCGTACGCACACACCGCCACCCTGGCGCGATCCTCACCCGAGTTGCCGCGAGCCACCTCCGCGTCGGCACCTTCGCTTTTTTCGCCGCGCGCGGCGAACGCGAAAAACTGGAACGGCTGACCCGTTATGCGCTCGCGCGCCACTACCCCGAACGCGTGACGGACACGGCACCTCCTGCGCTCGCGCTCCTCGAAGCGGTAGCGGAACAGCACGCGCACCTCGTCGCGCAATGGATGGCGGTCGGATTCATCCACGGCGTGATGAACACCGACAACATGACGATCAGCGGAGAGTCGATCGACTTCGGACCGTGCGCCTTTCTCGAACCGTTCGACCCGCAAACCGTTTTCAGTTCGATCGACCGCTTCGGCCGCTACGCCTATCGCGAACAGCCCCGCATCGCGCAGTGGAACCTCGCCCGGCTTGCCGAAGCACTGCTGCCGCTGCTCGACCCCGACCCGCACACTGCAGTGACCCTTGCAAACCGCGTCCTCGAGCGCTTTCCCGCCTTGTACGAAGCGGCCTGGCTCGCCGCGATGCGCCGCAAATTGGGGTTGACGCCGGACGGCGACGCGCGGACGATCGCGCACGACCGAGCACTCATCTCCGACTGGCTTGATCTGCTGGCGACGCACGCCGCCGATTTCACCGCCGCTTTCCGGGCGCTCGTGCGCTTCAGCGCCGGTGACGACGCCTCGCTGCGCGCACTCATTCCCGATTCCGAATTGTCGCGATGGCTCGAACGGTGGCAACACCGCGTGGGCCTGATGCCAGGACAACCTTCCAGCACATTCGCCGATCGGCTCGCGCAAGCGAACCCGTGGCTGATCCCACGCAACGAAGCAGTCACCGCCGCATTGAGCGCCGCCGAAGCGGGCGACCTTGCCCCGTTCGAACGGCTCTTGGGCGCAATCCAAGACCCCTTCCGTGAAAATCCTGCGTACGCCGACCTGGCGCGCCCATCCAGCCCAGAATTTCTCGCGCAGTTTCGCACCACGTGTGGCACCTGATGTTCTGAGATAATCGCGCCCATGACCCACTTGCTTGCGCTCCTCATCGGTTTGGCTTGGGACCGCCTGATCGGCGAGCCGAAGCGCTTTCATCCCCTGGTTGCGTTCGGACGCTGGGCCGAGCGGTGTGAACGCTGGGCGCGCGAACGCGGCTTACACACGCAGCGCGTCGGGCCCCAACCCACCCCCGATTCCATGGCTACTGCAATGTGGCGTGAGCGGCTCGCCGGACTCTTCGCTTGGCTGGCGGCAGTGACCCCGCCGCTGTTGCTCACCTTGTGGCTCTTTGCGGCATTCCCGAAACTGCGCTGGCTCTGGGAAGGGCTCATCCTGGGTTTGGCGCTTGGCTGGCGCAGTCTCGAAGAGCACATCGTGGCCGTGGCCGACCCCCTGGCGCGTGGTGATCTTCCCGCCGCACGTGCCGCGGTGGCGAAGATCGTCAGCCGCGACGCGGCGCTCTTGGACGCCCGCGGCGTGGCCACCGCTGCGACCGAATCGGCACTCGAAAACGGCCACGATGCCGTGATCGCGCCGCTCTTCTGGTTCGCCGTCGCGGGCGGCATCGGGGTCTTGCTCCACCGCCTGGCCAATACGCTTGACGCGATGTGGGGGTACCGAACCCCGCGCTACCGTGACTTCGGCTGGTTCGCCGCCCGAGCCGACGACCTCCTTGGCTGGCCGAGTGCGCGCCTCACCGCGCTTGCCTACGCGCTTGCCGGTCATGTTCGCGACGCCCTGCGCTGTTGGCGGCGCCAAGCCCCCCATTGGCCCAGCCCGAACGCCGGCCCGGTAATGGCTGCGGGCGCGGGCGCACTGGGCGTGCGGCTCGGTGGCCCCGCCCCCTACCACGGCGTCTGGCAACCGCGCGGCACGCTCGGCTGCGGCGCTCCTGCCACACCAGAAACACCGCTTGCTGCCCTTGCGCTCCTGCGCCGCGCCACGATCGGCGTACTCCTTTTGACCGCGTGGTGGGTAAGCCGATGAGCGTCTCCGTGCACGCGAACCCCACGCCTTGCGGAACGACACACACCCCATTTGCGGCGCACGCGACCCCCGCGATCGGCCACGGCGGGCGCCTGCGCGCTGCGATCGCCCGTTACGGCGGGCCTCCAGAGCGCTGGATCGACCTCTCGACCGCAATCGCCCCATGGCCATACCCACTCCCGCCGGTCCCTCCCGAAGTCTGGCAACGCCTCCCTGAGCCCGACGACGCGCTGCCCGCGGCGATCGCCACGTACTACGGCGCCGAAGGGCTTCCGATCCCCGGCACCCAAGCGGCGCTGCAAATCCTCCCTACCCTCTTTCCCGCGATCCGCACCGTAGTGATCCCCACCCCGAGCTACGGCGAATACCAGCGCACCTGGGCGCTTGCCGGCCGCTTGGTCCGAACCGTACCGCTCACTGCCTCAGCGATCGACCAGGCACTCGAAACAGCCGACGCCCTCGTTTTGGGGCAACCCAACAACCCCACCGGTCACCGCTGGTCGTTCGACCAGATCCGCGCCTGGCACGAGCGGCTGGCGCGGCGTCACGGTCTGCTCGTAATCGACGAAGCGTTTGCCGACGCCGAAGCCATCGCCACCGCCCGCCCCAGTCCGCTGCCCGCATGGGCTGCCCAAACTCGTGGCGCAGTCATCCTCCGATCGCTCGGCAAATTCTTTGGCCTGGCGGGCTTACGTTTCGGCGTCGCATTTGCCGAACCCCCACTCCTTGCCGCGCTCGACGCACACCTGGGCCCGTGGGCGGTCAGCCACCCCGCACGCTGGGCCGCGACCCTTGCGCTTTCCGACACAGTTTGGCAAAAACGGCAACTCATGCGCATGACTCTGGCATACCGCGAACTGGTGGCGCTTCTTACCGAAACAGGTTGGTTGTCGGTCACCCCCTCCAATCCCGCCCCACAAACCTTTCGTGATGGACTCTTCCCCTACGCGATCCTACTCACCCATCTCGATCCGGAAGCTGCCGCGACGCTTTTCGCCAACCAACAGATCCTTGTCCGTTCGTTCCCAACGCTGCCGTTTTTGCGTGTCGGCATCGCCCCAACGGAACAGATCTCTGAGCTGAGGGCACGCCTCTTGACGCTGACGCCCGAAAGCGCCAAAGTCCCCACTCGGTGTGGTGCGGTTACAATTCACCACGGCACCTCCGCGACAGGCCACTGCGACCATGAACCCAAAACCTAACCCCACCCTTCGCACGCTTTGGTATGTGCACTACCAATCGAGTCCAACCGACGGCTCCGCGGTCCATGTTGCCGAATTCATCGCGGCTTTCGCAGCGCTCTGCGCACAAAGCGGTGTGCGCTTTCCAGCATGTTGATCGTTCCAAGGACCGAAGTCTGCACCGTCGCCACCGGGTCGAACTGGTAATGGATCGGCGAAGCGGGGCACGCCAGATTGTAGATCTGATCCACTTGGACATAGAGGCGCTCATTGATATCGTGCCGTATGAATTCGAAACGGTAATCGTCCAAGAGCGCTTTGATGTTGCGTTTTTGTCCGGTGATGAAGTTGTCAACGCAGAGCACCTCATACCCTTCGGCCAACAACCGACGACAGAGGTGTGAGCCGATGAACCCCGCTCCGCCCGTCACCAATACCTTGTTGCCCTGTGGCAGTCCAAGTGACATGATCCACTCCACCTTTTGCTACCATTGTAACAATAACCGTTTCGGACAGCCAATTTTTTATGGGAAAAATAGACGAATTTACGCTGATCGCGCGCTTTTTCCGATCGTGCGCTCCGCCCGAGCCATCCATCTTGGGAATCGGCGACGATGCCGCGCTCCTGCCGTGCGCGTCTGCGCTGCGTGGAAATCGCGACGATGCCTCTGCGACGCTCGCGCTCACCACCGATACCCTCGTTGCAGGCAGCCACTTTTTGCCGGACTTCGCCCCGCAGGACCTGGGGTGGAAAGCGCTTGCGGTGAATCTCTCCGATCTTGCAGCGATGGGGGCAGAGCCGACGGCGTTCCTCCTTGCGCTGACGCTCCCGCGATACGATCCGGAATGGCTCGAAGGGTTTGCACGCGGCGTGCAAGCGTGCGCGCAGCGCTATGGTGTCGCGCTCATCGGAGGCGACACGACGCGAGGACCACTTGCGATCACGATCACCGCGCTCGGGGTGGTTCCGTGGCAAGCGGCGATTCGCCGTTCGACCGCTCAGGTTGGCGACGATCTGTGGGTGAGCGGCCAACCGGGCCGCGCCGCGTTGGGGCTTTCGGTGCGCACGGGACGCCTCTCAGGTGATCTGCCGGGGTGTTCCGAATGGATCGCTGCGCTGGAACGGCCGCAACCGCGCATCGCGCTTGGGCTTGCGCTGCGCGGCATCGCGACGGCGATGCTCGACATTTCCGACGGGCTGACGCAGGACGCGCACCATCTGGTGGAGACGCGACCCGAATTGACGCTCTGCGTGGAAGAGGCCGCATTGCCGCTGGCACCTTTGGTGGCCCAAGGCGCGCCTGCTGAAAAGGCATGGGCAGCGCTTTTGGGCGGCGGAGACGATTATGAGTTACTGTTTACTGCGAACCCGAGGCACCGAACAGCCGTCGCGGAAGCGGCACGACGCGCGGGTGTCTCCGTGCACCGCATCGGTTCGGTCGTGCCACGCTCCATCCCAGAGGCGTCGCCGCTGGTGCTTTTGCGGCGTGATGGCACCCGTACCACGCTACCTCCCCAAGGGTGGGACCCGTTCCGTGTCGCTGAGCCCTTGGATTTGGACATTCAACCGGAGTCTTTTTCGTGACACGCACATCCGTGCGCGCCCCGGCACACGCGCGTTCCCCAACGGCGCTGCTGTGGCACCCCGTCCATTTCCTGTCTCTCGGCTTGGGCAGCGGCCTTTCGCGTTGGGCACCCGGTACGATGGGCACTTTGGCGGGTTGGTTCCTGTGGCCACTGCTCGTCCATCAGCTCCCCATAGAATGGCTGCTTGCCTGGCTCATCGCATGCACGGGCTTTGGCGTCTGGGCATGCGGCGTCACAGCACACGCGCTGGGGGACAACGACCCAGAGGCCGTCGTCTGGGATGAGATCGTCGCGCTTTGGTGGGTTTTGCTTTTCACGCCCGCGAACTGGCTGGCCCAAGGGGCTGCGGTTGCGCTCTTTCGCCTCTTCGACATCACGAAGCCGTGGCCGATTCGCATGGTGGAACGCCGCGTCAAGGGGGGGTTGGGCATCATGATCGACGATCTGATCGCGGCGGTGATGACGCTCTTCGTGCTCGCCGTTGCGGTCCATTACGACGTGCTGCCGCGGTAAGCCATTTTCTGCGAAATGGCATTGCACACGAAAGGAAGAGACAATGCAGCAGTCCCGCATCGGACCAGCCAACGAGGCGCTCCCAGACGAAGAGACCTTGGACGATGCCCAGACCTACGATGCGGTGCACGACGTCCCGCCGCTTCTGTATGACCTTGCTGCGCGCGTCGGTCGCTTATTAGGCGAACGCGGTGAAACGCTCGCCACCGCCGAATCGTGCACCGGAGGTTTGATCGCCGCCGCGATCACCAGTGTTGCCGGTAGCTCCGAATGGTTCGAAGCCGGTTTCGTCACCTATGCCAACCGGGCAAAGACGGCGCTGCTGGGCGTTCTGCCCGAGACGCTCGCCGCGCACGGCGCTGTTTCCGAAGCGACGGTGCGCGAAATGGCAAGCGGCGCGCGCGCACGCGCTGCGACTACCTGGGCCGTGGCGGTTTCCGGTATCGCGGGCCCCACCGGGGGAACGGCGCACAAACCGGTGGGAACGGTCTGCTTTGCGTGGGCAGGACCAGACGGGGTGACGGCAGCGACGCGCCATTTCCGCGGCAACCGCGCGGCAGTGCGAATTCAGACGGTCGAATGGGCACTTGCTGCGCTGTTGCAGCTGGTTACGCCCCGCGCACAGCGTCCCCCCGTGGGGTAAACCGCGCAAACACGCCGCTCCGCCTTTTTCAGAGAATCGGGGCAAGCCACCGCTCGGCTTCGTCCAGCGCCATCCCAGTGCGGCGCGCCCAATCGCGCAGTTGATCGTCGCCGATCTTGGGGATCGCGAAGTAACGCGCTTGGGGGTGGCTGAAGTAGAAGCCGGAGACGCTCGCGGCGGGATGCATCGCGAAACTTTCGGTGAGCGTCACGCCGATGCGCTGGGGTACCTCCAGCAGTGCGAACAGGTCGCGCTTCACCGTATGGTCGGGACAGGCCGGATACCCCGGTGCGGGCCGGATGCCGCGGTACTTTTCAGCGATCAGCTCGTCGTTGGTCAGGTACTCGTCCGGCGCGTACCCCCATTCCGTGCGCCGAATCCGTTCGTGCAACCACTCGGCGCACGCTTCGGCGAGTCGATCCGCAACCGCTTTGAGGAGAATCGCGTGATAATCGTCGTGGCGCTCGGCATAGGCCGCAAGAAGCGGTTCGATCCCAATCCCGGCGGTGACCGCAAACGCGCCGATCCAATCGGGCGTCCCCACGGGCGCGACAAAGTCGGCCAACGCGTAATGGGGTTGGTCGGTAGGCCGTTCGTGCTGTTGCCGCAGGCCATGCCAGACCATGAGCGGATCCCCCGCATCCCGCCACGGCTGCGTATTGGGGGGATAGATCGCGATATCCTCGGGCGCCACCCGCTGCGCCGGGAACAGGCCCCAAACCGCACGGGCCGTGAGTGTTCCACTGGTGCCGACCACACCATCCGCAAGCGGCACCACCCCCTGCGGCAAGAGGTTCTCTACCGCTTCGTGCCAATGCGGTGTGATGCCCTGGGAGGCCGGGTCCGCCGCAACCAGCGCGGCAACGAGCGCAACGGCGTCGCGAAAAACGTTTCGCGCCGTCTCCCCGACGGTGGCGTCATCAAGGATCGCCGGAAATTTCCCGGAAAGATCCCACGTCTGGAAAAAGGGTGCCCAATCGATGTAGCCAACGAGCGTAGCAAGCGGCACCGTTTCGGCAAAAACCCCTTCGCGCGTGGGGCGCGGGGGTTGGTAGTGCGCCCAGTCAGTCGCAAAGGCGTTTTGCCGCGCCGTTTCGAGCGGAACAACCCGAAACCCCTGTTTCTGCGCGTGGCGCGCCCGAATGCGGTCGTACTCGGCACGGACGTTCGCCAAATAGGCGCTGCTTTCTGGGGAGAGGAGCGCCGAAACCACCCCCACCGCGCGCGATGCGTCCGGCACCCAGACCACACCGGCATCGTAGTGCGGGGCGATCTTGACCGCGGTATGGGTTCGACTCGTCGTCGCGCCGCCGATCAAGAGCGGCACCTTGAACCCTTGGCGTTGCATCTCTTTCGCCACATGGGCCATCTCTTCGAGGGACGGGGTGATGAGCCCGGAAAGGCCGATCGCATCGGCCCCATGCGCTTTGGCCTCGGCCAAAATCTTTTCGCACGGCACCATCACGCCCAGGTCGATCACCTCGTAGCCATTACAGGCCAGCACGACGCTGACGATGTTCTTGCCGATGTCGTGCACGTCGCCCTTGACGGTGGCGATCACCACCTTCCCTTTCGCCGCGGTGTTGCCGCTCGCCGCTTTTTCCGCCTCGATATAGGGCAGCAGATGGGCCACAGCCATCTTCATCACGCGCGCCGACTTCACCACTTGCGGCAAGAACATCTTGCCCGCGCCGAAAAGGTCACCGACGACGTTCATCCCGTCCATCAGTGGGCCCTCGATCACCGCAAGCGGCCCTTTCCCTTGCTGCGCGAATTCGGCGCGCATCGCTTCGGTGTCTTCGACGACGAATTCGGTGATCCCTTTGACGAGCGCGTGCTTGAGCCGCTCCGCAACCGGCAAGTTGCGCCATTCGAGCGCCGTCTGCGCCGTCTGGCTCCCTTGCCCCTGCCCCCGTTCGGCAAGCGTTTGCGCAAACGCGATCAACCGCTCCGCGGCGTCGGGGCGTCGGCACAATAGTGCATCTTCGACCACCGCGCGCAGTTCCGGGTCGAGCGCGTCGTAGATGCCCAGTTGCCCCGCATTGACGATCCCCATCGTGAGTCCCGCAGCGATCGCATGGTAGAGGAACACCGTGTGCATCGCTTCGCGAACGGTGTCGTTGCCGCGAAACGCAAACGAGACGTTGGAGATCCCACCACTGGTTTTCGCCTCCGGCAGGTTTTCGTGAATCCAGCGTACCGCTTCGATGAAATCGAGCGCGTAGCGGTCGTGCTCCGGGATCCCGGTCGCAATCGCGAAGACGTTGGGGTCGATGATGATCTCGTGCGGCGGGAATCCGTCTGCGGTGAGCAGCCGATAGGCTCGTTCCGCGATTTCGATCTTGCGGGCAAAGGTATCGGCCTGCCCCGCTTCGTCGAAGCACATCACCACCACCGCAGCGCCCAGCCGCCGCGCTTCACGCGCTTGCGCAAGGAACGTCGCTTCGCCCTCTTTGAGTGAGATCGAATTGACGATCCCCTTTCCCTGCAGGCATTTCAACCCGGCAACGATCGCTTCCCACCGCGAGGAGTCGACCATCACGGGAACCCGAGCGATTTCCGGCTCTGCGGCAACCAGTTGCAAGAAACGGCTCATCGCGCTCGGCGCATCGAGCATCGCGTCGTCCATATTGACGTCGATCGCTTGCGCGCCCGCTTCGACCTGTTGCGCGGCAACCGCAAGCGCTTCGTCGTAGCGCTCCTCACGGATGAGGCGCGCGAATTTTTTCGACCCGGCAACGTTGGTTCGCTCCCCGACGTTGATGAAACCGGTGGTTGCATCGACGACGAGTGGTTCGAGCCCCGACAACACCAGCGTCTTGCTGGGTGCCGGGCGTTTGCGCGGCGGATAGCGCTTGGCCACCTCCGCCAACGCCGCGATGTGCTCCGGAGTCGTGCCACAGCAACCGCCGACCACGTTCACGAACCCTTCGGCAAGCCACCCTTCGACTTCGGCAGCGAGCATCTCCGGCGTTTCGTCGTAACCGGTCGGCGCCAACGGGTTGGGCAGCCCCGCGTTGGGGTGGGCCGAAACGAAGGTGTCGCACACCCGCGCGATCGTTTCGATGTGCGGCCGCAATTCGCGCGCACCGAGTGCACAGTTGAACCCGAAGGTGAGCGGGCGGGCGTGCGCAAGGCTCGCCCAGAACGCCTCCGGCGTCTGTCCCGAAAGGGTGCGCCCGGCGGCGTCGGTGATCGTCCCGGAGATCATGATCGGAAGCCGCTGGCCGCGTTCGGCAAAGAGCCGTTCGAGCGCGAAGACCGCTGCTTTGGCGTTGAGCGTATCGAAGACCGTTTCGATGAGGATGAGATCCGCACCGCCGTCGATGAGGCCGCGCGCCGCGTCGAAATAGTCGTCGGCAAGCGCGTCGAAGGTGATCGCGCGGTAACCGGGGTCGTTCACGTCGGGCGAAAGTGAAAGGGTTTTCGAGGTGGGGCCAAGCACCCCGGCGACGAAACGCGGTTTTTCCGGGGTTTTCGCCGTATATTCATCGGCAAGGCGGCGCGCGATCGCCGCCCCTTCGCGGTTCAATTCGTACGCCAGCGCTTCCAACCCGTAGTCGCTTTGCGACACGCGCGTGCTGTTGAAGGTGTTGGTCTCGATGATGTCCGCGCCTGCGTCGAGGTAGGCGCGGTGAATCGCAGCGATCGCGTCGGGCTGGGTAAGCGTCAGAAGGTCGTTGTTGCCTTTGAGCTCAGTGGGGTGATCGGCAAAACGTGTTCCACGAAAATCGGCTTCGTCGAAGCGGTACCGCTGAATCATCGTCCCCATCGCGCCGTCCAAAAGCAGCACGCGGGTTTCGAGTAACGCGGTCAATTCGGCGGTTCGGTCGGGTTGCATCGCTATTTCCGTCAAAGAGGCTCCGTTGGGGAACCGATTAGCATACCATAGGGTCCAGGAACGCTTCGAGGACGGTGTTGAGGTAACGCCAACCAAGTGGCGTGCACGCCAGACGCGCCGCATCGTCCACCACCCAGCCACGCGCAGCGAGCCGCTCCCAGGTGTCTGCGATCGCCGCGAATGGCAACCCGGTCCGTTCGGTAAAAAGCGGGCGCGGCACCCCTTCGGCCAGGCGCAGCGCGTTCATCAGGAACTCGAACGGCAACGCGTCTGCCTGCACCCAATGTGCCGCAGCGGTATAGGGGTTGGTCACGGACGAGGTGTCCAAGCCCTGGGCACGGTCTGGGCGGTTCCTATGCTGCCCTGCCGAAAGGTAATCGTTGGGATGCGCGCGCTTGCGGGTTCGCAGAATGCCCGAACCGGGAAACGAAATCTTGCCATGCGCGCCCGGCCCAATCCCAAGGTAATCACCATAGGTCCAATAGTTGAGGTTGTGGCGCGCGCGGTGGTCGGGCTTAGCAAAAGCGCTCACTTCGTAGCGCGAGAACCCAGCGCCTGCCAACACCGCATGAACCGCCGCTTCGATCGCCCCCAAACGCGTCTCGTCCGGCAGGCCAGCCGGTGGCGCTGCGGCAAACGGGGTGTTGGGTTCGATCGTCAGCTCATACGCCGAAACGTGCGCGATACCAAGGGCGAGCAACCGCATCACCTCCGCTTCCGCTCCTTGCGGGGTCTGTCCCGGCCAGCCGTAGATCAGATCGGCATTGACGCGCGGGAATACCTCGAGCGCAGCGGCAACAGTCCGTTCCGCCGTGGGAGCGTCATGGATGCGCCCTAATTCGGCGAGCCCCACGGGATCGAGGCTCTGCACCCCGATCGACACCCGGTTCACCCCGGCGTCGCGCCACGCCGACAAGGCTGCGATTTCGGTGGCCCCCGGATTGGCTTCGAGCGTCACCTCGGCGTTTGCGGCAACGGAAAGCGTAGCGTGCACGTGCTGCAAAATCGCCGCGATGGCATCGGGTGACAGCAGACTGGGTGTGCCGCCACCGAAAAAGATCGAGGTAACAGTGCGGCCGGAAACGAGCGCCGCATCGTGTGCCAGATCTTCGGCGAGTGCCGCCACAAAAGCCCGTTCTGGCAACGCGCCTCGTTGCGGGTGGGAGTTGAAATCGCAATAGGGGCACTTGCGCACACACCAAGGGACATGGATATAAACGGCTAGGGGCGGGGGCTTACTCGGTGCCGGGTAGGATTCCCGTTCGTTTGGCGGAGTAACCGGGTACGCGTCGGGCTTTGTCACGATGCGCAGGGACCTTACGAGCGCACGGTAACAGTCGGAAGCGCCGCAGACAGTTCGGGCCACGCCGCCACGAGTCGCGCAACAGCGCGCGCACGGTGGCTACGACGGTTTTTCTCGTCGCGCGTGAGTTCCGCAGCGGTTTGGTTCGACTCCGGGTCGATAAAGAGCGGATCGTAACCAAACCCGTTCGTGCCTCGGGGCGCCTCGGCGATCGTCCCCCACCACCGCCCTTCGGCGACGAACGGGGTAGGATCGTCACCGTGCACGACGAAAACCAGACAGGCGTAAAAGTAGGCGCGGCGCGCTTCCCCTTCAAGCGCTGCCATTTCGGCCAGCAATTTGTCGTTGTTGCGCGCGTCCGATTTCGGCTCCCCCGCGTAGCGCGCCGAAAAGACCCCCGGTGCCCCACCGAGTGCGGGCACGACCAGTCCGGAATCGTCGGCCAACGCGGGCAACCCGGTCAGGCGCGCGGCATGCCGCGCTTTCGCGAGCGCGTTCTCCAGGAACGTGCCGTACGGCTCGCTTGCCGCGGGCACCGCGAAAGCGCCCTGCGGCCGCACCGTCACCCCGAGCGGTGCGAGCAGCGCCTCGAATTCAGCGAGTTTGCCGCGATTGTCACTTGCGAGTACCACGGTCACCATCTTCCACACTCCTCGGCCAGCGCTACGCCAGCAGCCTGCAACGCAGCCCGTTGCGCAGCGATAAGCCCCTCAATCCCGTGTTCGGCAAGGGTCAGCAGCTGCATGAACTCGGCACGCGACACCCCTTGCCCTTCTGCCGTACCCTGGATTTCGATGAGTTCCTGACGCGCGTTCATCACCACGTTCATATCGAACGTACAGCGGAAGTCTTCCTCATATGCCAGGTCGAGCAGACGCGCCCCCGCAACGACCCCCACCGAGACCGCGGCGATCTGCGCAACCAGGGGGGACGAGGGTAGCACCGCCTCGCGCACCAGACGGTCGCACGCGAGCGCCAACGCCACCCAGCCCCCGGTGATCGCCGCGCAGCGGGTCCCGCCATCGGCTTGCAACACGTCGCAATCCAGAATGATCTGCCGCGGCCCCAAGCGGTCGAGATCGACCGCCATTCGCAGGCTCCGCCCAATCAACCGTTGAATCTCTTGGGTACGCCCGCTCTGCTTACCGCGCACCGCTTCGCGCTCACTGCGGGTGTGCGTCGCGCGCGGCAACATCCCATACTCCGCGGTGACCCAACCGCCGCCGCTCTCTTTGCGATGCGGCGGCACGCGCGCCTCGACGCTTGCCGTGCACAGCACCCGGGTATTGCCCAGCGCGATCAACGCCGAACCTTCGGCATAAGGCGCGACCCCTGGGGTAATGGTGACAGGCCGTAACACATCGGCAGCGCGGCCATCGACACGCTCGCTCATCGGTTCCTCCGGAATTTTTCGATCGTTTCGTTGATCTCCTGAATTGCCCGATCGACTTCGTCGTCGGACAACACGAGATCGCTCGGCACCGCGTCGTCCATCTCGGAAAAAATCGAGGTCACCACCCCCGCGGTGGTCTCGGTGAATACCGCATCGAGCGATTCGTGCGCGGTTTCCAGCCACCGCATCGTCAAGAGCGTCACATTGTCGGAATGGCCCATCGCGCGGGTCACCGCCTCTTCGACCAGCGCTTTGGTTGCCCACTCCAGGTTGGGCACAGAGAGGCGCTTCGCGATCTCTTCGTCGTCCACTTGCCCCCACAACCCGTCGGAGCAGAGGGCGACGACATCGTTGTGCTGCAACGTGACGCGCCGCGTGAATTCGACCCGCGGCACCTCTTCACCGCCGATCGACGCCAGCAGCCGGTTGCGCGACGGGTGGTACCGCAGATCCGCTTCGGTCAAGAGCCCTTGCTGCAGTAAGAGCTGCGCTTGGGAGTGGTCGGTCGTGCGCAGCGTCACCCGCCCGTTACGCAGATGGTAGAGGCGCGAATCACCGACGTGGGCGATCCACAGCTGCCCATTTTGCACCAACGCGGCAACCAGCGTTGTCCTCGGTTGCTGATCGCTACCGGCGCTACCGGCGCTACCGGCGCGATCGCCGGCAACGAGCGCATTCACCGCGAAATGGGCTTCGATGAAGGCATGGGCCAAAAAAGTCGCGGGATCATCGACCGTGGGCTTTGCCGCCAGCGAAAAGGCTTTGGCCAAAACCTGCACCGCGACCTCTGCGGCGCGGTCACCCGAGACATGCCCGCCCATTCCATCGGCGACCATCATGAGGAGTGCGTCGCGGGAGTAAGCATAACCAGCCCGGTCTTCGTTTTTGCGGCGATCGCCCACCGAGGTCGCCTGGAAAATGGCAAACCGCATCCTCTTTCCCCTATTCGCCGCCCACCACGAGCGTACTCGTTCGCGTCAATTGGTAGGTACTTTCAGCGATCCGTTTATAGACTTGATAGGCGCTCTGCGGCCGGTTCGCGACATCGAGCGCCAAAAGTTGCGCGGTCAAGTCCAAAAGCTCTGCGCTATAAACTCCTTGCAGTTCGGCCAACTTACACGGCACCGGGTCTGCGGTCTGGCGCTCCTCGGCGCGCGGCGGCGAACTGCCCGTCATGCACGCATAGACGATCCCACCCAACGCGTAGAGATCGGTCCACGGGCCGATCGCCTCTTTTTTCGCTTCCAGCTGCTCGGGCGGCGCGTACCCCGGTGTGAACATCGTCCGCACCCAAGCGATCTCGTGCGCGATCCCTTGCCGCGCCGAACCGAAATCGATCAGCACCGGATCTCCCCCCTGGCGCAACAAAATATTGGCGGGCTTGAGGTCGAGGTGGAGCAGTTTGTGCGCATGAATCTCTCGCAACGCTTTGAGCAGCCGAATGAGCAGCACGCGAATAAACGTCTCACGCAATCGCCCGCGCTTACGGCGAATGTAGTCGTGTAAACTCACCCCTTCCTCGAACGCCATCGCCAGAAAGACCGTCTCGAACGCGCGAAAGAGGCTATAGACCCGCACGATGTTGGGATGCCCAATCTGCCCCAACGTTCGCCCCTCGTCGAAAAAACATTTCAAGCCGAAGTAAAACGCCTTCTCTTTTCCCGGCAAAACGGTCGGCTCGACCTCTTTGGCGTGGCGCACGACCATCTCGTGCGGGAAAAACTCTTTGAGCGCGTAGGTCTGCCCGTCCATTCCCGTAACCCGATAGACGAATGAAAAGCCCCCGCGCGCCACGAGCGATCGGATCCGGTAACCCTCCACCAACCATCCGACGGGCAACGGAACGTTCGGCGCACTTTCAGCCATGGTGGGCAGCGTGTACAATTCCCATCATCGCATTATAACGAGCCAGCCGATGATCCACAGCATGACCGCGTTCGCGGCGAAGCGCATCGCGCTTGGCCCCGCTGCTGAAGCCACGTGGGAGCTCAGAAGCGTCAACAATCGCTTCCTCGACCTCTCCTTTCGCCTCTCCGACCCGTGGCGGCCTTTGGAGCCGGAATTGCGCCAGCGCCTTGCCGGACGAATCAAACGGGGCAAAGTCGAAGTGCGTCTACAACTCCAACACACCGCGGAAAGCCCTCCGCCCGCTGTCGACCCAAAAGCATTGGCGGCCTTGGCGCAGCTCCAAGCAACCATTCGCGACCACTTTCCCGACGCGCCGCCCCTCTCTGTCGGCGAAATCGCGCAATGGCCCGGGGTGCTCTCAGGTGATGCCGACGACACCGAAGCCCAACGTGCGGCGCTCCTTGCCGCGTTCGACGCCGCAGTGGACGAACTCATCGCCCACCGCGCCCGTGAAGGGGCGCAATTGGCTGCAGCGCTCGAAACGCGCGCCCAGCAACTCCGCGAATGGGTCCGCGAAGCGCGCCGTCTCGCCCCCGAAGCGCACGCCCGCTACGCCGCGCAACTCTCTGCAGCGCTTGCCCAGATCACCACGCCCGAGACCGAGGATCGCATCCGCCAAGAGGTAGCACTCTACGCCCAGAAAGTCGACGTCGCCGAAGAGCTCGATCGCCTGGACGCCCACCTCGACGAACTCGCCCATACGCTTACCCGCGACGGCCCCGTTGGCAAACGGCTCGACTTCTTGATGCAAGAATTTCACCGCGAAGCCAACACCCTCTCGGCAAAAGCAGCACACCCGGACCTCACCCGCATCGCGCTGGAAATGAAGGTATTGATCGAACAGATGCGCGAACAGGTGCAAAATATCGAGTGACCCCGTAGCGTCAGCATCCCAGTCACGCGCAAAGGAACGCGACCGTGAACCCAACCATCCACTTCGCCGGCACCCTCTTCGTAGTCAGCGCCCCATCCGGAGCGGGCAAAACCACCCTCGTCCACCGCCTGATCGAGTCCGACCCGCTCCTTCGCCTCTCGGTCTCCTATACCACACGCGCTCCACGCCCTGGCGAACAAAACGGCGTTCACTACCACTTCGTTTCCCCAGCGCAATTTCGCACGATGGTCGAAAACGGCGCCTTTCTCGAATGGGCCGAAGTGCATGGCAACTACTACGGAACCGCGCGCGTGTGGGTCGAGGCGGAACTCACAGCTGGCCGCGACGTATTGCTGGAAATCGACTGGCAAGGTGCCCGGCAGATCAAAGCGCGTTTCCCCGCGTGCGTCACGATCTTCATCCTCCCTCCCTCGTTTGCCGAACTGGAAGCGCGGCTGCGCAAACGGGCTTCGGACTCGGACGCGGTGATCGCGAAACGCCTTGCGAACGCCCATGAGGAACTTCGCCACGTCCATGAGTTCGAATATGTTATCATCAATGATCGCTTGGACGTCGCAACCCAAGAACTCATCGCGGTCGTTACGGCCGAACGGTGTCGTACTGCCAAACAGGCCGCACGGCATCGGAAACTTTTCTCGGAAATTGCCGCATTGTCCCCAACGCATTGAGGAACCCGAAGATGGCACGCATCACTGCAGACGACTGTCTCAAAAAGATCCCCAACCGCTTCGAAATGACGCTCGCCGCCGCAACGCGCGCGCGGCAGTTGAGCCTGGGCGCGGAACCGCTGATTCCGCTCAAACCCAACAGCAAAGACAAACCCACCGTGATCGCACTGCGGGAAATCGCCGCGGGTGCGGTGGGCTTAGAGATCCTGGAAAAACGCAACACCTGATCCGCAACCGGGAAGCCGCGATGGCAGACGCACCCCCTCCCGCTGCGGCTGCCGCACCGCTTTCCCGGCTTAGCCCTTTTCAACCGCAAAACATCCCGGTCACTTACGGCGCGCTGCGCAAAACGCTCGCTACCTACCTTGACGCCGCAGCGCTTGCCCGAATCGACGATGCGGTCCATTTCGCCGCATGGGCCCATGAGGGCCAGAAGCGCGCAAGTGGCGAACCCTACGTCACCCATCCGATCGCGGTTGCCGAAATCTCGGCGCAGTGGCACATCGACGACAACGGCATCATCGCGGCGCTGCTGCACGACGTGATCGAAGATTGCGGCGTCAAGAAGCACGAAATCGCGCACCGCTACGGCACCACCGTTGCCGAACTGGTCGATGCGCTCACCAAACTCGAAAAGCTGGAATCGCAAACCGTCGAAGAGGCACAAGCGCAGAACTTTCGCAAAATGTTCCTTGCGATGGCGCGCGACGTGCGGGTGATTTTGATCAAACTCGCCGACCGCCTCCACAACATGCGCACCCTTTCGGCGCTCAAATCCCACAAACGGCGGCGCATCGCCCATGAAACCCTCGAAATCTTCGCCCCGATTGCCCACCGTTTGGGGCTGAACGCCCTCTTTCGCGAACTCCAAGACCTGGCGTTTGCCGCCGAACACCCGTGGCGGCACGCAGTGCTCGCTGCCGCGGTCGAAACGGCGCGCGGCGCCAACGCGCAACTGCTCGACGAACTGCACGACGCGGTGGCAACCGCGCTCGCCGAATGGGGCATCCATGCCGAAATCTACCGCCGCGAAAAGCACCTCTACTCGATCTACCAGAAGATGCGGCAAAAGCATCTTCCCTTCGAGCAGATCCTCGACCTTTTCGGCCTGCGCATCGTCACCACCGACGAACCAAGCTGCTACCTCGCCCTGGGCGCGATCCATCGCCACTTCAAACCGATCCCCGGCAAACTCAAAGACTACATCGCACTCCCCAAGCCGAACGGCTACCAGTCGCTCCACACCACGGTGATCGGCCCACAAGGCGTGCCGCTCGAAATCCAGATTCGCACGGTCCAGCAACACCGTTTCGCCGAACAAGGGGTCGCCGCCCATTGGCTCTACAAAAGCGCCGAACCCGCGAGCGACGCCGAACGGCAAACCCACGCGTGGCTGCAGTCGCTCCTGGAACTCCAAGCCGAAAGCGAAGCGCACGACTTCCTCGAAGCGGTGCGTATCGACCTCTACCCCAACGAAGTCTTCGTCTTTTCCCCGCGCGGCGAGATCTTTTCCCTGCCACGCGGCGCCACCGCAGTCGACTTCGCGTACGCGATCCACTCCGAAGTGGGCCACGCAGCGATCGCGTGCCGCATCAACGGTGAGCTGATGCCGCTGCGCACCGAGCTCAACAACGGCGACCGCGTCGAAATCATCACCAGCAACACCCCAAGCCCCAACCCCGCGTGGCTCAACTTCGTCCGCACCGCGCGCGCCCGCGCCGCGATCCGCCGCTTCCTGCGGCAAGAGACCCAAGAACAAGCGGTGATCCTGGGTGAACGGCTGCTCGACCAGGCGCTGCGCCCTTATGGTCTCACGTTGGGCGCGATCTCCGCGCTCGCGTGGGACCGGCTGCTGCGCCAACTCTCGGGCAAAAGCAAAAAGCAACTCCTGCAAGAGGTGGGTTTGGGACACCGCAACGCGATCGCGCTCGCTGAACTCCTCGTTGCCGCACAGGACCACGAGAGCGGCCGCAGCGGCCTTCTGAAACCACAACCGCTCTCCCGCCTCAAAGTGGGCGAACGCGCCGACGCCTCGATCACCTTTGCCCCCTGTTGCCGCCCTGTGCCCGGCGACGACATCGTCGGCATCCTGCGGCAAGGGCACGGCCTCGACATCCACCGCAGCGAATGCCCCATCGTGCGCCGCGGCGGCAAACCGCGCTGGGTCGAAGTCACATGGAGCGACACCATCCCCGAATCGCGTCACTTCCCCGCGGCGCTCACCGTCGTCGCCCGTGACGAAATCGGGATGCTTGCGCGGATCAGCGCCGCAATCGCACAGGAAGGCGGCAACATCGTCCATGTCCAACTCGACGCGCAACCCGAAGCCACCACCCTGATCCAATTCGTGATCGACGTGCGCGACCGCGTCCATTTGGCGCGCATCATCAAACGGCTCCGCCGGGAACGGGGCCTTGTGCGCATCCAACGCCTTTTGGCAAACCATGGTGAACGCCGCTAACGCGAACCCAACCGCGGCACCTGCAGCCAGCGCTGACCCAAACCCCACCACGGAACCCGCACCACCGCCCTTCGCGTACCACGGCCGCTTCGCCCCCTCGCCCACCGGGGCGCTCCACTTCGGCTCGCTCGTCGCGGCGCTCGCGAGCTACTGCGACGCGCGCGCGCATCAGGGATATTGGCACGTTCGGATCGACGACCTCGACACCCCTAGGGTCTTTCCGGGTGCCGCCGAAACGATCCTTCGCCAACTCGAAGCGTGCGCACTCGAATGGGACGGCCCCGTCACCTACCAGTCGCACCACCGCGACGCCTACCGCGACGCGTTCGAAACCTTACGCCAAAACGGTCGCCTCTACCCGTGCGGCTGCACGCGCAAAGACCTTGCCGACGCC
>Ga0207871_100256_pt1 | contig 26332 bp, 25 predicted proteins | sample Passage260A_FD_187371 | JGI IMG/M metagenome (GOLD analysis project Ga0207871, IMG submission 187371) | Cellulose adapted compost microbial communities from Newby Island Compost Facility, Milpitas, CA, USA - Passage2 60A (SPAdes) (version 2) ...
GCGGGCCGGCTTCGCCCCGCCCGGCGGATCGGTCGGTCCGCCCGTCCGCTTCGTCCGGCGCCGCGGCATGCTCCGATCCGCCCGCCGCTTCCCGCGGCGCTTCCGCCGCCGTGCGCTCCGCGCCCCGCTCCCCGACCGGCGCGGGGGGAGCCACAACGGCGAGGCCGATCAGCATCGCGGCCAGCAGGACGGCGCGCCGGAAGAGGCGCCGCCGCTCCAGCCGGTTCCACTGCTCGAGCGCCTGCCGGGGTGCGGCGTCCGCCAGCGGATGGCGCTTCCGTTCGTACGCCTCGTAGATGTCGCCCGCCTGCAGGAAGCAGTAGTTCGCCTTCCCCGCCTTGCCCTGCTTGAGATATTCCCTGCCGAGGAGATACCAGGCCATCCGGTTGTCGGGATGGAGCCGGACATATTGCTTCAGATAGTCGATGTCCGCCTGCCCTTCCCTGGGCTCGTCCATGCGCATCCCCCTCTCCGGCCGCCTGCTCCTTGCAACCGCCAATTACTATTTCGGCAACTTGGCCGTCCGTTTTGACCGGAAGGTCCGGTCCTCCGGGTTCGCGGCGGCCGGCAGCGGCCCTCTCGAACCGGAGGTGGCGGTGCGTTCGGGAAGGACAGGCGCGGAAACATGCTATAATACCGACAGGAACCGTTCAAAAGGAGGATGCCGCATGCAGCTTCCCGTCACCCGATTCCCGTACAATCCGACGATGGAAGGTCTCGCCGAGGTGCTGCCGGATATCGTCTATTCCACGGAAACCGGACAGGAACTGAAACTGACGTTGATCGCTCCCTGGCGGGACCGGGAGAAAGAATCCGCGCCCCCGAAGCGGCCCCTGATCGTCTTCGTCCAGGGAAGCGCCTTCACGTTCCCCAACATCCATTACGAACTGCCGCAGCTTTCCCGCTACGCCCGGGAAGGGTACGTGGTCGCGACGGTCACGCACCGGAACTGTCTGGAAGGCCATCCGTTTCCGGCCTATCTGCAGGACGTCAAGACGGCGATCCGGTTCCTGCGCAAGCATGCGGACGAATACGGCATCGACCCGGAACGCGTCGGCATATGGGGCACTTCGTCGGGCGGCAACACGGCGCTGCTCGTCGGAATGACGGCCGGCGATCCGGCATTCGGCACCGGGGAACACGCCGGCTATCCGGACGAAGTCCGATGCGTGGTCGACTGTTTCGGCCCGACCGACATGACGGTGCTGTACGAAGCCGTCCGGCAGACGGGAGACCAGGGGTTCCTCGACATTTTCCTCGGTCTGATGGGCGGCTCCGAAAATCCGGACATCCTGCGCGCCATGAGCCCCCTCTTCCGCGTCCAAACCGGAAAGCCGTATCCGCCCTTCCTGCTGATCCACGGCGACGCGGACGCCCTCGTGCCGTTCGAACAGTCGCTCCGGATGTACGAAGCGCTGGTCAAGGCCGGACACAGGGCGGAAATGGTGTGCGTGGAGAACGGCCCGCATGAAGGGACGTTCTGGAGCTGGGAGCTGCACGGTTACATCATGGACTTTTTCAGGCGGAACCTGTAACCCGTCGACCTGCAACCCTTCGGCAGGCAAAACAAAAAGACGCGATCGGCCGCGTCTGGTCCGTCGGTCGCGTCTTGGCTCCGCGGATCGCCCGCCCCGCCGGCGCCGGGCGCGTCATGCGCCGCCAGCCGGCGGCGCGCAGCTCTCGCGCACGACAAGCGAGGTCGGAACCACGATTTTTTTCGGGATTTGCCGCTTCGACGTAAAGCGTTCGTCCAGCAGCTCCACCGCCGTCTCCCCCATGAACTCCATGTATACCTTGACGGTCGTCAGCGGCGGCTGCAGGTACGCGGATACGGCGATGTCGTTGAACCCGACGATGGAGACGTCCCGGGGCACTTCGATGCCGGCTTCGTGCAAGGCGCGGAGGGCCCCGATGGCCATCGAATCGTTCTCGATGAAAAAGGCGGTGGGCAAATTTCCTTGCTCGACCGCCCGCTTCATGAGCGCATAGCCGTCTTCCGGATAGAGATTGTCCCCGATGTGCACGAGACCCGGGTCATAGAGATCGCGCCGTTCCATCCATTCCCGGAACACGTCTTCCCGCTCGTCCTTCACCGGCCGCTTGTGCATCCAGTTCCGGCTGCCGATGTAGCCGATCCTGCGGTGGCCGAGGCCCGTCAGATAGTCCAGCACCTCCGCCACCGATTTGCGGAAGTCGAGCACGACCGAATCGAAATGGTTGTCCGCCGGCGAAGAATCGACGAAGATCATGTGTTTCACGTTGGCCGGAAACCGGGCGAGGTCCTCCCGCTCGAAGCGTCCGATGGCGATGATGCCGTCCAGCGGTTCCCCGTTCGGGACCAGCTCCCCGGACTCCGGCAGAAAGAGCTTGACGCATTCGTACTGCCGCTGATGGCATTCGCGTTCCACGCCGAGGCGGATGGCCAGATAATAGGGGTCCAGCGTCTCTTCCCTCTCGGTGTACCAGCTTACGAGACCGATGCGAATCCGTTCGCCGCCCGCGCCCATGCCGCGTTCCCGCAGCGTTTTGTAATTGAGCTGCTGGGCGAGCTCGATGACGCGCCTCCGCGTCTCCTCCGATACGGACAGGGTCGGATCATAGTTCAGGATCCGTGACACGGTGGTGATGGATACGCCTGCCATCTTCGCGATGTCCTTGATCGTGGCCATGGGGCTCTCCTTTCACGCCCTTGTACGCGAGCGCTGGTGTCATGCTTCATCCACCGGCACGATGAAACTGTCGTACGGATTCAGCCGTCGTCCCTGGAATGACGCTTCCCGGCCGTTGTGGTTCATCACGAACCGATAGCGGCGGCCGCGAACCCTTCGTTCGACCACTTCCACCCCAGGGTCACTATCTATATAGCAGATTTTCCGCTCCCTGACAATGATGCGGGCGATGGCCCGCATCGCCCGGTCGTCGAGCCCGCAGCCGACATAATAGACGGTTCCGCCGCCTTCGAGGCGGCGCCGCGTCACCGCCGCGTGCGGAAAGAACGGATCGTCGTACCGGTACAGCGTCTCGGCGGACACGGGTTCGATCAAATCCCGCCACACCTCGGCATGCGCTTCGCGGGGCAAATCCTCCCCGCCCGCGTCCGGCGCGGCCGCAAGGCGCACCCGCTCGCCCTTCGGCAGCGCCTCGTACGCCCGGATCCGGATGCCGCACAGGTCGGCGACGTGTCCCGGCTGCGGCATGCCGAAGTGCAGGTTGTTCGCCTTGTCCTTGATGCCGGTGCGGAACGAGAACACGACCGTTCCCCCCGCTTCGGCGAACGCGCGGATCCGGTCCGCCAGCGTCCGTTCCATGATCTGCATGACGGGCACGAGGAGCACCTTGTAGCGCGCAAAGTCCCGGTCCGCCGGAATGACGTCCGTCAGGCAATTCAACCGGTGGAACGGATCATAGAGGCGCAGCATCTCCCTCGTGAAATCGAACGCTTCGCTCTGCGGCTGGAAGCGCCACGACCAGATGTTGTCGTGGTCGTACAGCACCGCCGTCTCCGCCTCGATGTCGCTTTCGACGAGCTCCGCATGGGGCGCGATGTCCCGGAACACGGAGCGGACTTCTTCGTATTTCCGGCCGCGCGCGTTGTCCTGGTCCACGATGCCGGTGCAGAACTGCTCCGCGCCGCGGTCCATCGCGCGCCAGACGAAATACAGCATGTTCGAACAGCCGCGGGCGAACGCTTGGAACGACCACATCCGCGCCTGGTTCGGACGGGGCAGATAGCCGATCAGGTCGTGCCCCTGCGCGCCGATGAGCTGCTCCGCGATCCAGAACGGCTTCCCGGTGAGCCCGCGGACGAAGTCGAGGTTCATCCCGAGCTCGCCCGGAGACAGCGGTTCGCGCAGGCCTCCCCATACCGGATAGTGGTCGTAGGAAATGAAATCGTACAGGCGCGCATGTTCGGCATGGTCGAACCATTTATGGAAAAAGCCGCCGGCCAGGTTGGTCGTCACCGATTGATGATCGCCCTTGCATTCGCGGACCGTGCGCACGAGCGCTTCCGCGAATCCGTTCAGGGAGCGGGAGCGGAACCGCGCCCAGTCCAGCCGGAGCGACGGATTGTGCGTCGTGATGGTCGGCAGCGGCATCGGGATTTCCGAGAAATCGTTGTACGTCTGGCCCCAGAAGATCGTGCCGTACGTCTCGTTCAGCCTGTCGATCGATCCGTATTTTTCCTCGAGAAACCGCTGGAAGGCGGCATGGCAGTTCGGGCACCAGCACATGTCGCTGCCTTCGTGGCCGAACTCGTTGTCCACCTGCCAGGCCACGATGGCCGGTTCGTCCCGGTAATGCTCCACCAGGCGGCGCGTCAGCCGCAGCGCGTATTCGCGGTATTCCGGCGAATTGTAGCAGTATTGTCTTCTCCCGCCGAAGGCGCGCACCGCGCCGGTCTCGTCCCGGGACAGGATCGAGGGGTGCTTCGCGGCCAGCCAGGCCGGAAACGTCGCGGTCGGCACGCCGAACATGACCTTGAGTCCCCGGCTTTTCACCTTCTCGAGCACGCGGTCGAAGAAGGAAAAATCATACTGCCCTTCCCGGGGTTCCATCCGGTGCCAGGCGAACTCGCCGATCCGCACGATGTTGGCTCCAAGACCGACAATTCCGTCCAGATCCTCGTCCATCAGTTGCTCGGGCCAGTAGTCCGGATAATAGTCGACTCCCAGATACAAGGTCCTCTCCCCCTATTCCTTGATCGCGCCCCCGAGAATGCCGGAGATGAATTGCCGCTGCAGAATCAGGAAAAACGCCACGATCGGTCCGGTGGCGATCGTCACGCCGGTCATCACCTGTCCGTAGTCGATCCGCGACAGGCCGATCAGACTGGACAGCGCCACGGGCAGCGTGTACATTTCCTTGGTCGATGTCGCCACGAGCGGCCACAGGAAGTTGTTCCACTGGTAGACGAACAGATAGATCGCCGCCGCCGCCAGCGCCGGACGCATGGACGGCAGGACGATGGAGACGAAGAGCCGCCATTCGCCCACCCCGTCGATGCGCGCCGCCTCCATGACGGCGTCCGGCATCGCCAGCAGATTCTGCCGCATCAGGAAAATGGCGAACGGGTACGCGACGTTGGGAAAAATGAGCGCCAGGTACGTGTTGATCCACTCCCAGGACGCCATCATCTTGAACAGCGGAATGAGCGTGGCGTGATACGGCACCATCAGGGATACGAGAAAGACGGAAAAGAGCGCGTTCCGCCCCGGAAAGCGGAACTTGGCGAACGCGTATCCCGCCATCGTGCAGACGGTCAGGCTGAACAGCGTATACACGCACGTGACGAAGGTCGAATTGAACAGCACGCGGAAAATGCCGATGGATGCGTTCAGATTGAAGAGATTTTCCAGGAACATGCTGCCGGGCACAAGCTGCGGCGGCTTCGCGAACACCTTGCCGCTCGGATTCGTCGCGGCGACCGCCGTCCAGTAGAACGGAAACAGCGACACGAAGGCGCCGGCGACGAGGATCAGGCGGGAGACAAGCCGATACATGGCGGATTTGGGCGACATCTCAATCCTTCCCCCCCGTGATCCGGAATTGGACGAACGACAGCACGGCGATCAGCACGACGATGACATAGGCCAGCGTGGAGGCGTATCCGAAGTCGAAATACCGGAAACCGGTCTGGTACAGATACATCCATATCGTCAGCGTGGCGTCGCTCGGACCGCCCCGGGTGAGCGTGTACGGTTCGTCGAACAGCTGCAGCGTGCCGATGGTGGACAGGATGGCGGTCAGCAGGATGATCGGCCGAAGCTGCGGGATCGTGATGGTGAAAAACTGGCGGATTTTCCCCGCGCCGTCGATGCTGGCCGCTTCATAGAGAGAATCCGGAATGTTCTGCATGCCTGCCAGGTAAATCATCATGTTGTACCCGGTCCACCGCCAGGTGAGCGCCAGGATGATGGCCGCCTTCGCCCACACCGGATGCGACAGCCAGGGAACCGCCTTGAGCCCGACCGCCTCGAGCAACTGGTTCACGAGCCCGTCGCCCGCCAGCATGAGGGAAAAGATGATGGAATACGAGACGAGGGCCGTCACCGCCGGCATGAAGAAGGAAATGCGGAAAAACGCCCTGCCCCGTACCAGCGAATGGAGCATCGAGGCCAGGACCAGCGCCAGAAAGAGCATGACGGGCACCTGGACGGCCAAAATGATGAACGTGTTCGAGAGCGACTTCCAGAAAATGGAGTCCTCCAGCAGCCGGCGATAATTCGCCAGCCCCGCGTACTTCATGTTTCCGCCGGCGCCCGTCTGGAAGCTGAGCAAAAAAGAATAGACGATCGGATAGACGGTGAACACCGAAAACAAGACGATCGCCGGCATCAGGAACAGATAGGGCACATGCGCTTTCGTTCTCATCTCCGTGACCCCTCGCCAGTCTTTGGAACAATGGCGGGGAGCCCGGTGCGGGCGCCCGGACTCCCCGCTTGCCCTTCCTCAATACTCGTTGACCGCGCGTCCCGTCCGGCTGGCCAGCCGTTCCGCGGCTTCCGCCAGCGCCTGGGCCGGATCCTTGCCGTTGAAGACGTCCGCCTGCGCCTTGACCGCTTCGTCGAAGGCGATGGCATAGTCCTTCGTATAGTACGGCGTCGGGATATCGGGCATTTCTTCGCTGAACAGCTGCCAAATCTTCTGTCCGCCGAAGAAGGAAACTTCGCTCGTGAACAGCGGGCTGTCATAAGCCGTGAGCAGCGACGGGAACAGGCCGTATTTTTCCATGGCCATGATCTGCACTTCGGGCGTCGTGCTGAAGAAGGCCATGAATTGGTAAGCTTCCTCCTTGTGTTTGGACGAAGCGGGAATCATCCAGCTGCTGCCGCCCAGGTTCGCCGCCCGGTTGCCGCCCTTCTCGAAGGCGGGCAGCAGGAAGACGCCCCATTTGCCTTCCGTCTCCTTCGCCTGGTCGATGATGGTGCCGTAGTACCAGGCGCCGAACGGAATCGTCGCCACCGAGCCGTCGACGGTCGCCGAGACCGTGCCGTCCCAGCCGTTGACGTCCTTGACCAGGTCGGCGTCGCCGAACCGCTTCATGTTGTTCATCGCCTGGATGACCTTCGGGTTCTTGAAGTCGATGTTGCCGTCCTTGTCGAAGTAGTAGACGCCCAGTTGGTTCATCATCATCCGGAAATTGGCGTCGTCCTTGAACTTGTCGGCCGGGAACGCGTAGACGCCCGTCTTGTTCTTGATTTCCAGCGCGGCGTTGAAAAAGTCGTCCCACGTTTCGATCGAATCGGGATTCACGCCGGCCTGCTCGAAGATGTCCCGCCGGTAGAACATGCCGGTCGGGCCGGAGTCGAACGGCATCGCGTAGAACACGCCGTCCAGCGACGTCAGGTTTTTCTTGAAATCGGGGAACAGGTCGGCGTATTGGTCAAACCCGAGTTCCGACAGGTTGGCGAAGCCGTTCGGGAAGGCGTCCAGATAACCGTGAATCCGGTCGTCTTCCACGAGGACGATGTCCGGCAGACCGGCGCCGCCGGCGGCGAGGCCGGTGGACAGCTTGTCGTATACGTCCAGCCGCCCGATGTCTTCCACCTTCAGGGAGACATGGGGATGGTCCTTCTGGTACATCGCGATCGCTTCGTTCAGCGCGCCGACGTTGACGTTCCACGCCCAGGCGGTCAGTTCGACGGGGTCCTGCGCATCACCGGAAGAAGAAGACGATGACGAAGAGGAAGACGAAGAACCGCCGGAGGCACCCGAAGACGACGACTTGCCGCCGCCTCCGCACGCTGACAACACCAGCACCGCCGCCAACAGCCATACGAACAGTTTCCAGGACTTCGACATGCCGTTACCCCCACACGATCATGATATTGAAGGCGCTTACCTTCTCGGGTAAAAATTTTACTAAATGAACGCCTTTTCATCAATATATTTTTTACTAATTATTTTACTTTTCCGATCGCGCGCTTTGCCGGAAACAGGGGCAACAACGACCAAACTCCCGCTGCGCCGAACCGCGCGCGGGAGTTGGCCGTTCGAGGCGAACAAGGCCGCCCGGTTTGACCGGGCGGCCTTGTTCGCCTCTCGATTCAATAGGTCAGATCCGTCTGCTTGTTGCGGATCAGCACGGCGCGGACATCGTTCAGCCAGTGCACATGGAGGTCCATCCGCTCCGCGAAGAACCGCACCGGCAGGAACAGCCGGCCGCCCCGGATGAACAGCGCCTGCGGCAGTTCCCGATTGCCGAAGGAGGACTCGACGACGGTGCTTCCCGTGCGAATCCGGTACCAGGCGTCGCCTAGCGACAGCCTCGCGACGCCTTCGCCCTCATAATCCACGGTATAGCCGAGCTCCTCGCTGATGATCCGCACGGGCACGAACGTCGTGCCGCCGACGATGACGGGCTCCGCGTCCGAATCGAGCACCGTGCGGTTGTACACGATCTCGATCGCGTCGCCTTCGAGTCCGGGCGGGACGTCGTACGGACGGACGATGCGGATGCGGTTGTTGCCGCTGTCCGCGATGACGAACGCACTGTTTCCGACGTACTTGACATCGGTCGGCAGGCTCAGGAGCGCGGTGCGCGACACGCCGTCCCATTTGCCCGATTCGCCCGGCACCCCGGCGACCGTTCGCACGATGCCGTCCTTCAGATAGCGGATCACATGGTTCAGCGAATCGGCGATCAGCAGGCCGCCGTCCGGCGTCACCTCGATGCCGCGCGGCGCGTTGAACCGCGCGTCCCCGGCCCTGCCGTCGGCAAAGCCGCCCTCGACGTACAGCGCATCGCCGGCCGGTTTGCCGCCTCCGGCGACGGTCGTGACGGTGCCCGCCTGCAGATCGATGTAGCGGATGCGCTGATTGCCGGTATCCGCGACGTACAGGTTGCCCTTCGCGTCGATCGCGATGCCGCTCGGCTCGTTGAACAGCGCTTCCGACAGGACGCCGTCGCGGAAATCGCCCGACGGGACGACGACGCCGGGAAAGATCTCGACCGTGCGCTCGGACGGCTTGTTCAGCGTCGTAACGCGGCCGTTTTCGATCTTGCGGATGACGTGGTTGAGCGTATCGGCCACGTAAATGACGCCCGAGCGGGACACCGCGACGTCAAGCGGCTGATGGAACTGCGCGGTGGCGGCGATGCCGTCCGTCAGGCCGAGGATGCCGGTGCCCGCGACGGTCGACACCCGGCCGTCCGGCGAGATCGCGCGGATCGCGTGTGCCCCGGAGGAAGTTCAAGATGGAACGGCATCCGGACGATCAACAGGCCGCCCGAACCGATGTCCACATCCGGAACGGGCTTGTCCTGCGCATCGAACATCATGAGGGCGTAACGGACCTTCCCATCCAGGGATTCGACATGATCGACGGCGTTCGGCTCGTAACCGGCCGGCGGTTCCCAATCCTCGGCCAAATCGACCCGGATCGGGCTTCCGGGAATGTTGCGGTATGCGTTCAACCCATTGCCGTAGTTCAGGAAAGCAGATTCATGGAATCTGAACGTGCCTTCCACCTGATTTTCATCTTGATACTCGACCTCCAGTTGCACGGCGAACAGGTTCTCAATGTTGGAAAGCAGGATGTTGAGGACATGCCCATTCCCGTTTGATTCGAACGCCGCCTCTACGGAAGCACCGGGCGTTCCTCCGGGCTGACCGCCGCCGGAATCTCCGGAACCGCCGGTGCCGGTGTTGCCGCCGGTCTGCCCCTGCTGTTCCTGCAGCTCCTGCTGCCGTTCCCGGATGCGCCGCTCCAGCGCGGCCCGTTCCTGCCCGCTCAGCGAGTTGAGATGATTCCCGACCGCCTGCTGGTCCTTCCGGTCCAGCGCCTCCCGGTTCGCCTGTTCCTGCTGCTGCCGGTCCCGGAGAATCTGGTCGACCTTCTCCCGGTTTAGCCCGAGCAGCTGCCGGCGCCGCTCTTCCTTCTCCCGTTCCCGTTCCTGCTGCTGCTGACGTGCCCTCTCTTTTTCTTCCCGCAGGGCCGGATCGATGCCGATGTCCCGGCGGATTTCCGGCACGTCCTCCAGACTGTAGCGCCGCCCCGAATCCTCGATGGCCTCGTTGAGCTGTTCGACGAGGCTTTGCGCCTCCTCCTGCGTCAGCACGCCCAGATGGACCGCCTCCGCGAGAATGGCAACGACGAGCGTATTCACGATTTCCGCATAGGCATTCAGATCCTCGACATCCGGGAAAAGGAGGTTTGCGTTCGGGTCCGGTGCCGATTCGCCCTGTCCGACGATTTCGGCAAGCTGACGGGACAGTTCCTCGTTCTCCTGCCGGATGTCCGCCATGTTGTTGACCATGGCTTCCATGATCTCCGGCGGAAGGGTCAGCACGAACGTCTCCGGATCGGCCGTGTCAACGATCGCGCGCGGGTCTTCCGTCTGCAGATCCCGGTCAACGTCCGCTTGCTGCCCCGGATAGACGTGCAAGACATGTTGCGGACCCGCTCCGACGGCGGACGACTGCGTTGCGAACCGCCCGCCTTCTTCACCTGAACGGTGCCCTTCAGGCTTTTCACGACCGCCACGCGCGTCACGGCGGCCGCCGCTTCCCTGAGCCCCGTGAACCATCCGGTCGTACCGACCAGCACCGCGAGGCATGCGGCCGCGCAGACGGTTCGGAACCACCGTCTCCTCATGCTCCCTCTCTCCTTCCCATGGCACCGGTCTGCCCGTCGTCCTCCGCCGTCCCGAGCACGGCGAATACGCGAACCGGTTTTTCCTTGCCCTTCACCTTGATCTCGCCGATGTCTTCCAGCTTGAACAGACGTCCGACCCGATGGTACACTTCCTCGCTGATCAGGATCTGGCCCGGCTTGGCGTTCGACTCCAGCCGTGCCGCCAGGTTGACGGTATCGCCGATCGCGGTGTAGTCGAGCCGCATCATTTCCGAGCCGATGTTGCCGACGACGGCGGGGCCGCAGTTGATGCCGATGCCGAACTTGACGCCGACGCCCCATTTCCGGATGCATTCCTCTTCCAGCCGGTTCGCGTGTTTCCGGATTTCCAGCGCGGCCCGGACAGCGAGTTCCGGGTGGTTTGGATAATGGATCGGCGCGCCGAACAATGCCATGACGCCGTCGCCGATGAACTTGTCCAGCGTGCCGTTGTTGAGGAAGACGGCCTTCGTGCAGATGTCCAGATATTCGTTCAGCACGCCGATGACCTCTTCCGGCTGAAGCCGCTCGGACATCGGGGTGAAGCCGCGGATGTCCACGAACATCACGCTGATGTCCCGGCGCTGGCCGCCGACCTTGATCGCTTCCCTCGAGGCGAGCAGCTCGTCGACGACCGTCTTCGGCACGAACCGCCCGAAGAGGTTCGTCACCCGGTTGCGCTCCCGGCGCTCGTTCATGTAGTGGCTGACGACCGCCCAGACGAGCGCGGTGAACAGAGCCAGGAACGGATAGGTGAACGGGATGAAGACCGATCCGAACGTGTAAGCCGACAGGAACGCCAGCACGTAGGCGACGGAAAGCCCGATGCAGATGAACACCGACTTCAGGCCCGGGTATCGCTCGTACAGGAGCAGCGAGATCAACGTCAGCGCCGCGATCAGCAGGACGCCCGTCCACTCCGGCGCTTCCGTGTAGAACTTCCCGATGATGAGCGACTGGGTCATGTTCGCATGGATTTCGACCCCGTACATTTTCAGGTTCGAGTTCGGAACCGCGTACTCGTCGCCGAACCCCGGCGCGTACGGTCCGATCAGCACGAGGCTGTCGCGGAAAAATTCCGGGTCGACCTCGCCGGTGAGCACCTGGTGGAACGGGATCGCGTCGTAACCGGTATCGGCCGTGATGTCCTGCTGCGGCTTCGTGAAGAAATCCGTCGTGACCTGATACCGGGCGTTCACCGGGATACGCTTGTCGCCCCGAAACCAGGCGCGGGTCTCCTCGTCCCAGCGGATCTGCTCTTCCTCCGGCAGCACCGCGTTTGCAAGGCGGACGCTCATCGCCGGGATCATGTCGCCTTCCCCGTCCGGCAGGCCGACGGTCAGCTTCCGGACGACCCGGTCCTTGTCCCACATGACGTTGATGTGGCCGACCTGTTCCTTGCGGGCGCCGATCGTCTCCGCGGGATATTCGATCGCATTCACCTCGAGCGCCGTCGCGTTTTCCTGCTGCGACTTGAAGATGAACACGACCGGGAGGTACACGTTGTCGTAACGGCTCATCACCTCGGCCATGTACGCGTCGCTCTCGGGGTTCGGCCCGGGAGAGGCCATGTGCACATCGAGGAAGATCGCCCTGGCCCCCGACTCCGCGAGCATCTCGATCAGCTGCGTATAATTGGCGCGGTCCCACGGGAACGCGCCGAGCACGTCGAGCGATTCCTCATCGATCTTGATGATTTTGATATCGCCCAGCGGTCGCCGCTCTTCGACCGTTTTCTGCGTTGCGAGGTCGCGGAACGTCGATTCCACGAAATGGAGCGTGCCGCCCGTGCCGAGGCTCGCGAGCAGCGTCCAGAACGCCGAAATGACCAGCCAAGCCGCGGCCGTGCGAAACCATCCCGGAATGGTCATGCATTCCCCGTTCCCCTCTGTGGAACATTCATGTAATATCCATGTAAAAAAATGTTCAGCTTGCTATATCCATTCTAGTGCCACATTCGACAATTGAAAACATGGGATTGTCGAAAAAACAGAATTCCCCCGCTTCCGCCGTACGGGCGGAAACGGGGGAATCAAGTACAGATGCAGAATTTTATTTGTTGAACGGCTGGTCCGACACCTTGATCGAATCGGTCGGGCATCCGTCAAGCGCATCCTGGAGATCGTCGTAGAGTTCTTCCGGAATTTCGGTCGTGCCGGTGTTGTTGTCGCCGCCGTAGATGACTCCCGCCAGCCCTTCGTCGTCGTAGTCGAAGATGTCGGGAGCTGAAGCGCCGCAAGCACCGCACGCGATGCAGGTCTCTTTATCCACCCAGGTGTACTTCGCCATGAATCGTTACCTCCTTGGAATCAATCGCCATACCCTGCTGCAGCCTTCATCACTCATCACTATATAATAATTCATCCTCCGTTTGCAAGGATGTGCTGTGAATTCGTCGATTTCGTGACAGCGCGGCCGGTTCGCCGAGCAGCATGCCCGCGGTCAGCACCGCCTCCTCGCCGAACCGGTCCCTGAGTTCGTCCATCGTCCGGATGAGCGCCTCGCGCTTCGGCTGACGATCCAAATCGAACAGATCGAGCTGTACGGCAGTCTCGCGCTTCGGGGACAGGTTCGCGAGCGTGATGCCGAGCAGCCTGACCGGCTCGCCGGGCCGATGGTGCCGCTGGAACAGCCGGCACGCGACGCGGTGGATCTCAACCGGATCGTCGGTCGGGCGCTCCAGCGTTTCCGCCCGCGTGCGGGTCCGCATGTCGGGCGTGCGGATCGCGATCTGCACGGTCGATGCGACGAGCCCCTGCCGCCTGAGCCGCCGCGCCGTCCGGTCCGCGAGGCTGAGGAACACGCGGCCCGCCTCTTCGGGGTCGGTCACGTCCCGGGGCAGCGTCGTCGAATGGCCGATCGATTTGTTCGGCCCGCGCTCGGGATTCACTTCGCACGTATCGATGCCGTTCGCGGCCCGCTTCATCCAGGCGCCGTATGCGCCGAACGCCCGGATCAGCGTCCGTTCGTCGCAGGCGGCAAGCTCGCCGATCGTGCGGATGTTCATCCGCGCGAGCTTCGCGGCCGTCTTCTTTCCCACGCCGTGCAGCGCATCGCACGGAAGAGGCCACAGCTTCTCCGGCACGTCGCGGATGCGGAGCACGGTGATGCCGTTCGGCTTCTTCATGTCCGATGCCATCTTCGCGAGCAGCTTGTTCGGCCCGATGCCGATCGAGCACGGCAGCGACCATTCGTTCCGGATCCGGCGCTGGATCTCCTCCGCGATCCCAAGCGGCGTCCCGAACCGTCCCGAGCCCGTCACATCCAGATAGCATTCGTCGATCGAGACGACTTCGACCAGCGGCGTGTACTGGCGGACGATCGACAGGAATCCGCGGGAATATTTGCGGTAGAGCCCGAAATCCGGCTGAATGATGATCAGCTCCGGACACGCCTTGAGCCCCTGCCGCACCGTCATGCCGGTGCGCACGCCCCTCGCCCGCGCCGCGTAGGACGACGTGACGATGACGCCGCGCCGCTCCTCGACGCTGCCGGCGACGGCGATCGGCTTGCCGGCGTAGCGCTCCGGCTCCTCCGCCTCGTGCACCGAACAGTAGAAGGCGTTCATGTCGATGTGCAGGATGACCCGTCCGCGTCCCCCGTTTCCCGCCGGGCCGCGTTCCTGCGACGGCATGTCCCATCCCTCCTCCCGAGGATCGCCGGCACCCCCCGTCGCGTCATGATGCGAATCCTCCGCAAACCCTTTTCTCTCCTATTGCCATTATAATCGGTTTTCAATCCCCGCGGGCAAATCGTACAAAGGGGATCTGATCCAATCGGTACGGCCGGGCAAGGAAATCGCGGCCGGAAAGGGTTTCCCGTTCAACATTTCGATGTTATAATAGAAAATTATGATTGAAGTCGAGTGGACTCACAGGGAGGCGCTCTCGGAATGCAATTCGATATCTCCGTGTTCGACACGACGCTGCGCGACGGGACGCAGGGTGAAGGAATCACCCTGTCGGCGGAAGACAAGGTGAAGATCGCCCTGAAACTGGATCAGCTGGGCGTCCACTACATTGAAGGCGGCAACCCGGGCAGCAACAGCAAGGATATCGAATTTTTCCGCCGGATGCGGGACATGAAGCTGAACGCGAAGATCACCGCCTTCGGCAGCACGCGCCGGAAGAACAGCCGCGCCGATCAGGACACGAGCCTCGTGCGCATCGTCGAATCCGGCGTCCGGGCGGCGACCCTCGTCGGCAAATCGTGGGACTTCCATGTGACGACCGCCCTTCAGACGACGCTCGAAGAGAATCTGGCCATGATCCGCGAGTCGATCGCGTTCCTGAAGCGCAAGGAGATTGAAACCATCTTCGACGCCGAGCACTTTTTCGACGGCTACAAGCACAATCCGGAGTATGCGCTTTCGGCAATCCGGACGGCGGCCGAAGCCGGCGCGGACTGGATCGTGCTGTGCGACACGAACGGCGGATCGCTCCCGAACGAGATCTACGAGATCGTATCGCGCGTCGTGCAGGAAATCGACAGGCCGATCGGCATCCACACGCACAACGACTGCGAGCTCGCTGTCGCGAACACGCTCGCGGCCGTCCAGGCCGGCGCGCGCCAGGTGCAGGGCACGATCAACGGCTACGGCGAGCGGTGCGGCAACGCCAACCTGTGCTCGATCATCCCGAATCTGCAGCTCAAGATGGGGCTGCGCTGCATCTCCGACGAGCAGCTCGCGCAGCTCACGAGCATCGCGCGCTACGTCAGCGAGATCGCGAACGCGGTCATGCCGGTGGGACAGCCGTACGTCGGCAACGCCGCCTTCGCGCACAAGGGCGGCATCCACGCCTCCGCGATCCTGAAGGACCCGAAGACGTACGAGCACATTCCGCCCGAACTCGTCGGCAACAAGCGGCGGATTCTCGTCTCCGAACTGGCCGGACAGAGCAACATCATCCACAAGGCGCAGGAGCTGGGCCTCGACCTCAACGCGGCCAGCGAACGGGCGCGGACGGTCATCGACCGCATCAAGGCGCTCGAGCACGAGGGCTATTCGTTCGAAGGCGCCGACGCCTCGCTCGAGCTGATGCTGCGTGACGCGCTCGGCGAGGAGACGCAGATTTTCAGGCTCGAATCGTTCAAGATTCTCGTCGAGAAGGCGGGCGACCGGCTGGTGTCCGAAGCGATCGTCAAGCTCGACGTGGACGGGGACATCGTCTATACCGCCGCGGAGGGCAACGGGCCGGTCAACGCGCTGGACAACGCGCTCCGCAAGGCGCTGCTCCAGTATTACCCCGAGATCGCGAACATCGTGCTGACCGACTACAAGGTGCGGGTCCTCGACGAGAAGGACGCCACCGCCGCGAAGGTGCGCGTGCTGATCGAGACATCCGACTTCAAGAACAGCTGGAGCACCGTCGGCGTCTCCAGCAACGTGATCGAAGCGAGCTGGGAAGCGCTGGTCGACAGTTTCCGTTACGCGCTGCTGAACTCGGCGAAAAAAGTTCCCGCGAAGGAAGAGCAGCGCGAACAGCTCGGCATCGTCAACCATTGAACCACAGCCGGATAACGGGACAAAAATGGGAAGCGCCGGTCAACTCCATTTGTCGATCAGCGCTTCCCATTGTGCTCTCGAGAGCACGCCGATGATCCGCTCGCGGATGACGCCGTTCCGGTCGACGAGCAGCGTCGTCGGAAACTGCGACACCTTGTACAGTTCGGTGACTTCTCCCGTCCGGTCCATCAGGATCGTGAAGGTCAGGCCGTGCCCGTCGACGAACGCCCGGGCCTCCCGTTCCCGGTCGTACTTCGTGCTGTTCACGCCTATGATCCGCAGCTTGCCCCCGTGCCGCTCGTGCAGTTTCTGCAAATCCGGCGCTTCGAGATCGCACGGCCCGCACCAGGAAGCCCAGAAGTTGATCATCGTCAGTTTGTCCGAAGCTCCCCCCGCCCGCACCGGGCGATCTTCCAGATCCGGCAGCTCGAACGCCGGAGCCAAAAAGCCGACCTTCGGCTTCTCCTCCATCGACGCCGCCGGCCCCGCCTCCCCCGTCCGGTTCTGGTAGACGGCCAGCAGGGTCAGGATCGCGATCAGGATGACCATGGATCTTGCACGCACCATGCTTCGCTTCAACTCCCGCCGAATTGTTCCCATCTTATCATGCCCGTTTTTTCCGTTCAAGTCCGCGCGGAATAGCGGCCGCAGCAGGAGGGCACATTAGTCGCGTGGAGGAAATGTTCGGCAGCATGGAGGAATCAGCGATGGAGAAGGCGAAGCCCGGCTGGCTGACCGCGGGAAGCGGCGCCGCGGCGCGAGACCGCCGGATTCCGCCCGTCCGGCGCACGGAAGCGCGCGGCGGCTCCCGGTCCGGGGCGGGCAGGAAGCCGAAATGGGCCGAGTACGCGGCGCTTGCTTCCGTCCCCCTCGTCATGGTGTTGGGCAATTCGATGATCGTGCCGATCCTGCCCGACCTGGAGCGGGAGATGAAGATCACCGGCCTCCAGTCCAGCCTCGTCATCACGCTGTTCTCGCTGGCGGCGGGACTGTTCATCCCGGTCGCCGGCTACCTCTCGGACCGCTTCACGCGGAAGGCGGTCATCCTGCCCTCCCTCGCCGTCTTCGGCGCGGCGGGCCTGCTGGCGGGCTTCGCGGTCGTATGGGACAGTTTCCCGCTGCTGATTGCCGCCCGGGCGCTGCAAGGGCTCGGAGCGGCGGGCACCGCGCCGATCACGATGGCGTTGATCGGCGACATGTACCGCGACGGAACCGAGAGCGAAGCGCTCGGGCTCGTCGAGGCGTCGAACGGCACGGGCAAGGTGCTGAGCCCGATTCTCGGCACGCTGCTCGCGCTCATCGCCTGGCAGGCTCCCTTCTTCGCCTTTCCCGCCTTCTGCGCCGTGGCGCTTGCGGCCATGGCGCTGTGGATCCGCGAGCCGGAATCCACCCGGCAGCCGAAGCTCCCGGTCTATCTCCGATATATCAAGGAAATCTTCCATTCGAAGGGCCGCTGGCTCATCCCCGCCTTTCTCGCCGGCGCGATCGGCCTCTTCAACCTCTTCGGCGCGCTGTTCTTTCTCTCCGATGCGCTCGAGAAGCCGCCGCTCGGCTTAAGCGGCGTGGCGAGAGGCGGCGTGCTGGCGATCCCGCTGTTCGGCCTCGTCGTCACGTCCTGGGCCACCGGGCGCGCCATCCGGAACAACGGGCGGCGGATGCGCCTCCTGATGAACGTCGGGCTCATGTTGTCCGCCGCGGCGTTCGCGGCGGCCGTTCCGTTCAGCGGCAGCACGCCGGCGCTGGTCGCCCTGATGACCGCAAGCGGCGTCGGCACCGGACTCCTGCTCCCGTGCCTCAACACGCTCATCACCGGCGCCGTCGACCGCAGCCACCGCGGCATGATCACGTCGCTCTACAGCAGCCTGCGCTTCTTCGGCGTCGCGCTCGGGCCGCCGGCCTTCGGCTGGCTGGCCGGCTACTCGCGCGCCGTCCTGTTCGGCGCCGTGACGGGTCTGGCCGCCGCCGCCCTCGCCCTCGTCTTCTTCCTCGTCAAGCCGCCGGAAGCGGCGGGAGACGTCCGGTGACGACATCCGGACGGTGACGGCCGCCGGGCCCGTGCGCTATACTGGGGCTGACAAGCGAAGGCGGGAGGAAGCCATGATCGTCATCGCCCGCGAAGCGTACGAACGGCTCATCGAAGCCTGCAAAGCCGCCCATCCCCTCGAGGCCTGCGGCCTTTTGCTCGCCCCCGGGGGACCGTCGGACGTGATCGACCGGATCCGCCCCGTGCGCAACGCGCATCCGCAGCCCGACCGCGCCTTCCGGTTCGATCCGGAAGACTGGGTGCGGGCCTGGGCGGAAGCGCGGCGAAGCCGGCGACGGATCGCCGGCTTCTATCACTCCCATCCCGCATCTCCCGCGGCGCCGTCCGCCGCCGATCTGGACGCCTGGCGGCGCGCGGGAAGTCCGGAGCTGACGTATTGGATTGTTTCGCTGTCGGACGCGGTACGTCCGGCGGTGTCCGCCTGGCGCCTGCGGAGCGCCGGTCCGGGCGCGCCGTCAGTGCCGGCTGAGATACGCGTACAGATCGCCGAGCGTCTCGATGTTGCGCGCGGCGATTCGCTGTAGATACCGCTGCCACAGCTTTGCCGTCATGATCGCGTCCTCCAGCGCGTGGTGGCGCCTCGTGACCGGCACCCCGTTCGATTCCAGCAGCTCGTCGAGGCCGTAGCTGTCCCGGTCCGGCTCGAGCCATTTTGCAACCATCATCGTGTCGAGCACGCGGTGGGTGAGCCTCACCTTCGACGTACGCCACAGCGCGGCATTGAGGAACTGCTTGTCGTGTCCGGAGGCATGCGCGATCAGCACCCGCCTGCCGACGAACGCCAGAAAATCGCTCAGCGCCTGCACGAGATCCGCGCCCTGCTCCGCCATCTCGTTCGTGATGCCGGTCAGCTCGACGATGTGGCGGGGAATCCGCCGGCGCGGATTGACGATCCGGTAAAATGGCTTCGACTCGAACAGCTCCGGCCCGCGCATCCTGACGGCGCCGATGGACAGAATTTCGTCGCCGTGCTCCGGATGGAAGCCGGTCGTCTCGAGATCGAAGACGACCGTCTCCAGCTCCATCAGCGGCTGGTCCAGCGCGGACCGTTTCCGCTGCTCCCTCACCGCCTGGCGGATGAACGCCATCTGCTGGGCGCCGGGTGCGCCGAACATGGACGCGATGGCCGGCGTGAGTCCTCCCATCTTGTAAAGAGTCCAGGCTCGCCCGACACCGCGCCCGCCATCCTTCATGTCGGATCACCACCATCATTTCCCGGCCGGAACCTCCCCGAAATCTGCCGCTGCAGGCTGTGCCTGAGCCGCTGCACCGTGCCCAGATGAAGCCGCAGCTCGCGCCTCATCGGCTTCGTGAGAAGCGTCACCGCCACCTTGCCGTTGTTCGCGTACAGCCCGCCCCTGTTCCGCGACGCGGCCAGCAGGCGGAGTCTCAGGAAAAAGGCCCACGCGGCCTCCAACGCTTCCGCGTCCTGCGGCGGGAGCCTGCCCAGCTCGCGCAGCCGGCGGAGCCGCGACAGGGTCGACGTCTCCCGGACGCCCGAGATGATCGCAAGCAGCCGGACGGCGCTGACGAGCGGAATATAGGCGCCGTACTTGATGTCGATGGTGCCGGTGTCTTCGCCGTACCGCTCGGGCAGCAGCTGGCCGAACAACCCGATCAGCGGTTTGTAGCGCATCGTGTTCTGCAGCATCCGCCCGGCGATGCCCGGATGCGACCGGACGCGCCGGAAGAAATGGTCCCTGAGCCTTCCGGCCAGCCGTTCGTCGCCGCTGACGGCCCGGCCGTCCGACAGGATCAGCAGATAGCGCACATGCTCCCAGATCGGATCGTCGAACCAGCCGTCCACCTTCGCGGTCCAGCCGGAAAACCCGTCGCACCACGCCTCGTTCGCGCTGATCACGTTGCCGTCGCAGGGCGGATAGCCCGCCCGCTCCAGCGTCCTGACGATCAGGCGGGCCATCTCGCGGAACCAGGCGCGCACCGCTTCCGGATCGGGGCCGGGTCCGGGATCTTCGTACAAGAGCCCGCTGTCCTGGTCGCTCGAGAGCGTCTGCTCGCGCCGGCCGCCGCTGCCGAACAACAGATAGGCGTAAGGCACGGGGGGAGTGCCTTTCCCCGCCCGTGCCATCGCTTCCTCGGACAGGAAGACGGCGCGCCGGATCAGCGCATCGTGCATCCCGTTCAATATGGCGTTGAACCGTTCGACCGAAACGTCCGGCCCGTCGGGGAGCAGCGCCTCCATCCGGCGATGGAGCCGGTCCCGGAGATCGCGCAGTTCGTCCGCGCTTTCGGCCGAATCGATACGCTCCATCAGCCACTCCACCGTCGGGTCGATCATGCGCGCCACCCCCAGCGGCCGGCGTTCCGGCATCATGCTGATTCCATTGTAATCCGAATCAGCCGTTCAGCGCATCCTGCGCCTTCTTCATTTGTTCCGGATAGCCGTATACGCCGTGTTCGCTCAGGTCGAGACCCATGATCTCCTGCTCTTCCGTGACGCGGAAGCCGATCAGGGCCTTCATGACGCCCAGGACGAGGAAGCAGGCGACGAGGACGAAGGCGCCGCAGACGACGACCGATTCGAATTGCACCCACAGCTGGTACCAATCGCCCGTGTAGAAGAGGCCCCCCTGGCCGACGCCGACCTTCTCGGCCAGTTCTTCCGTTGCGAAGAGACCGTTCGCCAGCGTGCCCCAGATGCCGGCAACGCCGTGCACCGAGAGGGCGTAAATCGGGTCGTCGATGCGCAGCTTGTCAAACATCTTCGCGCTGTAGAACACGAGGATGCCCGCGATGAGACCGATCACGACGGCCGCCCACGGCTCGACGAACGCGCAGGACGCCGTGATCGCCACGAGACCGGCCAAAGCGCCGTTCAGCATCGTCGTGACGTCGGCCTTGCCGTTCACGATCCAGGTGATCAGGAGCGCCGCGACCGCGCCGGCGGCGGCGCCGAGCTGCGTGTTGAACGCGACGTAGCCGAAGAAGCCGTCGTCGACCGCGACCGTGGAACCGGCGTTGAATCCGAACCAGCCGACCCAGAGCAGCAGCACCGCAAGCGCCGTGTACACCTGGTTGTGGCCCGGAATCTGGTTGACCGTACCGTCCTTGTTGTACTTGCCGATCCGCGGTTTCAGCAGCACCGTCGCCGCGAAGGCGCCGATCGCGCCGGTCAGGTGGACGACCGTCGAGCCCGCGAAGTCCTGTGCGCCGTCTTCGGCCAGCCAGCCGTCGCCCCAGATCCAGTGCGCGATGATCGGATAGATAAAGCTCGCGAAGAACAGCGTAAATATTAAATAGGAAGAAAGTTTCGCGCGCTCCGCGAACCCGCCCCATGCGATGGAAAGCGAGACGCAGACGAACGCGAGCTGGAAGACGAAGTATGCGGCGTTCGCGTAGTCTTCGCCTTCGGCTCCGGCGAGGGGCGGATAGTAGAAGAAATCGCTCAGACCGATGAACAGGTTGCCCTCGCCGAACGCGATGCCGTAACCGATCGCCCAGTAGACGATCGACGCGAGGCCGACGGTGAAGATCGTTTTGCCCGCGACGTGGCCGGCGTTCTTCATCCGCGTCGAACCGGTTTCGAGCAGGATGAATCCTCCCTGCATGAGCAGGACGAGGATGCCGGCGAGGAGCACCCAGAGCGTGTTGATGCCCATATCCAGCATCGCCGTCGACGGTGACGCAAACGCCGCGGCCGGGAACAGGCAGAGCAGCACGCCCAGTGCCAGTGTCAGCTTTTTCACCATGTTGACCACTCCCGTGTAATTTTTTCTTACACATTGGGAAAGACTTAATGTCATTATAGTCAGAACGTTGCAGTTTGACAATAATGCATTTTGAGGTTTTGGTTGAAAAGTGCAAAAAAATCTAACGTTCGTCTATATTGAGCGCTTTAACGTTAAGTTTTTTGACGTTTTCTGCAGGCATTTTACGGTGTTCCGTTCCCGAATCTTCGTTTCTGCCTCCCGGGTTCCCCCGGGACTATATGACCAATACGCCATAATATATGTATGATTATCTGACATCATGACGGACTTTCCGAACGTCCAACCATCACGTTTGACTGTATGCCCGGCGATTGGTTATCATATGCTTCTAGAGGAGCGTTCTACGACGGAAGGGTGGTGAGTGCTTTGGACCAGACCTTGTTCCGGATTGGAGAGCTCGCCGCGAAGGCCAACGTCAGTCCGCGCACCATCGATTTCTACACGACGATCGGCCTGATCCGCCCCGTGAAGCGGACCACAGCCAATTACCGGCTGTACGGTCCCGAAACGCTCGAACGCCTGAAACGTATTGAAGAATTGAAGAAGGAAAAATATACGCTTGAGGAGATCAAGGAGATGCTCGACGGATGGAAACGGATTTCCTCCGAAGAGCAGATCAACCGCAAGCTGACGGACCTGCAGCTTACGCTGGGCAGGCTGCAGCGCGAGATGAAGGAGCTGGAACCGGTGCTCAGCCGGCTGAAGCCTCATCAGGCCCGGAACGTCTACAAGCGTCTCGTGCCGCAAACCGCCGCCTGCGTCGAAGCGCTGCTGTTGTTCATTGACAAGGCCTCGATTTTGTAATCGAGCATCAAGGTTTTGCACATCGAAACGGAGGGATACACTTGATCTTATTCCACCCGATGGATTTCCTGATTTTCATTGCGTTCGGCATCTCGCTGTGGGCCCAGTTCCGCGTCAAGGGAACGTTCAACCGCTGGGCGGAAGTGCCGAACATGCGCGGGCTCACCGGGTATGAAGCGGCGCGGCGGATGCTCGACTCGCAGGGTCTGCACGACGTCCCGATCGAACCGGTGCGCGGCGTGCTGACCGACCACTACGACCCGATCCACCGCGTCGTGCGGCTGTCCGAACCGGTCTATTACGAGCGGTCGATCTCGGCCATCGCCGTCGCCTGCCACGAAGTCGGACACGCGATCCAGCACGCGCAGCACTATCCGATGCTGGTGCTCCGCCACCGCATGTTCCCGGTGGTCCGGTTCGCTTCCGGCATCGCGCCGCTCCTGCTGATCGCGGGCTTCATGTTCAGCGCGCTTAACCTGATCGGGCTCGGGATCATCTTCTTCTCCGCGGCCGTCGCCTTCCAGCTCGTGACGCTGCCGGTCGAGTTCAACGCCAGCAGCCGGGCACGGGATCTGATGATCGCGGAAGGGTTCATCTCGCACGAGGAAGAGCGCGGGGTCGCGAAGGTGCTGAACGCTGCGGCCTGGACGTACGTTGCGGCCGCGCTGATCGCGATGCTCGAGCTCATCAAGTACATCCTGATCTTCACGTCGGCGCGGGAAGAATGACGCGCCGGAACGCCGGCGGAAACCATGCGGGCTGCAAGCGTCAAACGACGCCTGCAGCCCGTTTTGCTTCAGGTCGCGGGACCGTATTCCTTGTGAAAATAATCGAGCAGATATTGATGGAACACCCTTGCGACGAGCGGAAGCGGTTCGCCCGCCCGGTGGATGATGCCGATCGTCCGCGTGACGGCATCCTTGAGCCCGATCTTCGCCGGCATGAGCGGACCGGTCTGTTCGAGCGCCATTTCCGGCAGGAGGCTGACGCCCATGCCGGCCGCGACGAGCCCGCGGATCGTATCCGTCTCCTCGCCCTCAAACGCGATCTTCGGCGTGAAGCCGGCCCTGAGGCACGCTTCCCAGACGATCGGCCGCAGCGAATAGCCTTCGCGGAACAGCACGAACGGCTCGTCCTTGAGCTGCGCCAGATCGATGGTCTCTTCGCCGGCCAGCGGATGCTGGGGCGGCACGATGGCCAGGAGATTTTCCTTCAGCACCGCGTGGCCGCAAAGCTGATCTTCCTGCTCCGGCAGCGGCGAGATGAACGCGAGATCGAGCTCGCCCGACAGCACGTCCCGGATCAACGACGCATACATCCCCTGCCGGAAATGAAACCGGACGCCCGGATGGTGCTTCTTGAACTTCGCGATCACCGTCGGCACGAGATGCGTGCCGAGGCTGTGCGGGAACCCGAGCCGGACTTCGCCGTGCTCCGGATCGGTCAATTCGTGGATTTCGGCAATCGCGCGGTCCAGATCGGCGAGGATCGCTTCGGCGCGCTTCAGGAACAATTTGCCCGCGTGCGTAAGCTGCAGGTTGCGCCCCTTCGGGATGAACAGCTTGACGCCCAGCTCCTCCTCCAGCAGATGAATCTGGCGGCTGACAGCGGACTGCGCCACGTGCAGCTCCTCGGCCGCCCGCGTCACATGCTCGCGGTTCGCGACTTTCACGAAATAATACAGCTGCCTGAGTTCCATCCGATCCCTGCTCCCGCCCGTATCTCGGGCCCTTCCACTTCAGCCGCCGCGGCGCCGCGCCAGCATGCCCAGCATGAGGAAGCCGGCCAGGCAGCCGCCGACGTGAGCCCAGATATCAATTCTACGGAAGATGAGCGAATAAAGCAATCCGAGGAGGAGAATCCAGTAGACGGTCCGGCGCGACGCCTCGTCCATCGCCCGCTTCCGGTACAGGGCGATGTACAGATAGGCGCCGAAGATGCCGTATACCGCGCCGGAAGCGCCGACCGCGATCCGGGTCCCGGCGCCGGCATGCACCGCGGCGCTGAACGCGTTCGCCAGAATTCCCGCGAGCAGGTAGAACGCCGTGTACCGGACAGGTCCGATCAGCCGCTCGAGCGGCGGCGCAAACACGAGGATCGCGAACGCGTTGAACAGCAGATGATCCCAGCCGGCGTGGAGGAAGATGCTTGTCAGATAACGCCACGGCTCCGCCAGGCCGTAGCGGTCGAACAGCGGATGCTGGATGAAGGCGCCCGCGGCAAACAGCCGGCCGTCCAGCGCCAGATCCGCAAGGAACACCAGGAGAATCGCCGCCAGGATGGCCGACGTGACGGGATAGAAACGCAAATATTCACGGAAACTCTCGTAGCGCAGAAAGATCATGGCTTCAACCCCGCTTCCACGGATTGGACAACGGCCGCCGCCTGCGATTATAATGGAGGCTGAACGTCGACTTTCGCAAGGAGGTTGTTTCGAAAATGGCCCAGGAACGCGCAGGCGCCGCCCTGTTCAAGGGCAATCCGATCACGCTGATCGGGCCCGAGCTGAAACCCGGCGACAAGGCACCCGACTTTACGCTGAACAAATCGCTGCTTGAAACCGTCTCGCTGAAGGACTTCGCCGGCAAAATCAAGCTGATCAGCGTCGTGCCGTCGATCGACACGGGCGTATGCGACGCGCAGACGCGCCGCTTCAACGAGGAGGCGGCGAAGCTCGGCGACAAGGTCGTCGTGCTGACCGTCAGCGTCGACCTGCCCTTCGCCCAGGCCCGCTGGTGCGGCGCCGCGGGCGTCGACCGCGTCGTCATGCTGTCGGACTACAGGGACAACAACTTCGGCAAAGCCTACGGCGTGCTGATCAAGGAATTCGCCCTCGATTACCGCGCCGTCTTCGTGATCGACGAGAACGACACGATCCGCTACGTCGAATACGTGCGCGAGATGACCGAACATCCGAATTACGACGCGGCGCTCGCCGCCGTCCGCGAACTGCTGTAATCGCCTGTCCCGGAACCGCCGGACCCGAAGGGCCGGCGGTTCTTCCTTCCGCCTCGGTGCCGTGCGCGGACATCAGCCGCCCATAAAACAAAATGCCGCCCGCATCATCAACCGGACAGCATCGCGAACACGTCTTCTGTTACGGCGAATCGATCTTGTACGCGGCCAGCTTCTTGTCCAGCGTACGGAAAATGTCGAGAATGACCCGGTAGTTGGACCCCAGGTCGCCGAGCGAGCCGCGGGATGCGGAATAGATGTCGACCGCCGAAGTGACCGGCCCCGTCGGAATGACGTGCACGGTGATGTCCATCGTCCTGCCGAATGCGGTCCGCTTCTCCATCACGATCTCGCCGACCGATTCCACCGCATGCAGCACCTTGTAGCCCGGCATTTTCTTCAGGGTCGAAACGATCTCTTCCCAGGCCTTCTCCTTGGACAGCTTGTAATATCGGGACTTCAGCAGCGGGTCCTTCGCCCGGTCACCGGTCTGTTCGAAGCTCTTGATCAGCCCGATCAACGTGCGCTTCAGCAAAATGTCTCCCCTCCGGACTCTATCCAGCTTTCCCTATCATACCATGAAAAACCGGCGCAGAAAACCGTCCCCGCTGGCTCGGCTGCATGCAAGAACCTCCGGCCGCGCGGCACGGCGCAGCCGGAGGCCTGGCGGGCGGG
>Ga0207871_100260_pt1 | contig 26118 bp, 26 predicted proteins | sample Passage260A_FD_187371 | JGI IMG/M metagenome (GOLD analysis project Ga0207871, IMG submission 187371) | Cellulose adapted compost microbial communities from Newby Island Compost Facility, Milpitas, CA, USA - Passage2 60A (SPAdes) (version 2) ...
AGCGAGACGCTCGTCACGACGCGCGCGATCTGCTCGACGATCTGCGAGACGGCGCCCGCCGTCATGAACTGCCGCCCCTGGAAATACCCGCGCATGATCGCGATGACCGGGAACAGGAGAAGCGCCGGCGCGATCGCGCGGATCGATGCCGCCGCGCCCGGGTTGTCATGCGCGAGCAGCGGCGCCAGCGCGTACAGCCCGCCCGACACGACGACGCCCGTCGCGATGCCGAACAGCAGCGCGGCGCGGTAGATGCCCTCCGCCTCCGCGAACCGCCCCTGCGCGTGCCGCTCCGCGATCATCTTGCTGATCGCGCTCGGAATGCCCGCCGTCGCGACGACGAGGAGCAGCAGATAGATGTTGTTCGCCGCCGTGAAATAGGCGCCGCCCGCCTCCTCCAGCATGTAGTCGAGCGGGACCCGCTGGAATATGCCGAGGAAACGGGCGATGAGCGCGGCGGCGGCCAGAATGACCGTGCCCCGGATCAGGGAATCTTTCTTCAGGCTCACGTTCTCCATTCCTTCGAAGTCCGGCCGCGGGGCCGGACGGGTTGGACGGGACGGCCGCCTTCAGCCCTTGATCGGCTCGAGCGGCTTCACGTTGCCGCGCACCGGCTTCGCCGCGCCGGCGGGCGCCGCCCAGCGAACGGCGTTCCGGATCACCTGCAGAATCTGCGGATTGTGGTACGTCGGGTACGTCTCGTGGCCGGGCCGGAAATAGAAGATCCTTCCCTGCCCGCGGTAGAACGTGCACCCGCTGCGGAACACTTCGCCTCCCTCGAACCAGCTGATGAAGATCAGCTCGTCCGGCGCCGGGATGTCGAAGTGTTCCCCGTACATCTCCTCGTGTTCGATCGTGATGGATTCGGGGAGCCCCGCGGCGATCGGATGCGCGGGGTTCACGACCCAGAGCCGCTCCTTCTCGTTCGCCTCGCGCCATTTCAGATCGCACGACGTGCCCATGAGGCGGCGGAAAATTTTCGAGAAATGGCCCGAATGCAGCACGATGAGCCCCATGCCGTCCAGCACCCGGCGATGGACGCGGTCGACGATCGCGTCCTCGACCTTGTCGTGGGCCATGTGGCCCCACCAGATCAGCACGTCGGTCTCGCCGAGCACTTCCTCCGTCAGGCCGTGTTCCGGCTCATCGAGCGTGGCGGTGCGCACCGAAATGCCGTCCCCCGCGATGCCCCGGGCGATCGCGTTGTGGATGCCGTCCGGATAGATGCGGGCGACTTCTTCATGCTTTTTCTCGTGAAGGAACTCGTTCCATACCGTGACGCGAATCATGCGCCGGCCTCCTCCGTCAGGTAAGGTTTGTTCAGAACAACACCCAGATCAGGAACAAAAGGATCATCACCGCCTGCAGCACGATCTTCACGACCGTGTTGGCGAACAGGCCGACGAGCGATCCCCACCCCGCCTTCACGGCCCGGTTCGGATCGGAACCCGCGATCAGCTCGCCGATGACGGCGCCCAGGAACGGGCCGATGACGAGCCCGAACGCGGGGATGACGAACGGACCGACGATCACGCCGATCGTGCTGCCGATGACCGACGCCCGCGAACCGCCGTATTTCCGAACCCCCCAGGCGTTCACCGCGTAGTCGGCCAGGAACAGCGCGGCGACGATGAGGGTCTGGATCGTCCAGAACAGCCAGCCGAACGGCTCGAACGAGACCAGAAATCCGTAGACGAAGAACGCGGCGTAAATCGCGAGGGCGCCCGGCAGCACCGGGAAGACGGCGCCCGCCATCCCGACGGCGAACAGCAGGATGACGATGATCCAGGCCACAATCTCCGGCCACATGAGGACTCAGCCCCGCAACACGTAATGTTCGATCAGATGCGCGACGCCGTCTTCATTGTTGCCGGGCAGCACGATGTCCGCCGCCTCCTTCACCCGTTGCTGCGCGCCGCCCATCGCGGCGCCGAGCCCGGCCGTGCGGATCATCGACAGGTCGTTCAGGCTGTCACCGGCCGCGGCCGTCTCGGCCGGATCGATGCCGAGCAGATCGCACAGTTCGATCAGCGCGGCGCCCTTCGAGACGCCGGACGGATTCAGCTCGATGTTCGCGGGCGAAGAATTCGATATTTCAAATCCGCCCCAGCTTTCCGCCGTCCTGCGGATCTCGTCGAGAACCGCGGCGTTTTCCTCGTAATAACCGAACTTCAGCCAAACCTTGCTCCGGACGGCATCCTCCGGCTCCACCCAGCGTTCCCGGTTGTAGACGCCGTCCGTCGCGTACGCCCAGTACCATACGCCCCGCTCCAGCGCCAGCTCGCGCAGGCGAAGCACGTCCTCCGCCTGCATCGGGGTCCGCCGGTGCAGATCGTGCGGCCGGCGCCAGATCTCGCCGCCGTTCACGGTGATCATCGGCGTCGTGAGGCCGAGCAGCTCCGTGTACGGAAGCACGTGCTGCACGCCCCTTCCCGTCGCGAGGCAGACGATGACGCCCGCATCCAGCGCGCGGCGGATCGCCGCGGCGTTGCGCGGGCTGACCTCCTGGCGGTCATTGAGCAGGGTGCCGTCCATATCCAGCGCTACGAGTCGAATCTTGGCCATACCCTTCTCCTTCCCAGGTTCCTCCGCTATTGTAACACAACCGGCGGCATTCGGAGAAACGGCTCCTTCCGCCCGGAACAAAAAAGCGCAAAAAATGCACAAAAAAGGCGCAAAAAAACGGCGGACCTCCCCGGCCGGTCATCGCCGGAGACGGTCTGCCGACAGTCTGCCGAATGCAGCGATTCAGGATGACTTGCTGCGGTTGTAGATGTCGAACGCAACGGCGAGCAGCAGCACCAGCCCCTTGATCGCCTGCTGCCAGTCGACGCCGATCCCGAGGATCGACATGCCGTTGTTCATGACGCCCATGACGAGGCCGCCGATGACCCCGCCGATCACGGTGCCGACGCCGCCGGACATGGAGGCACCGCCGATGAAGCACGCCGCGATCGCGTCCAGCTCGAAGTTGGTGCCGGCCTTCGGGGTGGCCGCGTTCAGGCGGGCGGCGAACACGAGGCCGGAAAGCGCGGCCAGCGTGCCCATGTTGACGAACACCCAGAACGTCACCCGCTTCGTCTTGACCCCGGACAGCATCGCCGCCTTCTCGTTGCCGCCCATCGCGTAGATGTGCCGGCCGATCACCGTCCGGTTGGCGACGAACGTGTACAGGAAGATGAGGACGAGCAGCACGATCAGGATGTTCGGGATGCCTTCATAGCTCGCCAGCACATAGATGAACAGATTCAGGGCGGCGGCGAGGATGACCAGCTTCGCGATGAAGTAGGCGAACGGCTCCGTTTCGAACCGGTACCGGATGTCCGACAGCCGCTTGCCCCATTCCAGCGCGATGAGCAGCAGCGACAGCAGGATGCCGATCAGGATGCTGAGCAGATGAATCTCCCGCCCGCCCGGAATATCCGGGATGAAACCGGAACTGAGCGCGCGGAACGCGTCGGGGAACGGCCCGATGGACTGGCCCTCGAGCACCAGCATCGTCAGCCCGCGGAACATCAGCATGCCCGCCAGCGTCACGATGAACGACGGGACCCGCACGTAGGCGACCCAGAAGCCCTGCCAGGCGCCGATCAGCGCGCCGAGCAGCAGCGACAGGAAGATCGCGGCCGCGAACGGCACGTTCATCCCGACCATCAGGATCGCGGCGACGGCGCCGACGAAGGCCGCCACGGACCCGACCGACAGGTCGATGTGCCCGCTGATGATGACCAGCATCATGCCGATCGCCAGCACGAGAATGTGGCTGTTCTGCAGAATCAGGTTCGTCACGTTGAGCGGCTTGAACAGAATGCCGTCCGTCAGGATCTGGAACAGCAGCATGATCGCGAGCAGCGCGACCAGCATGCCGTATTGCCGGATGTTGGCCTTGAGCAGATTAACGACCGTTTGCAACAATGTCGCCCTCCATTCGCGCCATGAGTCGCATGATGGTTTCCTGGTCGGCCTTTTCCCGCGGCAGCTCCCCGGTGATGCGGCCATCGCTCATGACATAGATCCGGTCGCACATGCCGAGCAGCTCCGGAAGCTCCGAAGAGATGAGCAGAATCCCCTTTCCCTCGCCGGCCAGCTGATTGATGATCGTGTAGATCTCGTATTTCGCGCCGACGTCGATGCCGCGGGTCGGTTCATCCAGGATGAGCACGTCCGGTTCGGTGAAAATCCATTTGCTGAGGACGACCTTCTGCTGGTTGCCGCCGCTCAGATTCATGACGGTCTGCCGAATGCTCGGCGTCTTGATGTTCAGCCGCTGCCGGAAGCCTTCGACCTCCAGGTTCTCCCGCCGCTCGTCGATGACGCCGCGCCGGGCCACCTTCCGCAGCCCGGCGAGCGTCGTGTTGCGCCGGATGTCCTGGATCAGGACGAGGCCGTAATGCTTCCGGTCTTCGGTCACGTAGGCGATGCCGTTCCGGATGGCGGCGGGGATGTCGGGGAGCTCCACGGGCTTTCCGTTCTTCAGAATCTGGCCGCTGATTCTCTTGCCGTACGCCCTGCCGAACAGACTCATCGCGAGCTCCGTCCGTCCGGCGCCCATGAGCCCGGCGATGCCCACGACTTCGCCCCGGCGGATATGGAAGCTGACGTCCTTGATCACCCGGCGGTCCGGCTGCCGGGGGTGATACACGTTCCAGTTCCGCACCTCGAAGATCGTCTCGCCGATGTTCGGCGTCCGTTCCGGATAGCGGTGCTTCAAATCCCGTCCGACCATGCCCCGGATGATCCGGTCCTCCGTGATCTCGTCCCGGGCCATGTCGAGCGTCTCGATCGTCTCGCCGTCCCGCAGGATCGTGATGGAATCCGCGACCTGGACGATCTCGTTCAGCTTGTGGGAAATGAGGATGGAGGTCAGCCCGCGCGCCTTGAACGACCGGAGCAGCCGAAGCAGATTCTCGCTGTCGTGCTCGTTGAGGGCGGAGGTCGGTTCGTCCAGGATGAGCAGCCTGACGTTCTTGCTGAGCGCCTTCGCGATTTCCACAAGCTGCTGCTTGCCGACGCCGAGATCCATGACGCGGGTGTTCGGCGACTCGTCCAGCCCGACCAGATCCATCAATTCCCGCGCGCGCGCGTACGTCTCGCGCCAGTTGATCACGCCCCGCCGGGCGCGCTCGTTGCCGAGGAAGATGTTCTCCGCGATCGACAGGTACGGACTGAGCGCCAGCTCCTGGTGGATGATGACGATGCCCTGCCGCTCGCTGTCCCGGATGTCCCGGAACTGGCAGAGCCGGCCCTGAAAGTACACTTCACCCTGATAGGTGCCGTAAGGGTAGACGCCGCTGAGCACCTTCATGAGCGTCGATTTTCCGGCCCCGTTCTCTCCCATGAGCGCGTGGATTTCGCCTTCCCGGACCTTCAGGTTCACGTTGTTCAGCGCCCGGACGCCGGGAAACGTCTTCGTGATCCCGCGCATTTCCAGCAGGATGTCTGTCATTGGACGATTCACTCCTTCGCGGAAACGATTTCGCGGGCGCGCCCTTTCAGGGCCGCCGCGAAACCGTTTCCGTCCGGATTCCCCATGAAGGTCAACGGATCATTTCAGTTGATCCTCGGTGTAATAGCCGCTGTCGATCAGCACTTCCTTGTAGTTGGACTTGTCGACGAGGACGGGCTCGAGCAGGTACGACGGCACCACCTTCACGCCGTTGTCGTAGGTCGTCGTGTCATTCACTTCCGGCTCCTCGCCCTTGAGCACCGCTTCCGCCATCTCCACCGCCTTCTTCGCCAGCTCGCGGGTGTCCTTGAAAATCGTGGACGTCTGTTCGCCGGCGATGATCGACTTGATCGACGCGAGCTCCGCGTCCTGGCCCGTGATGACCGGCATCGGCTTGTCGGCCGAACCGTATCCGACGCCCTTCAGGGACGAGATGACGCCGATGCTGATGCCGTCATACGGCGACAACACCGCATCCACGCGCTCGGTGGTGTAGTAGGCGCTGAGCAGGTTGTCCATCCGCGCCTGCGCCGTCGCGCCGTCCCAGCGGAGCGTCGCCACCTGGTCGAAGTCCGTCTGCCCGCTCCTGACCACGAGCTGGCCGTTGTCGATGTACGGCTGCAGCACGCTCATCGCGCCGTCGAAGAAGAAGTAGGCGTTGTTGTCGTCGGGCGATCCGGCGAACAGCTCGATGTTGAACGGTCCCTTGCCTTCCTTCAGTCCGAGGGCCTGTTCGATGTAGGACCCCTGCAGCACGCCGACCTTGAAGTTGTCGAAGGTCGCGTAGTAGCTGACATGGGGCGTCTTGCGGATCAGCCGGTCATAGGAGATGATCTTGATGCCCTGGCTGTTCGCTTTTTCGAGGACGTTGGTCAGCGATTCCCCGTCGATCGCGGCGATGACCAGCACGTCCACGCCCTTCGTGATCATGTTCTCGATCTGCGAAACCTGGTTCTCGACGATGTCCTCCGCGTACTGCAGATCAACCTTGTAGCCGCGCTTCTCGAATTCCGCCTTCATGTTGTTGCCGTCATGCACCCATCGTTCCGAGGACTTCGTCGGCATCGCGATGCCGATGAACCCGGCTTCGCCGCCGCTGCCGCCGGAGCCGCCGCCGCACGCGGAAACCGCCAGCGCCGCGACGAGCAGCAGGATCAGATTCAGGATGCGTTTTCGTTTCATCCGGTCTACCCCTTTCCCTGTCGCTTCGGTATGGTGTACGACCGTATCGTAACGCGGGGCGGCCGTCCCGGTCTTTCCAAAAACCCGACGCGAATTTTCAAAATTTCAACAAACGTCGTGCGGCCAAACCCGGACGATGCATGGCGCAGAGCCGCCGGTGCGGACAAAAAAATCCCCCTTCCGGGGGATGATGCCGGACGGCTCAACGCTCGTCCGCTTCGTCCGCCTCCGTCCCGCCCTTCCGGTATTGGACGGGGGAGACGCCGAACATTTTCCTGAACGCGGTGCTGAAATAATGCTGGCTCACGTAACCCACGCTTTCGGCGATCTCGTGGATCGGAAGATCCGTTCCGGTCAACAGGCGCGTCGCCTTCTCCATGCGCATCATCGTCACGAGGCTGTTGAACGGCGCTCCGAGCTCCTGCTTCAGGATGCGGCTCAAGTAAACGGGCGACACGCGCAGCTCGGCGGCCGCCGCTTCCAGGGTCAGCTCCGGATCGGCGAACCGCTCGCGGATCAGCGCCCGGGCGCGCTTCACGATCGGCGACAGGCGCGCTTCCCGGCTGACGGCGGACCGGGCGCGCCTCAGCGCCGCGCCGGCTTCGGCCGGATCCCGGCCGGCCGGTTCGAGATGGACCTGGACGGTCAGCTTCAGATATTGCTGCACCGCCTGCTCGATCCCGCTCGCCAGCGCCGGCGGCACATCGTCCCAGATGATCAGCAGGATGAGCCCGGTGGCGTCCCGGAAGATCAGATGCTCCGCCGTGCCCAGCAGTTCCGACGTGACGTTCTCGATGGCGTACAGCATCAGCTGGCGCTCGGATTCGGTCCTCGGGGATTGGCCCGTGTCGAGCTCCGGCCAGCGGATCGCCATGACCCATTCGGGCGGTCGTTCGGGCAGCTCCAGGAACCGGAGCTGGTCGGCGATCTCGTCGCGGCCGAGCGCCCCCTCCATCCATTCCAGGCAGAACCGCTCCCGGAGCAGCGGCAGGTTCTTCCGGATCTGCGCGGCCGCCGCTTCCATGTAGGCCTTCTGCCGCTCCTCCCGCTCCAGCATGTCCCGGACGCGCGTCATGATTCTCGTCAGCTCTCCCGGATTCGTCGGCTTCAGCACATATTCCTGGACGCCGAGCCGGATGGCCTCCCGCGCGTATTCGAACTCGTCATGGCCGGTGATGATGACGACGACACACGACGGGCGCCGCTCCCGGATCAGCCGGATCAGATCCAGCCCGTGCATGATCGGCATGTTCAGATCGACGAGCATGACGTCCGCCCCATGCCGTTCCGCAAGTTCGAGCGCCTCTTCGCCGTCTTCCGCTTCGGCGCAGACTTCCATGCCGAGCGACTCCCAGTCCACCGAGTCGCGGATGCCTTCCCGGATGATGGCTTCGTCATCGGCGATCAGCACCTTCCAGCGCCGCTTCACGGCCCCTCCTCCTCCCGACAGGCAGCGGTATCCTCCGGCAGCGCGGGATGGATGACGGTCACCGTCGTGCCCTCGCCGCGCGCGCTGTCGATCACAAGCCCGTACCGTTCGCCGAACGTCAGCCGCAGCCGTTCATGGACATTGATGAGCCCGAATCCCCGGTCCCGGCTCCCCGATCCGTCCGCCGCGGCGGATTCCGCTTCGGTGATCAGTTCCCCGGGATCCGGCTCGTGGCCGACCCGGTCCAGCGCCCGCCGCACTTCCGCGAGACGCGCTTCGTCCATTCCCACGCCGTCATCCCGGACCCGGAGCACGAGATCGCCGTCCCGGAGGGACACGTCCACTTCGATGGTGCCGGGCCCGCGCCGCTCCTTGATGCCGTGGTAGATGGAATTTTCCACGAGCGGCTGCAGGATCAGCTTCATCACCGTGTACCGCTCGAGGCCGGGCTCCATGCGGATCGAATAGTTCAGCTTGTCCCGGTAGCGGACCTTCTGGATCTTCAGATAGCTTTCGAGATGTTCGAATTCCTCCGCCAGCGGAATCCGGTCCCTGCCTCCGCTCAGCCCGATCCGGAACAGCCTTGCGAGCGATTCCGCCACTTCCGCCGCGGCCGCCGCGCCCTCCCGGCGCGCCATCCACTGGATCGTATCCAGCGTGTTGTACAGGAAATGCGGCCGGATATGCGCCTGAAGGCTGCGCAGTTCCGCCTCCCGCTTCTGCCGTTCCTTGTGTTTCATGAGCGAGATGAGCCGGTTGATCTGAACGAGCATCCGGTTGAAGCTGCGGCCCAGCATGCCGATTTCGTCGTGCCGTTCGCCGATGAAGCGGGTCAGGAGATCCCCCGATTCCGCCTTCTGCATGAAGGAAATGAGCTGCCCGATGGGGCGGGAAATCGTGCGGGACAGGTAATACGAAGCCGCAATCCCGAACAGGCAGACGAGAAAGACGAAGCTGACGATGTAGAACTGGATTTCCCGCATTTCCGGGATCGATTCGCGCGCCGGGAACACCCCGATCGTCGTCCAGCCGGTGAAGGGCGATTTGACGTAGATGAACTGGAATCTTCCGCTGTCCGTGTCCCGGTAGACCGAACCCGACGTTCCCCCGAACCAGTCGGGCCTGACGCTGCTGATCGGCAGATTGGAGGGCGCGTACACGGGCTCTCCCTCACTGTCGATCACCATGAGATAGCCGTTGCGGCCGAGGCGCACGTTCTTGAGCTCCTGCGCGATCACCCGCAGCTTCAGGTCGATGAGCACGACGCCGAGCACGTTCTGGGTGTCGGGATCGAGCACCGCCCTGGCGACCGAGATCACCTCGTCATCCCGGTAATTGACGTGGCTGGCCACCTGTCTGCCCTCGGGACGCCCGACGATCGTGAAAATGCCGTCCCGCCGCACCGCCTCCTCGTACCACGGTTCCCGGGACAGCCGGTAGCCTTCCCTGACGTACAGCTCGTTGCTGATCGATTCGCCCGTGCTGCCGGCGATCAGGATACCGGCAACCTCCGTGTAGAGCGTGCCGATCGTCCGCATCAACTGGCGGATTTCGTAATGGTCGTTCGCCTTCGCCTCCGGTCCTTCCGTGCCGTCCAGAAACCGCCGCACATCCGGATTGTCGGAGACCATGTACGTGATGTTCTGGAGACTCACGGCATAATGCTCCAGCGAGCGGTTCACTTTGGCGATGAGCTGCAGCGTGTTTTCCACGGCCTGCCGTTCCAGCACGCGGTCCACCGAAAAGTGGATGAGCACGCCGATGCAGATCGCCGGCAGGATGCCGATGAGCAGAAAAAGGGCGATCAGCTTGTAGCGGATCGGCCAGTTGTTGATTTCCAGCCATACGCGCATGGCGTTCACCTGCCGCCGATCGTCCGTCACTTCACGTAATAGTCGTCGACGTTCTCGCGGGTGACGACGGAAATCCCCGTATCCACATAGACGGGCAGCGGGGAGGCGTCCGCCGTCTGTCCGCGGTCGGGCGTCACGATGCCGTGATGGAGATGGAACAGGAAGACGAGCGACCAGTAGCCCATGTTCCACGTGCCCTGGGCCAGCGTGGCGTCGATGTCGCCCTGGCGGATCAGGTCCAGCGTCACCTTGTCCGTGTCGAACGCGATCACCTTCACCTCGTGCTTCCGCTGCCTCATCCGGACCGCGTCCGCGACGCCGACGCCGCCGACCGCGTCGGTATTGAAGATCCCCTTCAGATCCGGATGGGCGTCGAGGATGGCGAGCGCCGCGTCCCGGGAGACGATGACGTCTCCCTTGCCGTCTTCGATCGCCACGATGCTCATGTCCGGAAATTCCGCACGGATCGTGTCGCGAAAGCCGTTGGTGCGTTGCTGGTGGTTGAGCTGGTTGGGAAGGGTGATGACGCCGACTTTGCCTTTGCCCCCGATCAGCCGGGCCATCGTCCGGGCCGCCGTCACGCCCGCGTTGTAGTTGTCCGTGGCCAGGAGCGAGTAAGCTTTGCTGTCCGGAGCTCCGGCATCAAACAGGACGACCGGAATCCCCGCGTCGACCGCCTTGTCGATCGAAGGTGTAAGCGCTTCCGGATTTTTCACGGTGAGGGCGATGCCCGCCGGTTTCTGGGCGATCACCTGCTCCAGCACGGTCACCTGCTCCCGTGCGTCATATTGGGTCGAACCCCGGTACTCCACCGAGACGCCCAGCTTCTCCGCCGCGTCCTCGAACCCCTTGATCACGCTCTTCCAATAATCAATGCCGGACTGGAACGTCACCATGACGTATTTCTCGTCGATGCTGCCGACCAGGCCGGCCGGTTCGCCGGACCGGGCCGACAGATTCTGGCCGTAGAAGAAATTGAGGGCATACAGCACATAGGCACCGATGATGACCAGATAGAGAAGCAGCAATTTCTTCATGGGCGGACCCCCGTCCTGTTCCCGGATCAGTCCCCGTCCTGCGTTCCGGCATGGTCCGGTCCGCCGGCGTTCCGGCCGGCTTCGCCGCCGTTCGCTCCCGCGCCCTCGGCGCCGCCGCCCGAATCCTGCGGCTCCTCCCGCCGCTCGGGAGGCGTCGCCTGCGGCGGTTCGGCGGGCGCGCCGCCGGGTCTTCCGGCCCCGCCGCCGGAATTGCCCCCGGAATTGCCGGCATCGCCGCTTCTTGCGCCTTCGTCCGCGTTCGGGCCGCCTGCGCCGCCTCCGCCCGTGCCGCCGGGCGCGTCCGATTCATCCGCATTCCCGGCGCCGCCGCCGGTCTCGGTCCCGGCCGGCTCGGCGCCTCCGCCGAGACCGGCAGCACCTCCGGTTCCGCCTTCGACCGCGCCATTCTGCGCGCCGCCCGCTTCGGTGCCCGCGTCCCGCGCAGCGCTGCCGTTCCCGCCGGCCGGCGTCCCGTTCCGCCCGTCGGTCCGCGCGCCGTCCGTCCGCCCGGCGGCCGGTTTCGGCGGCGTCACATCCTGCGCCGTGCCGCCGCCCGGACGCCCCTCGTCCGCCGCCGGCTTCTGCGGCACATGGACGTTCCGCTTCGGCGTGCCCGTCAGCCCGATGTAGTAATCATACGCGTCGAAAATCTTCCGCGCGATCGGCGCCGCTCCCCGGGCGCCGTATCCGCCTTCCGGCACGACGACGGCAACGGCCAGCTTCGGCTTGTCGGCGGGCGCGAACGCGATGAACACCGCATTCTCGACGATGCCGGCGCTCGTCTGCTGCTCGCTCGTCCCGGTCTTGCGCCGGAAATCGTACGGAAACCCGTCGAACCCCCGCACGTTCGAGCGCATGCCGTCGATCACGACGTCCCAGTATTCATCCGGCAGGTCGATCGTGTTCAGCACTTCCGGCTCGAACGTCGCGACCGTCCGGCCGTCGGCGTCGACGATCCGCTCCACGAACTGCGGCTTCATCCGCTTGCCGCGGTTCGCCAGCGTCGCCGCGTACTGGGCGAGCTGGAGCGCCGTATAGCGGCCCTGCTGGCCGAACGAGGCGTAAATCAACGCCGATTGCGGGCTGCCCTTTTCCGCCTCGTGGAAATAGTCGATGACGCCCTTCGATTCGCCCGGCAGCCCGCTCCCGGTCAATACGCCGAGGCCGAACTGCTTGACCCAGTTGTCCCAGATTTCGACGCCCTTCTTGCCGTCCCTGAGGTACAGCGCGTTGCCGATCATCTCCGCCATGAACGTGTTCGACGACTTCTGGATCGCGAGCGACGGCGTCAGCCGCCCGTACGCGTTCCGCTCGGCGTTGCGGACCGAGACGCGGTGACCTTCCCGGCCGAACTGGAACACGCCGGTGTCGTAATAGACCGTCCGCGGCGTGATCAGCCCCTCCGCCAGCCCGATCAGCACCGTGAGCGGCTTCTGCGTCGAGCCGAGCGGCACGAGCGAGGACGGGTGCTTGTTCGCTTCCTCCTGCGAACCCCAATCCATATAGGCCTGCGAGATGGCGCCGTTCTTGTGATAGGCCTTCGTCGCCTCGTAATTGGACGGGCTGATCTGCCCGCCCATCCATACGTTCGGGTCGTAATCGGGCATGCTCGCCATCGCGACCACCTTGCCGGTGTCGACCTCCATTGCGACCGCATAGCCGGCGCGGGCGTATTCCGCCCGGTCGCCGCTCGACGGAGGCGCGTTGCGCAGATACTCGAGATGATCGAGAATCGCCTGCTCCGTCGCGAGCTGCACGTCGCGATGGATCGTCAGATACAGGTCGCTGCCCTTCTGCGGCTTCGTGATGACCGGTTCGCCGATGATCTCGTCCAGGCTGTTCACCGGGTAAATCTTGACCCCGTTCCGGCCCCGGAGCACGTCCTGGTACATCAGCTCGATGCCGTCCATCCCGACGTCCTCGTCGTTCAGATAATGCAGCGTCGGGTCGTTCGACTGCTTCTTCTTCTCGTAGAAATCCTTCGTCGCGGCGGACGTGACGGCCGAGTCGAAATTTTTCAGATAGCCGACGAGCTGCACCGCCACCGTATCCTTGTCGTAATGGCGGATCGTATCCTCCACGATGCTGATGTTCGGGAACTTTTCCCGGTTTTCCGAGAAGTACGCGATTTCCTGCTTCGTCAGGTTGTATTTGATCAGCCGCGGCGTGTAAATGGTGTTCTGCCGGAAGTGGATGTCCATCCGCTCGATGATCTGCTCGACCGAGATCAGCTCGTTCGGATCGCCGTACGTTCGGAACACCTCATGGAGCTGCTCCGCGATCCGGCGCGCCTCCGCTTCCTTGATCGAGCGCTCCATCGTGAAGTAGAGCGACTGCGTCGACACCGAATACGCGATCGGCTTGCCGGTGGCGTCGTAGATGTTGCCGCGGATCGGCGGGATCTGCACGGTCCGGCTGCCGCTTTTCGTCCGCTCGGCCTGCAGCTCCGGTCCGCGCACGAACTGCAGGATCGCAAGCTGCACGATCAGCACGCTGAACAGGAGAAACGTGCAGAAGAAGAAGAGGTTGAGCCGGAACGAGAAATGCCGTCGATTCGCAATCAGGCGCCGTTGTTCTTCCTCCGTTCGCTGTTCGTTTGCCACGACCGCATCCCCCTTTCCGCATCCCAGTCAAAAATTCCGCCGCCGCACGCGACCGCACTCCCGCCGTCCGCCGAGACTCCCGGATGAAGGGGCGTTGTAAGGCCTGCGGATGATGCCGGCGTCGGGAACCGGCGCCGCTTCGGGAACCGGAACCGAACGGGCGGCGGAGCCGGCGGCTTCGCTTCGGCGGAAACAACAAGAGGTGCCATGCCGGATTCGGCGCACCTCGTTGCAAGCTTTGCCCCGGGCGGCACGGGAAACGAGCGGAGCGCAAGCCGCTGCCGCTCCGCAGACGGATCCGCCCGGCCGCGTCATGCTTTCCGCTTCCGAATCGGATCAGCTCCCGGATTTCGCCCGGTCGATGAACGACCCGATCGTCTCGTCCACCTTGACGCGGCCGAGCGGCGCGCCGAGATAGGAGACGTGCACCTCCGCCTCTCCGATTCTGCCCGTGATGACGAGGCTCGCGCTCTTCACCGTGAACGAGCCGTCCTCGCCGGCCGTATAGACCGCTTCCGACGCTTCCCCGGCCATCGCTTCCAGCACTTCGCGCGTCAGCGTCGCCACGGCCTTCTCCCGGATCTGCCCGCCGAGCTCCTTCAGCCTGTCGACACGCAGATCTTCCAGCGAATAGCCGCTGTAGAGCAGCATGCCGATCACGATGACGGCGACGAGCAGCCACTTCACGACGGTCTTGACAACCTTGACGACGAGCAGCACCACGACCAGCGCAATGGCCAGCACGTACCAGCGCTCGGTCAGGAATTGTTTCCATGTCTCCAGGTCCGCCCGGAACAGTTCGTCCAGCATCGCAGCACCCCCTTTATCGGGCTGACGACGAAAAACGACGGAAGGTTCAATCAAGCGGGCCTCTTCGCGCACCCGCATGCGTGCCGACGGATTGTCCCGTGAATCCCGGTCACCCCGCCGGCACGGACAACCCCCGCCACGTCCGGCCGGCGTTCATGCGATCGGAACGCGCATTCCGCTGCCTATCACGCTTTTTCCATTATAGCGCAGGCGCCGGCGGGCGTCCAAGCGGGCGATCCCCGGCCGTTCCGGCCGCCGCCGCGGGCCTCCTGCCGCGGTGAAGCCGAGCCCGCCGCCGCGCCGGGAGCGGGGACAACCAGACATAACCCGTCCGCGCCGGGCGTATGATCTGAAGGAACCCCGGAGCCCCAAGGAAACGGAGCGTGAACGCATTGAAAACCGCCTTCTGGCTTTATCTGTTTTCCTTCATCGCCATCTTCGATCTGCACGCGCAGTATCCGATCCTGACCCCGTTCGCCGTGTCGCTCGGCGCCGCTCCGTCCTTCATCGGCCTGATGATGGGGCTGTATTCGATCACCCACCTGCCCGGCAACATGATCGCGGGCTGGAGCGTCGACCGGTTCGGCAGCCGGATCTTCATCGTCCTGAGCCTGATGTCGGCCGGTTTCATCCTGCTGCTCCAGTCCCGGGTCGACGATCCCTGGCAGCTCCTGGTCCTTCGCTCGATCAGCGGCTTCGTCCTCGCCTTCCTGTCCCCGGCGTGCATGGCGCTGCTGGCCCGGATCACCGTGGACCGCTTCGTGCTGGGCAAGCTCATGGCCGGCAACGGGCTCGTGCATACGCTCGCCTCCGTCGCCTCCCCGGCCGCCGGCGCGCTGCTTGTCGCGCGGCTCGGCTTTGAGATGTCCTTTCTCGCGCTCGGCTGGCTGCTGATCGGCACGTCGATTTGCGCCCTCCTGTTCATCCGCGACATCCCGCCGCCCGCGCCGCCGTTTCCGAAAGCCCGTCCGTCCGGCGAACCGCGGGCCAGGGCCGGGGAGCCCCCCTCCGGCATGCCGCCGGCCGGAACGGGACCAACGCCGGCGTCCGGCATGGCGATGCCGGTTTCCGCCGCCGCGATCCCGGAGGCGCACGCCGGAGCGGCACCCTCCCGGATCACCGGCCCGGCGGACGACCATCCGCCGCTTCCCTGGCCGGCCTATGTGCTGCCGGTCGCGATGTCCTGCGCGCAGGGCATCCTGTCGTTCGAACTGCCGATGCTCTCGCTGCACGGCCACGGCATCATGCAGACCGGCCTGCTGTTTTCCGTTCTCAGCCTCGGCTCCCTCGTGACGCTCGGCATGTTGTTCCTGAATCGGTATTCCCCGCTCCGGCGGACGATGTCGGGGTCGCTCGCGCTGGCCATGGCCTATTTCGCCGCCGCCCTCGGCGGGCTGGTGCCGCTGCCCGCGCTGCTGTTCATCATCGGCATGGCGAAGGGCGTCATCTATCCGGCGCTCAACACGCTGCTCATTGAGCTTACGGGAAACGCGAAATACGGCCGCACCTTCTCCGTGCTGTCGATCGCCTACTCCGTCGGCGCATTTCTGGGTCCGCTGACGGCCGGTTACATCCGCGATACGGTTTCCCCCTATTTCGTCGCGTTCCTGGTGCTCATGACCGGCGCGATGCTGCTTCCGTTCGCCGGATCGCACCGGCCGAACGCCGCCTCCCCCCGCATTGGCTGAATCCGGAATTCGACTTTTCCGGGGAAATCGGTACAATGGGAGTCAACAGAATCTTGCGGGGGATGCCGAGTGGACATCGTCATCATCGTGGAAGGCAAAAACGACCGCGCGAGGCTCCGGCGGCTGCTCTCCGGCGAGGTTGACATCCTGTGCACCTTCGGAACGCCGGGTCCGGAGCAGATCGACCAGCTGATCCGGCAGGTCGGCAATCGGGAGCTGTACATTTTCACGGACAACGATGCTTCCGGCAGGCGCATCCGCGGCATCCTGCGGGACGCTTTTCCCGACGCCGGGCACATTTACACGCGCAAGGGCTACCCCGGCGTCGAAAACACGCCGGACGAATATCTGATCCAGCAACTCGAAAAAGCCGGGCTCGAGGACTACATCATCCGCCCGGAGGACGACGAGCTCACCCGGATCTTGCGAAATTCCCCATGAGGCTCCCGGTTCCCCGCGGCGAACGAGCCTGCGGGCCGGCCGGTACGGCCCTGATGCCCTGTTCCGTCCAACCGCCCGTCACGTGACGAGCGCGATGACGATCGTGACGGTGAAGACGCTGAGCAGCGTCGAGAAAAAGACGGCCTGGGAAGAGAATTCCTTCTCGTTGTCGAACTCGACCGCGAGCAGCACGCTGCTGAGCGAGGACGGCACGGCGGAAGAGACGATCAGCGCCGCGGCGGTCAGTCCGTCGAAGCCCATGAGCAGCGTGAGCCCCCATGCCAGCACCGGTCCGACGGCGAGACGGAGCAGCGCGGACAGCCCCACGTCAACGGCCGTCTCGCGTTCGATGCGCCACGACATGCTGCCGAGCTGCACGCCGAGCGTGAGCAGCGCCGTGCCGATGAATGCGTTCGCAAGATAACCGATCGGTACCTCCAGCGCCTGCGGAATCGGCACCCCGAAGGCGCGCAATAGCAGCGCGAGCGGGATGACGTAAATGACAGGCAGCGAGAGGACGACCCTTCCGATCCGGCGCAGGTCCGCCTTGTGCGCGTTGACCGCGTACACGCCGTAGGTATTGGGCACGAGGCTCTGGATCATCGAGATCAGCACCTGGACGGACAGCGTGTACGGATTGCCGGCGAACACGAGCTGGTTGAGCGGGATGCCGTAGTTCGCGCTGTTGTAGAACATGACGCTGTTGCGCAGCGCCGCCCTCCTGGCGGGAGACGCCTTGCGGACGCGGCACACGAGGTCGGAAATCCCGTATTGCATCGCCATGAACAGAAGCCCGAACAACACGATCCTGCCGAACATGGCCGCCGAAATCTCCGTCTCGTACAGCATCCGGAACATGATCGCGGGCGAGAAGACATAGAAGTTCAGCTTCGACAGCGTGCGGATATCCAAGGAAAAAACCCGCTGCATGATGACGCCGGCGGCGATCATCGCGGACAGCGGGATCACGTTGTTCGTCAGAATCTGGAGCAGGATGGTCATCGCGTCATCGTCTCCCGTGCTGCGGGCGTCCGTACGGCGGACCGGCCCAAGGACCGGCCCGAGGCCGCCTGCGCCGGTCCGGCGCAATCAGAGCAACTTGAGAATATCCTTGACGACCGCTTCGGGATCCAGGGGCCGGTCTTCCCTGCCGCCGTCGATGTACTTGCGCAGCCGCCCCGCCTGATCCACGAGCGCAATGATGTTCGCATGCACGATGTGGTCGGGATCGGGATTGATGACCATGAGGCCGAAGCTTTTCCCGATCGCGGCGACTTTTTCCGCTTCGCCCCGCAGGAAATGCCAGCCGGACCGGTCGGCCTTGTATCCGTCGGCGAAGCGCTCCAGCACTTCCGGCGTGTCGCGGTACGGGTCGACCGAGATCCAGAAGAACTCCACCTTGCTTCCGAAGACGCCCCTCTTTTTCAACTCATTCTGCACGTCCACCATGTCGCGCGTCGTGATCGGACAGACGTCGGGACAGGTCGCAAAGAAGAAGTACACGAGCCTGACCTTGCCGTCGGAATCGGAGAAGGCGTGCGGCTCGCCGTCCAGATCCGTCAGGGTGAAGTCCGGTATCGACTCCTTGAGGACCGGCAGCTTTCCGCCGCCCAGGTCCAGTCGGGTGTACAGCAGATAGCCGGCCATCAGCAGCACGAGCGCGCCGACGGCGAACGCGAACCGATAGCGTTTGACGAAGGCCACGATTTACTCCTCCTTCCGGTTGCTTCAGGGCAGCCAGGCGCCGTCCCCCTGCGTGTTGACGACCATGACGAGGAAGACGACCATGAGATAATTGACCGAGAGCATGAAATTCTGCTTCGCCCACCTGACATCGTCCTTCGCCCGAACCCCCGCAATCGTGTGCCAGCTCCAGACGAGCCCGAACGCGACGGACACGACGAGGAATACGAGGCCCGCGTAACCCATCGCGTACAGCAGGATGCAGGCCGGCACGAGCAGCACGACATACGGGATCATCTGCCATTTCGTCCGCTTCACGCCCTTCACGACGGGCAGCAGCGGAAAGCCGGCGGCCCGGTATTCCTCGACGCGGCGGATGCCGAGCGACCAGAAATGGGGCGGCTGCCACAGGAAGAGCAGCGCGAACAGAAGCCAGGCTCCCGCATCGATTTCTTCGGTCACGGCGCAATAGCCGATGACGGGCGGCATCGCGCCCGATATGCCGCCGATCGACGTGCTCCAGGTCGAGTGGCGTTTGAGCCAGAGCGTGTAGACGACGATGTACACGAATACGCCAAGCAGGCCGAGCCAGCCGCACAGCGGATTGACCAGCAGGAACAGGATCGACAGGCCGAGCACGCCGAGGATGATGCCGCAAGCGAGCACGAGCCGCGGCGATACGCGTCCCGCCGGCAGCGGCCGGTTCCGCGTGCGCTCCATCCGGGCGTCCAGGTCGCGGTCGAGATAGTTGTTGAGGACGCAGGACGACGCGATCGTCAGCGTCGTGCCGAGCAGCGTCCAGAACAGGAGCGGCCAGTCGATCACCCATTTCGACGCCACCCAGAAACCACCGAACGTGGCAATCAGGTTGAGCCTTATGATTCCGGGCTTTGTCAAATTGATCAGATCTTTCAGCACGGCGGGCCTCCCGAATTCCGTTGCCGGTGTCGAAGTCCTGAACGTACCCGGCCCATGGAATCGTAACCTATCATACCGTAAATATTCGTCCGTTGACAATCATCGCACCCGCGGGTTCAACAATTTGACACTTTCTCGGCGCTTTCGCGGAAGCGGCCGGAACACTTGGGCTTTCGCCCTCATAGGATATTGCAGCATTCGCCCATGCGAAGGTAATCTGAACGGTGGAAGGAAGTGATGATGAACCGGATGGCCGTCATCAAAGCCAACTCCGAGGACATCAAGCTGCTCGCTCGCCTGATGCGCGCGGAAGCCGAAGGCGAGGGCGAACTCGGCATGCTGATGGTCGGCAACGTCGGGGTGAACCGCGTCCGGGGCAATTGTCTCGATTTCAAAAACATCCGCACGATCCCGCAGATGGTGTTCCAGCGCCCGGGCGGTTTCGAGGCGACGACAAAGGGCTATTTCTACCAGAGGGCGCGCGAGAGCGAAATCCGGCTCGCCCAGCGCGTCGTGAACGGCGAACGGCAGCATCCCGCGACGTACGCGCTCTGGTTTTTCCGTCCGACGGGTCAGTGCCCTCCCACCTGGTGGAACCAGACGCACAGCGGACGGTTCAAAAACCACTGTTTCTATGCGCCGTCGGGCGACGACTGCCCCGGCGTCTATCGCTGAATACACGAAGGAGGAATCCGGATCGACATGTCCATGATCACGTATGATGCCTACGGCAACGTCATCCCGTACATGCCCGGCTCGTCCGGCTGGACGTCGGGCTGGCCGTCCGGCGCCGGCGCAGGGACCGCGCCCGCCCCGGCGGGTACGGCCGGCGGCGTGCCGTTCATGCCGAGCGGCCTGCCGGGCGTTCCGAGCGGCGCCGCCATCACGCCGACGGGCGGCAATATCGTCACGATTCCGCAGGAAGAATCCTATGTGGAGAACATTCTCCGGCTCAATCGCGGCAAAATGGCGACCGTCTACGCGACGTACGAGAACAACAGTCAATGGAACGCGAAGGTGTTCCGCGGCGTCATCGAGGCGGCCGGACGCGACCATCTCATCCTGAGCGATCCGTCAACGGGGATCCGGTACCTGCTGCTGATGGTCAACGTCGATTACGTCATGTTCGACGAACCGATCAATTACGAATATCCGTTCCAGGGCGGGATCGTCACGCAGCAGACGCCGTTTCCGACATCCGCGCGCGACGACGGCTACACCGAGTGAAACATCCACATGCGGACGGTGCCGGAAGCCAGACGGTTGACGGGGTTCCAGGGCGAATCGGGCGCAAGTCTCATCGCCCGGAGGCGCTCCGCCTCCTCCCTCGTCCCGGCTTCCCAAACTTCCACGAACAGGCCGGGCTGATCCGTTCCTTCATATAAATATACCATCGGATACGACGGCCTCAGGCGCGCCATCAGTTCCAGATAGCGCTCCCGGTTCTCCTCCGCGATCCGGTATTCCGCGAAACAGATGAACATGGCGCCCCTCCCCGTCCCGTCGCATTGAATCCGCGGGACGAAACCGGTACAATGATAAGCATAGCAACAGGCGGAGGAGACGGCAAGAAGCCCGGACCCATCCGGGCTTCTCCCGGATGGGTCCGGGCTTTAAGCGGCCTTGCGATTGTCAGAATTGACGGGAACCCGCCAATTGTTGTTCGGCGATCTGGACAAGGCGCTTCGTGATGTAGCCTCCGAGCGAGCCCGCATCACGCGTCGCCATGTTGCCGTAGTAGCCGTCCTGGGGAATTTGCACCCCCAGCTCTTGAGCCGCTTCATATTTCAACTGCTCCAGCGCCGCTCTGGCCTGCGGAACGACCAGCGTGTTGCTGCTGCGGTTTTGGCCTGCCATGTCAGTCGTCTCCTTTCGTTCCTTGAGCTGTAGTGTTGATGCAAGCTTGCAAGCTTATTATGTGCCTCATCCGTTTTCTTATGCCTGACCGAAAAGACCGACATTGTGCCGAGGAGAGACGAACATGTCCAAAACCGCTTCCCTGCTGTTCGCCGTTACGGCCGTCATCCTGATGCTGGCGACGGGAGTCGCGATCAGCCACAACGGCTGGCTGGCCGCGCTGCTCTTCGTTCTGACGTTCACCGTCATCGGCGCCGGCTTCATCTTCCGGGCGAAGGCGCTCAAACGCAAATCATGACAAGAAGCGGCCGGTACCCGAAAACCGGCCGCTTCCCTTTTGTTTCCTTCCGCGTCAGGCGGGCGGCAGGAAGCCCATCCGTTCCTTGACGAGCGCGACCGTCCGTTCCGCGACGGCCGAAGCGCGCTCCGCGCCTTCCTTCAGCACGCGGACGAGCTCCCCCGAGCCGCGGATCTCCCGGTAACGCTTCTGCAGCGGCTCCAGCACCGCCACGACGTGCTCCGCGAGATCCTTCTTGAACTGGCCGTAGCCCTGTCCCTCGTAACGGCGCTCGACCTCTTCCACCGTCACTCCCGCGCAATGCGCGTAAATGCTGATGAGGTTGCTCACCGCGGCCTTCGCCTCGGGATCGTACTTCACTTCCCGGCCGGAGTCGGTGACCGCGCGGGCGATTTTCCTGCGGATCACATCCGGCTCGTCGAGCAGCGCGATGTAGCTGTTCGGGTTCGGATTGCTCTTGCTCATCTTCTTCGTCGGATCGTCGAGCGACATGATGCGCGCGCCGACCTTCGGCATGTACGGCTCGGGCAGCCGGAACGTCTCGCCGTAGCGCTTGTTGAACCGCTCCGCGAGGTCCCGGGTGAGCTCAAGGTGCTGCTTCTGGTCGTCGCCGACCGGCACCAGATCCGCATTGTAGATGAGGATGTCGGCGGCCATCAGCGTCGGATAGACGAACAGGCCCGCGGGAATCGACGTTTTGCCGGCCGTTTTCTCCTTGTACTGGGTCATCCGCTCCAGCTCGCCCATGTAGGCCAGCGTCGTCATGATCCACCCGAGCTCGGCGTGCGCCGGCACGTGCGACTGGATGAAAATGGCCGATTTCTTCGGATCAACGCCCGCCGCAAGGTACAGCGCCGCGACCGACTCCGTCTGTTCGCGCAGCGCGGCCGGATCCTGCGGCACGGTGACGGCGTGCAGGTCGACCACCATATAGAAGCATTCGTGCTCATCCTGCAGCTTCACGAAGTTCTGGATCGCGCCGATGTAGTTCCCGAGCGTGAGCTGCCCGCTCGGCTGGATGCCGGACAGCACCCTTGCCATTTGAACACCATCCTCCTTCCTGATTTCTCTCCCATCAGCAAAAAATCCCCCGCCCGCAAGGGACGAGGGACCGTGGTGCCACCCTTCTTCGCTCCGGCGCCGCGACCGAAAAGACGGACGACGAAGCCTCGAAGCTCCGTAACGGGGAGCAGCCGGGAGACCATGGGCGGACGGGGCCGCTTTCCTGCCTCCGGCTCGGGGACCCATTCCGCCAGCCGCGATGCCGGTTCGCAGCGCCCACCGGCTCTCTGGAATCGCGGGAGTTGGCGTACTCTTTCCCGTCATTGCCGTTGGAAGAACATTATACCCGTTCGCACGCGAATGTCAAGCGTTCCGGAAGCACGGGCATGGTCACGCTTCCGGACCCGGCCTTCCCACCATGACCCAACTGTGTTAGCATAAGGACCATGGAACGATTGAACGTTGTCGAAGGGCGGGATCCCGTTGGCCGAGCTCAAAGTGGCGCATTGCAGGATGTGCGGCAAGGTGTTTCAGGTTACGCTCCGGAATTTGTGCCCGGAATGCGCGGAAATCCATGACCGCCAGTTCGAGGCGCTGGACCGCTATCTGTTCAGGAACCGCCATGCGACCGTCGAACAGGCGGCGGAGGCGACCGGCGTGCCGATCAGGCAGATTCGGGAATGGATCCGGAACAAAAAAATCAGCCTTTCGGCCTACCCGAACCTCACGGACATCTGCGACCTGTGCGGAAGTCCCACCCGCAACGGCCATCTGTGCGCGCGTTGCTCCGACCGGCTCAAGCATGATATCGAGAAAATGCTTGCCGAGGAAGAGCGGGAGCGCGCGCGGAAACGCGAACACACCTTCAAGATGCGGGGCGAAGTGAAGGACTGACGGCTGTTACTTTTTCCCGAACAGTGCATGTTTTCCTCTGCGGGCAGCCATACTAAAACCGCCCAAGGAGGTGAACAACATGCCTTCCAGCAAACGCAACAGCAACACGCTCGTCGTACCGCAAGCCAGCGCCGCGCTGGAGCAGCTCAAATTCGAGGTCGCCCAGGAGCTCGGCATCCAGCTCCCGCAGGACGGATATTACGGCTACATGGCGACGCGCGATGCCGGGGCGATCGGCGGATACATCACCCGCCGGCTGATTCAAATCGCGGAGGAACAGCTTGCGGGCCGATTCGCACGATAAGACCAGATCGGTTCCTCAAGCCGGACAAGAACGGGGTTTCCCGCGGACGGACCATCCGCCGGGAAACCCCGTTCCGGTCGAATGCTTCATTACACCCCCGTTCCCCTATGCAAGTTGGTCCGAGGATTCCGGCTTCCTCGGGTAACGGAACATCCAGGTCGACGTGTTGTAGTTCGACTCGTACTGTACGCTCGCCGTCCACTCCCGGTTCCGCTTGACGGCGAAATCGAACAGGATCTCGCCGTGCGTCCAGTTCTTCTTCATCCGGAGCGATTCGACCGCCATGCGCCGGAATTCGTTCACCTGCTGCGCCGTCATGCCTCGCTCCCTCGGTACGAACCGGCCGTTGACGATTTCGATCGGGTGATGACGCACGCCGTATTTCCCGACCATGTTGTTGCGAATCTGGATCGTGACCGTTCCCGCCACCGCATCCGTCAGCTCCGGCTCCAGATGGCGAAACACCTGATCGATCTGCCGGGCGAGGGGCATATCCTCCAAACGCATCATGATGCACCTCCCTTCTTCCCAAAATTTAATGGATCATCCTTTGATGGGGATTACAGCCTAGATTATACATCAATTGACATTGTACGACAATATTGTATATTCCATATTCTTTTCGGGACGGAAGTCCCGGTCGGGCGTTGATCCGTTCGACAATGATAGACCTGTCGCGACATCGGTGTTATAATATGACATAATTCTACGTGTAAGGGAGCATAGCAACATGAGCTGGTTGGTCAAGCAGTCCATTCGCACGAAATGCCTTGTAGCATTCTATGCGGTTGCGGCCGTCTTCTCGCTTGCCATGCTCATATCGGCGCTGGTCGGCGGACAGGGCATCCTGCTGCCGATGGTGCTCATCGTCGTGTTGTGCGGCGGCGTGTATCCGCTTGCAATGATGTTTGAGAGAACGCTGTCAGGCTCGATGGAAGAGATGCGCAACGCCGCCTACCAGATCGCGAAGGGCGACTTTACCGTGAAGCTCGAATCCTCCGAGGAAGGAGTTTCCGGCATCGCGCAGGCGTTCAACAGCATGGTCGAAAGGCTGCGCGACATTCTGCGCGAGACGTCGCAGATTACGCGGATGGTCTCCGATGCATCCCGGAACATCTACGAGCGCAACCAGCAGCTCAAGACCGTCATGGAACAGGTGACGATCTCGGCGGGCGAGCTTGCCACGGGTGCGAACCAGATTTCCGAGGATGTCTCGCAGATGAGCGAGTCGATCAGCGAGATCGAGAGCAAGGTCGCCGCGTACGCCGACTCGACGAAACAGATGAATGAACGGGCTGCACACACGCTGGAACTGGTCCGTCAGGGCCGTCAGGCCGTCGAGAACCAGACCGAGGGCATGCGCCGCAACGTGGAAGCGACCGAGGCCGTATCCCGCACGATCGAAGAACTGGCGAAGCATGCCGAGGGCATCTCGAAAATCACCCGCTCCATTTCGGAAATCGCCGATCAGACGAACCTGCTCTCCCTGAACGCCTCGATCGAGGCGGCGCGCGCCGGTGAGCACGGCCGGGGCTTCGCGGTCGTCGCGCAGGAAGTGCGCAAGCTGGCCGAAGAAGCCGGCGCTTCGACGAAGGAAGTGTTCGCCCTCGTTCGCGGCATCGAGCAGGGCATCAAGAACGCGATTGCCAACATGAAGGTGAACGAGAGCGTCGTCCGCGACCAGAACGAACTGATCCGCCAGTCCAACGAAATCTTCAACGAAATCGTGAAGAGCGTCGAATTCATTTCCGAGCAGATGGAGGCCTTCAGCCGCGAAAGCGACGCGATGCTGGAGAGCGCCCGCCGGATCGTGGCGTCCATCCAGAACATCTCCGCCATCACGGAGGAATCGGCGGCCGGCACCGAGCAGGTGTCCGCGTCGATGAACGAGCAGATGGCCGCGGTCCAGCAGGTCGTCGAAGAAGCGGAGCAAATGCAGCAGACGGTGCTCAAGCTTCAGCGCACGATCCAGATCTTCAAAATCTGACGCACAAAATCTGACGCACAACAACGAATCCCCCCGGAACAAGCCGGAGGGATTTCGTTTTGCACGCGGGTCTGTCGACGGAAACGCGATTTGCTCTACAGGATATAAACCGTGACTTGCTGCATGCCGAACTGAAGCGCCTTCGTCCGGCTGTCCGGCACGAAGATGTCGATGCGCTCACCCTTGATCGCTCCGCCGATATCCGAAGCGACCGCGTACATGCCGCCCTGCGGCAGCCCGTCGTAATGATATCCGGTGATGAACAGCTTCGAGCCGAGGGGGATGACGCCGGGGTCGACGGCGACGGTGCCAAGGGTCAACGGATTGCCGAAGTAGTCCACGGGACCCCATTGGCCGTTCTCCTCCGCAGCCGCCGTGTAGGCCGTCGCCGTCATCCGGATGACCGCCTTGTACGACTTCGGCGCTGCTCCGCCCTGTCCGGCGGCGAAGGCCGTCGCCGTCGAGCCGGCGGATCCGGAAGCTGCGGCCGCGGTCCCGGACGATCCGGAGGACGCGGTCACCGCGCCGGACGAGTCCGTCGCCTTCGCGCCGCTGCCTGCGCCGTTCGCGGCCTCTGCCGCGCCCGCGTCCGGAATGACCAGTTTCAACCCCTTGTAGATGTTCAGCGGGTCGACGTTCGGATTCGCCGCCATCAGCTTGTCCGGCGGTACGCCGTATGCCTTCGA
>Ga0207871_100263_pt1 | contig 25958 bp, 25 predicted proteins | sample Passage260A_FD_187371 | JGI IMG/M metagenome (GOLD analysis project Ga0207871, IMG submission 187371) | Cellulose adapted compost microbial communities from Newby Island Compost Facility, Milpitas, CA, USA - Passage2 60A (SPAdes) (version 2) ...
TGCTGCACGTCGAGGTGCGCGTTGCCGACCTGCGTCGCGATCAGCACGACGCCGATCGCGAACAGCGTCGTGAACACGATGCCGATCGACGCTTCCTGCCGCACGCCGAGCTGGTGCAGACCCTGCACGAGGATCGCCGTGACGAGGCCGGCCGCCGCCGCGCCGATCAGCATGTGCACGCCGGTCAAATCGCGCGTGATGAGGTAGGCGACGACGATGCCGGGCAGCACCGTGTGGCTGATCGCGTCCGCCATCATCGCCATGCGCCGCAGAACGAGCAGCGCGCCGACAAGGCCGCAGGTCAGGCCGACGAGCGAAGCCGTGAGCAGAATCCAGCCGTCGTAACCCGTCATGGCAGCGCCTCCCCTTCCGCAAAAGCATCCCGCCGGACGTCTCCAGCCCGTTCCGTCCGAAGCCGCCGCATCTGCCTCCGCCGCAGCATCGCCGTCACGAGGAGTCCTTTTCGCACGCCGAAAAGAAGCGATACGAGAAACATCCCCGCCGCCGCGATCACGATGAACGGACCGGTCGGCCAGCCGTCGCCCAGCGTGCTGATCCAGGTGCCGACCGCACCCGCGCCGCCGCCGAACAGCGCCGACAGCGCGAGCATCCGGCCGAATGCGTTCGTCCAACTGCGGGCGCTGACCGGCGGAATGATGAGCAGCGCGGCCATCAGGATGACGCCAACCGCCTGGATACCGATCACGATGACGGCGACGAGCAAGGTCATCCAGGCCGCCTCCATCAGCCTGCCGCTCAATCCGAGCCCGCGCGCGAACGCCGGGTCGAAGAGGTACAGCTTCCATTCCTTGAACGAGATCAGCACGACGAGCAGCACGACGACCGCCGCGGCCGTCATCACGAGCATGTCCTGCCGCACCATCGCCGCCGCCTGGCCGAAAATGAAGCTGTCCAGCCCGCTTTTCCCGCCGCCCGGCATCCGGTTCACGATCGCGAGCAGCATGATGCCGAGCCCGATGAAGACGGACAGGATGATGCCCATCGCCGTGTCTTCCTTGATGCGCGAGTGCGCGCGGATCGCGGCCACCGCCAGCGCCCCGAGCAGGGCGCTCGCCGCCGCTCCCGCGAGCATGACCGGCAGGCTCTTGAAGCCGAGCAGGGCGTAGCCGACGACGACGCCCGGCAGCGCCGCGTGCGCGAGCGCGTCGCCCATCAGGCTCTGCCGTTTCCAATAGGCGAAGCAGCCGACCGTACCGGCAGCCGCGCCGAGCATCAGGGCGCTTGCGAGTACCCATTGCGCGTTGTGGGAAAGGCCTGTCATCCCGTCACCTTCTCCCGGCCGCGGAGCATGCCGCCGTACGTCCGCGCCAGATTGTCCCTCGTAAACACTTCCGCGGTCGGACCGTGGGCGACGACCGTCCGGTTCAACAGCAGCACGTGATCAAAGTAATCTTCCACCGTCTGCAGGTCGTGGTGGACGACCATCACCGTCTTGCCGGCGGAGCGGAGCGCCTTGAGAAGCTCCATGATTGCCCGCTCGGTGGCGGCGTCGACGCCGGCCAGCGGTTCGTCGAGCAGGTACAAATCGGCGTCCTGCACGAGCGCGCGGGCGAGGAACACCCGCTGCTGCTGGCCGCCGGACAGCTCGCTGATCTGGCGTTTCGCAAAGGCCCCCATGCCCATTTTCTCCAGCGCCGCCATCGCGAGCTCCCGGTGCCGGCGGCCCGGGCGCCTGAGCCAGCCGATCCGCCCGTATAGCCCCATCATCACCACGTCCAGCGCGTCGGTCGGAAAATCCCAGTCCACCGAACCCCGCTGCGGCACATAACCGACCCTGCGCTTCGCGTTGCGATACGTCGTGCCGAAGAAGCTGACCGTCCCGCCGAGCCGCGGATGGAGATCCAGCAGCGTCTTGAGCAGCGTCGATTTTCCCGCCCCGTTCGGGCCGACGACGGCCGTGAGCGTGCCGGGCATGATCTCGAACGTCACGTCCTCCAGCACCCGGTTTCGGCGGTAGGCCGCGGCGAGGCCGCTCACCCGCAGCACGGGTTCGCGCTTCGGCTCCGCCGAGGCTTTCGGGGGCGGCGCTCCCGCGTCGCTTCGCCATTGCGCCTCCGTCCCTTCGCCCGGCGGCACCTTCGGTCCGTGCGGCCCGTTCGCCACCGTTCCGCCTGCCGGCTGTTCCCGTGCGCCGCTCCGGTCTTTCGCCTCCGTCCCGTCACCCGGCTTCCTGCCCAGGTTGTTTGCCTCCGTCCCGTCATCCGGCTCCCGCGCGCCGCTCCGGTCTTTCGCCTCCGTTCCGCCGTCCGGTCGTTCCGTTTCCGTCGCGCCGGTTTTCCTCCACACCCTCATCATCGCCGCTCACTCTCCTCCGGCCAGCGCTTCATGGATCGTGTGCACGTTGTGCCGGTACATGCCGATATATGTGCCTTCTTCCGTGCCGGCATCCCCCATCGCGTCGGAGAACAGCTCGCCCCCGAGCTTCACGTCGACGCCGCGCTCCCGGGCGCCCTCGATGACCGCCTCGATCGCTTTCGGATTGATGCTGGTCTCGACGAACACCGCCGGAACCTTCCGCTCGACAAGCAGGTCGATCGTGCGCTCGATGTCGCCGAGTCCGACCTCGTCCTCCGTGCTGAGCCCCTGCAGGCCGACCACCTCCAGATCCAGCATTCGCCCGAAGTAGCCGAACGCGTCGTGCGCCGTCACGAGCAGCCGCCGCTCTTTCGGGATGGAAGACATCAGACCGGCCGCTTCGTCCTTCAGTTCATCCAGCTTCGCAAAATACTCCCTTTTGTTCGTTTCGAAAAATGCCGCGTCGTCCGGGGACAGCTCCTTGAGCTTCTCCGTCGCCGCCGCCAGCGCTTCCTTCCACAAATCGATGTCGAACCAGACGTGCGGATCGACCGCGCCGGTCTCGTCGGTGAGCAGCCGGTCCTCCGGGATCGCCTCGCCGACCGCCAGCACGGGCCGGCTCCTGCCGATTTCTTCGAACGCCCGCAGCATGTTCGCCTCGAGGTGCAACCCGTTGTAGAAAATGATGTCCGCGCTCTCCAGCTTCCGGATGTCGCCCTGCGTCGCCCGGTAGAGGTGCGGATCGACACCCGGTCCCATCAGGCTCTCCACCCGCACGCGGTCCCCGCCGATGACCGAGACCGGCTCGGCGATCTGGGCGATCGTCGTCACGACATGGATGGCTCCGTCCGAACCCGTTCCGTCCGCGCCGCCTCCACCCACCGGACCGCACGCCGCAAGCAGAAGCGCCATCAAGAAAAAAGCCGGCATGCGTCCGATCCGTTTACCTGTTACGCCTTTGTTCATGTGCTCTTTGCCACTCCCCGCTCCCGAATGCAAATTGTGATGTCAGGAAACTAATATGCTTATGGACAAATGTTTTTCCTATAGGAAACTTTTTGGTCTAATTAAAAAATAGTGTCCTTCAGGCAAGATGTCAAGCGCGAAAAACGGAAGGCGGGACGTGGGGCGTGATATCCTCATTCGGCGGTACAGCGTACCGTTAACGGCGGGATGGACGCACGCCGGCGTCTTCCAACGGTATAGTGTACCGTTAAGCGGCGGTCCGAGGGGGTGCGCGGCGATGCAGCGGAAGTGTTGGTGCCTCTCCTGCGGCATGGGGGGCTTAACGTGGTCTCCGCGTTACAGCCGCTCGGCAAGGGTTCGCGAGTCATAGAAAAGACCGCCGACAGCGCGACGGCTGCCGACGGCCGTTCAGGAAGAATCCGATTGGGTCCGCATTCCGTCAGATGCCGGGAATCGGCTTGCGCTTGTGCTCGGTGGCGAGATAACGCCGCTCGAGCTCGGCCGCGATCCTCGGATCGATCGCCTTGCCTTCGAGGTAATCACTGTTGTCCTCGTACGAAATGCCGAGTTCGCCCTCGTCGGTCTGCCCTTCCCACAGACCGGCGGTCGGCGTCTTGTTGATGATCTTCTCCGGCACGCCGAGCGCGCGCGCGAGCTGCCGCACCTGCCGCTTGTTCAGCGTGCTGAGCGGCGTCAGGTCGACCGCGCCGTCGCCCCATTTCGTGTAGAAGCCGGTGATTGCCTCGGACGCATGGTCCGTGCCGACGACGAGCAGATTCAGGTCGAATGCGAGCGCATACTGGACAACCATCCGCGCGCGCGCCTTCGTGTTTCCCTTCGCTTCCTTGCTCAGTTGGCGCGGCCGGCCGATCGCACCGAACGCCCGCTCGACCTCCCGCGCGATCTCGTCCACCGCTTCGCCGATCTGCGTCTCGACCGTGTATTTCAGGCCGAGCGCCTTCGCCACGAGATAGCTGTCCTCGATGTCCTCCTGCCGGTGGTAAGGCTGAAACACGCCGAGCGTCAGGTATTCCCGGCCCGTCTCCGCCGTCAGTTCGTCCGTCGCCCGCTTGCACAGCGCGGCCGCCGTCGCGCTGTCGACGCCGCCGCTGATCGCGATCAGCAGGCCGGACGCCCCGGCCTTTTTCACGTACTCCTTCAGGAAATCGACGCGCCGGCGGATTTCCTCTTCAACGTCGATCACCGGCTTCACGCCGAGCGCGGCGATGATCTCCCGCTGCATCCCCATGCCCTTCGCCCCCGGCGCCCTCAGCGGCAATGCTCCTCGAACGCCGCGATCAGGTCCGCCGCGATCTCCTCGACCGTACGGTACTCGATCTGGTGACGCTCGATGAAATGGACCAGCTCGCCGTCTTTCATCAGGGCCATCGACGGAGAGGAAGGCGGATACGGCGCGAAATATTCGCGGGCCTTCGCCGTCGCCTCCTTGTCCTGGCCGGCGAAAACGGTGAACAGATGGTCCGGCTTCACTTCATGCTGCAGCGCCAGCCGCACGGCCGGACGCGCCAGGCCTCCGGCACAGCCGCACACCGAGTTCACGAACACGAGCGCCGTGCCCTTCGCGTTCGGCAGATGCTCCTCCACTTCCTCCGGCGTCCGCAGTTCCCTGAATCCGATGCTGGTCAGCTCGTCGCGCATCGGCTGGATCATGTCCAGCATATATCGCTCGAACGACATCGACATGATTTCGCTCACTCCTCCGGCGGGTGTTTGGTCATTACCATAATTATACCGCCGGTCGGCGGTTGAAGAAAAGCAACCGGACCTTCGCCGGTCCGGTTGCGGTGATCGGGCAAGCCGCATGGTGTCAGGCTGAGGCCGGCCGAAATGCCGGTCTGCTTCCGGTCTTTCGGTCCGATCAGTCCGGTCGTTCCTTTTCGGATTCCATTTCGGGACGTCCGCCGGCGGGATCGTCCGTGCGGAACGCCTGGTATGCGGCATCCTTGTCGGGATGCATGAAAATGCCGGCCTGCGGCGGGACGCCTTCCTCGAACAGCATCCGGTTCTCCGACGTGCGGAAACCGATGTCCTTGAACGGATGCACCCATTCGTCCCCGCTCATGACGGCGGGATCCGTGTCCTTCGACCAGCGTTCGAGCGGCGAGTTCGGCGACGCGTACTCGTGGTCGCCGATGACGACGCCGTGCTCGTTCACGAACGGACCGCGCGGTCCGCGTCCCACGCGGAATTCCGGCAGGAAGTTGATCTCGAACGGATCGAGATCCGGATCGCCGGTTCCGTTCAGCGAAACCTTTTTCCCGGCGGGGGTCCCGTCCGTTCTTCCCCCCTGTCCGGCATGCCGTTCCGCCGCGCGCGTCCCGGGACCGCGTTCCGCCGGATTTTCGCCATGCCGTTCCCTGCCGCGCGTCTCCGGCACATGCTCCGACGCCTTTCCGGCATGCCGTTCCGCGCCGTCCGCCTCCGGTCCGCGCGCCGTCTTCCGTTCCGACGTCATCCGTTCCGGATTCCCGCCCCGGTTCTCCGGATGCCGGTCCATGGCCATCACCCCGCATCAGACGGACGGACGGTTCGGCCCGTCGTTTTTCTTGTCGAAGCCCGCGCCGGCCGGGTCCGACGGCGCGCGGTCCTTTCGGTTCCGGCCGTCTGCGCTCGGACCGCCGTACGTCTCGTCCTTGCGCTCGCGCCGATCCTGCTGTTCGCCCATCTGCAAAAGCCTCCTTCCGGGGCTAGTATTCCCCCGGAGACCGGCATTATCCTGACGGGCGTCGAATGCGCGTCCTTTCCGGCCGGCTCTCGCCCGGTACACATCCAACGCCGCGGCGGCAAGTCCGGCGGCGATGAAGGTGAGCTGCGTGCTCGTCAGCCCGAACCGTTCGGGCGGCCTGACCCAGGGCGCCGGCTCGGCGAACAGGCTGACCGCGAGGCAGCCCGCGCCGAGCACATAGCCGGCGAGCGCGGCCGCCTCTCCGTCCCCGCTTGCGGCAGCCTTTGCCGCATCCGTCTCCGGTCGCCCGTACGTTTCCGACGCTTCCCCTTTCGCCGGTTCCGCATGGAACGTCCGGCTTTCCGCACTTTCCGTGCGTCCTGCGGTCCGGTCCGCTTCCGGCGCGCGGCGGCCGATCAACAGCGCGAGCAGCGCCGCGCACACCAGCGCATAACCCCACCGGTATTCCGGCGCCGACAGCAGGTTCCAGGCCAGCAGCCCGCCCGCCGCCGATACCGCCAACGCGTCGAGCGCCCGGAGCATTCCCACTCCCATGCGGCGCGCCTGCCAGATCCAGAACAGTCCGGCGGCGGTCACCCCGGCGTAGGCTTCCGCGCCCGATCCGATGACGACAAACAGCAGGCGCGGCTGTTCCAGCAGGATCGAGGGATCGCGGAACAGCACGCCGAATTTCCAGACGAAAATGGCGATCGCCGCGGTCCCGACCGCAAGATCGCCCCACGGTCCGGACCGGCTGCCGCGCGCCCGCACCTTCCACAACCACAGCGCCCCGTACCCGGCAAACGCCGAGATGAGCGCGGTAAGCATCATGCCGTTCAGCGCCAGTCCGCCGATTTCGATGACTTCCGGCAAATCCGCTCTTCCCTTCTCCACATCTTCCCGTCGCCGCACCTCGCGGGTGCCTTCGCAACGCGGCACTTCGTTGCGCCCCCGGAATCGCCCACTCACTCTGCGACGCGGCATCCCCTGACGGCCAAATCCGCGGTCACCGGCCTCCGCCGGTCCGGACTTCACCCGCCGTCCCGGCCGCTCCACTCCCGGATCCGGCCGTCGATCCAGCCGATGATCCGCTCCAGCACTTCCTCCCGGTCCATGTCGTTGTGCAGCTCGTGCCAGCCGCCTTCCCATGGGACGAACTCGCACCGTTCGCGCAACGTTTCCGCGAGCTCCCGGCTCGCGGCGAACGATGTCACCGTGTCCTCCGTCCCGTGCATGAGCAGCACCGGCACCCGGAGCTCCCTCCGGGCTTCCCGGAGCGACCGTTCCCCCTCGTCCCGGACGGAGAAAAACATCGCCGCCGAAATCCGGTTGTGCAGCAGCGGATCCCGGCTGTCCGCCTCGTGCTGCGCGGGATTGCGATACAGCGAGCCGCCCAACCCCGTCGACATCGTGAGCTTCGGCAAGACCCGCGAGGCGATGCGGCCGATCCACAGTTTCATCGCCGGCGGGTCGAAGGCGAGCCTCAGCCAAGGGCTCGTCAGAATGAGCCCGGCGACCGGCGGCCGGCAGCGGATCGCACAGCTCAGCGCGATGTTGCCTCCCATGCTGTGGCCGTACAGGAAAACCGGCAATCCCGGGTGACGGGCGCCGGCCATGCCGACGAAACGGGCGACGTCCAGCGCGAGCCGCTCGGCGGAAGGCGCGTGCCCCCGCTTGCCCGGCGTCAGCCCGTGGCCGCGCTGGTCGACGGCGTAGACCTCAAGCCCGGCGCGGACGAGCGCCTCCGCCACGGGCGCGTAGCGGCCGCCGTGCTCGCCCATGCCGTGCACGATGCAGACGACGCCGCGCGCCACGCCGGAAGGCAGCCAGGAGCGGACATGCAGGCGGACACCGTCTTCCGTCGGCAGGACAAGCGTTTCCGTCACAAGCTCCATCCCGATGACCTCCTGTCGAAAGCCGGAACGTCGGTGGAAACCCTTTTGCAATCGGAGCCGAATTCCACTATGATCATTATCGCTTTCAGTCTGAACCGCTGGCAAGTCCGGCGGCGATCCGAAGGAGGCTGCGCAGGAAATGGACGCGGACATCCTGGTCGTCGGCGGCGGTCCGTCCGGCCTCATGGCCTCGATCGCGGCGGCGGAACGCGGCGCCCGCGTGATTCTGCTCGACAAAGGGGACAAGCCCGGCCGCAAGCTGGCCATCTCGGGCGGCGGCCGCTGCAACGTCACGAACGCAAAGCCGCTGGACGAGCTGATCCGGCACATTCCGGGCGGAGGCCGGTTCCTGTACAGCGCGCTGTCGGTGTTTTCGAACCGGGACATCATCGCCTTCTTCGAAAACCTCGGCATCCGGCTGAAAGAGGAGGACGACGGCCGGATGTTCCCCGTGACGGACAGCGCGAAGACGGTCGTCCGGGCGCTCGTCGGCCGGGCGCGGGAGCTCGGCGTCGACCTCCGGACGAACCACCCGGTCGCCGATGTGCTCTATGAAGGCGGCCGAACGGCCGGCGTGAAGCTCCGGGACGGCACCGTGCTGCGGGCGCAGGCGGTCATCGTCGCCACGGGCGGCAAATCCGTCCCGCACACCGGCTCGACCGGCGACGGATACCCCTGGGCGGAGAAGGCCGGCCACACGATCACCGAACTGTACCCGACCGAAGTGCCGCTCACCTCGGACGAACCCTGGATCCGGAGCCGCGAGCTGCAGGGCGTATCGCTGCGCGGCGTCGCCCTGACCGTATGGGACGCGCGGGAGCGGAAGATCGTCCGGCACGAGGGGGACATGGTGTTCACCCATTTCGGGCTGTCCGGTCCGATCGCGCTGCGCTGCAGCCAGTTCGTCGTGAAGGAGCGGAAAAAGAACGGCGGCGCCCCCGTCCGGCTGACGCTCGACCTGAAGCCGGACCGGACGGAGGAGGACGTGTACGCCGAACTCATCCGGCTCACCGGGGATGAGCCGAAGCGGGCGGTCAAGAACGCGCTGAGCCCGCTCATGCCGGAACGGCTCCTCCTGCTCATGCTCCGGCTCGCCGGCGTCGACGCCAACGCCGCCTGCGCCAACGTCTCCCAACGGTCGCTGCGATCTTTCGCCCGCCTCGTCAAGGCGATGCCGATCCGGGTGAACGGCACGCTTCCGCTCGAACAGGCGTTCATCACGGGCGGCGGCGTCTCGCTGAAGGAAGTCGATCCGCGCACGATGCAGTCGAAACTGATGCCGGGACTCTTTTTCTGCGGGGAAATCCTCGACGTGCACGGCTACACCGGCGGCTACAACATTACGGCGGCGTTCGCGACCGGCTACACGGCGGGCAAGAGCGCCGCCGAGTTCGCGGCCGGCGGACGGGCGGCGGAGTGACCAATGCCGGACATAAAAAGAACCGGATGAACGTTTCCGGCACCCGACACGGCCGCCGCAACCCGTTCATCCGGCACGTCCGTCAACCTTTGATTCCGCCCTGCATCATGCCTTCCACGAACAGACGCCGGCAGAAGAAGAACAGGATCACCACGGGAATGACGGACAGGACCGCCCCGGCGAACAGCAGATATCGCAAAGTTTTGATTTCCCCTATCATACACCCGCCATGACCCGTCATCCCATACCCGGTTTCTGTTCCGGCCGGAAAAATTGAAGGCCGGCCGGAGCAATTCCGGCAGGCCCGGTCATGTGAATCCCGGCATCCGTGCAGTCCCGCGGCGCATTCCCGGCGGTTCTTCGCCCCGCGCCGGCTCATCCGGCGATGCTTCGTTCCTCGCCGGCGTCACGCTTCCGGCTGCTCCGGCTCGACCCTGTGCGGGACCCTGTGCGCCGGAATCGGAATCTCGTCGAGGCCGTAGGCCGCTTCGAGCGAATCTTCCGCGCCCGTTCCCGCTCCGGCCAGCTCGCCGCCGTGGGCCGCCGCGATCTCGATCGCCGACACCAGGTCGTTGCCGTCGAGCCGGATCTCGACTTCCCGTCCCCGCCGCTTCGGCTCGTAGCCGAGCTCCTGCAGCAAGGAGAACGCGAGGGACGCCTGGTGCTCGTCGGGGAAATCAAACCGGACTCCGCCTCGGCGCGCCATGTGCAGGTTCCTCCCGTCTTGGATGTGATGGCGGCTATACCTTTCCCCGATCGCGCCTAAAACATACCCGCCGGACGCGGACATCCGCTTCTCACGCATGCCGAACGGCCGATCGTCCATCCGGTCCATCGCCATCCGCATCCGCCGCATAAACCTTCGCCGGTTCCGGCTTGCGAAACCGCCTGGCATCCGCACCCGCCTTGACTGTACGAAACCGGCGAACGCCGTCTCAGGCATCGGCGTCCCGCTCCGCCGTATCCGCGGGACGCGGCTTCACGGCCGGCAGATCGTGCATGAACCCGTTGATCATCACCCAGAGGCAGATGCCCAGCGGGACGGCCGCCGCCAGCCCGGCCCAGCCGGCCAACCGCCAGCCGGCGACGCCCGCGAACCACGCGGCGGCCGGCAGCATCAGCCGGAACCGCGACAGCGAAGCGCCGCGCCGCACATCCGCCTCTTTCCAGCGGAACTGCGCGAGGTACGGCTCGTCCATCCATTCCCTGAAATCCCGCTGAAGCCAGGACGCGATCATCGCCATGAGGATGGCCGCAAGCAGAGGAGCCAGCCGGTCCGGAACGGCGGCCAGCGCAACCGTCGGAACCGCGACAAGCCGGAATCCCGGCACCGGCGACCTGCGGAGAAAGGATTTGATCCGCATCTCGGCCAGCACCGCTCCCGGATCCGAAGCCCGCAGGATTCGCCCCGAGCGCGGGAACAAAAGCGGACGACGGAAGATCGGCTCCGGCTTCCGCTCGACGCCGGCGGCGGACACCAGAAGACCGGCGGCCGCCGTACGGGCGCGCAGCTCCGCCCGAAGATCCGCCTCGTGGCCGCCGCGCAGCCGCAGCAGGGCGCCGACCGCCGCCGCCCCTCCGGCAAACGCGGCCGCCGTGCACGCGCCGAGCATCCCGGCACGGCCGTCCGACGCCGGCACCACCCCCGCATACAACGCAACCAGAGCGGCCGCGAGCGCTACGTGCGCCGCCCCCCGCTTCCGGCCGCGCAGCAGGGAATCGACCAGCCTGCGGGCGGCGGCCGCCAGCAGCCGGCAGGCCAGCGTGAACGCCGCCCACAGCGCAAGGCCGCCCGCGTCGAACGCGCCATGGAGCCGCAGCCACGGCAGCAGTAACGCGAACGTCAGGGCGGTCGAGATCGCCATGGCGAGCAGCGTGTAGACGGCGCCTCCGAGCTTCAGCGTCCGGATCCAGCTCCCTCGCTGCAGCAGCGTCAGCACGTCCGCCTCTTCCCGGAACGTGCGCAGCCGCCCTTTGAACAGGAGCAGCGCCAGAAGCGGCGGCGCAAGCTCCGCGGGAATCGCCGCGAGCCAATCCGGCGGCTCGCGCAGCATCTCGAGCCAGAGCCCGCCCAGCATCCACAGTCCGGGCACGGCGATGTAGAGCAGCACCGTCCAGTCCAGGGCGGTCCCCCAGATCCGGTACTGCTCCCTGAGGAAACGGACAATCCGCGAAAGGAGCAGGCGGACGGGCGTCCAGCGCGTCATCTTCCCGTCCGTCATCGCTTCGTCAGCTCCAGGAAACAGTCGAACAGCGGCGCATCGCCGGCGAGACCCGCCTGACGCCGCACATCGTCCAGCCCGCCCCGCGCGACGACGGTGCCGCCGTTCATCAGCACGAAGCGGTCGCAGATTCGTTCCGCGGTGTCGAGCACGTGCGTCGACATCAGAATGCCGGCGCCGCGCCGACGCTCTTCCCCGAGCAGATCGAGCAGATCCCGTACGGCGTGCGGGTCCAGCCCGATGAACGGTTCGTCGACGATGTACAGGTCGGGCTCGAGCATGAAGCCGATCGCAAGCATCATCTTCTGCTGCATTCCCTTCGAGAACTTCGCCGGAAACTCGTGCCGGTGCTCAAGCAGCCGGAACCGCTCCAGCAGCCGCTCGGCCCGGGAGGAGAACGCCTCCTCCGCCAGGCCGTGCACGGCCGCGGCCAGGCGCAGATGTTCCCACAGCGTCAGATATTCGTAATACACCGGCTGCTCGGGCACGTACGCGTACCGTCCTTTCCATCCGCCGGTGCCATCCGGTTCGCCGGCATCAACCGGCCGCGCAGGACGCAGCCCGGGACCTCCGCCGAAGCGGATGTCGCCGACCGTCCGCGGGAGCAGGCCGAGCACCGCCCGGATCGTCGTGCTCTTGCCCGCGCCGTTCGGACCGATCAGCCCGACCAGTTCTCCGGCTCCCACGTCAAAACGCACGTCCCGGATGACGGCCTTGCCGGCCTCGTAGCCGGCGGAGCGGATATCGACCGCGAGCCGGATCGCCCGGCCCGCACTCGCAACGGCGTCCGTCCGTTCGCTCATGCCGCACCCCCCTGAAAAACGTTTGAATAAAGGACGAATTCGGTCTGCACGTCTCCCATACGGTTGAGAATCGGTAAGGTTTCACAATACTTGCCATTCACTTGAAAAAGTGATATCATAAAAATATCAAAAGAATATCAACACCCGGAAGGAGGCCCCCCCATGAAAGAACGAAACGCCTGGAAATTGAACGGATTTCCTGCCCTGTTCCTCGCATTCGTCCTGCTCTTCGGCAGCATCCTCGTCCTGGCCTCGAACGCCCCGGACGAGCCGACGCCGGGAGACGTCATCGGCTTCATCGTCATGCTGATCGCATCCATGATCGTGTTCACGTCCCTCACCGTCGTCCAGCCGAACGAGGCGAAGGTCATCACCTTCTTCGGCCGTTATGTCGGCACGATCCTCGAAGCGGGCTTCTGGATGACGATCCCGTTTGCGCACCGCAAGAAGATTTCATTGCGCGTCCGCAACTTCAACAGCCAGAAGCTGAAGGTGAACGACGCGGAAGGCAACCCGATCGAGATCGGCGCCGTCGTCGTCTTCCGGGTCGTCGACACGGCCAAGGCATCGTTCGACGTGGACAACTACGAGGAATTCGTCGAAATCCAGAGCGAGACGGCGATCCGCCACATCGCAACCCAGTACGCCTACGACACGTTCGGCGACGACAGGGCGGTGTCGCTCAGGAGCAACACGGACGAGATCGCGGAGCAGCTGATGCGCGAACTGCAGGAGCGGCTGGATGTGGCCGGCGTGCGAGTGCTCGAGACCCGGCTCAGCCATCTCGCCTATGCGCCGGAGATCGCGAACGCGATGCTGCAGCGGCAGCAGGCGATGGCCATCGTCGCCTCGCGGCAGAAGGTTGTCGAAGGCGCCGTGGGCATGGTGGAGATGGCGCTGCGCAAGCTGGCCGAGAACGGTATCGAGCTGGATGACGAACGCCGCGCCGCGATGGTCAACAACCTGATGGTCGCCATCGTCTCCGACCGCTCCGCGACGCCGGTCATCAACGCCGGCACGCTCTATACGTAACGACGGATCCATGGCAGGCAACAAAAAAGCGTTCCCGCTGCGGCTCGATCCCGACGTGTACCGTGCGATCGAGCAATGGGCAAACGACGAGTTCCGCAGCGTGAACGCCCACATCGAATACCTGCTCCGCGAAGCCCTGTACCGGGCCGGCCGGCTGAAGCGGCGTCCGCCCGGAGCCGCGCCGGAGCCGGTCGGGGAATCCGACGGCGAGTCGCCGGTCTGAAGACGGCCCAAAGACGGCGAAAGCCCGCATCCGCACGATGCGGGCTTTGTTTTGCACAGACGGACGAACGGGCGTCTCTGATAAACTCCTTCATCCGCTCCCGGATCATCGTCTTCTCCAGGGGATGCGTCCCCGTCCGGTACGGATGCGGTGCGCCGCTTCTCGCGACGAAATGCGCGATGCGAAGCGTTCCCGACCATTCGGATGAACCCTCGCGTGCGTCGCGCCCATCGCGTCCAATCCCGCCCGATTCGCATGCCGTCAGCAGCAGGATCAGACAGGACAGAACGACTTCTTGTCCATTCAGATACAAGCGTTTTCAAATGTTCTTCGTTCATGGTCGCGCCTTTGGCCATGACCTTGTCCGAACCGCCCGTGCGCCGAAGGGCCCTTTTCCGTGAAAAAAAGAGCCGCCCGGACACCCCCCAGCGGGGATGTTCGGGACGGCTCCGTTCCGCCCGGCCGGGATCGTCAATGCGACGGCGCGCCGGACACGGCGGGCGCGGCCGCCTCTTCCGGCGGCCGGTGTCTGAAGATCGTTGCCAGCGCCGCGGTGCCGACCGTCATGGCAAGCGCGGACGCCGCATACAGCGCCTCGAGCGGGAACCAGGCTTTCAGGCTGCCGCCGCAGGCGATCATGACGACCATCATGCCCATGAACATCGGGTTGAGCACGCCGTTCACGCGCCCGACGATCGACGCATCGGACCAGCGCAGAATCATCGTGCTGATCCCGATGTGGATGGACGGGAACGTGAGGCCGGCAATGAACTGCAGGACCAGCGTCAGCCAGACGTGCTCCGACAGGCCGATCCCCAGCGTGGTGACGGCGCCGGCGAACATGCCGAACGCAAGCAGCTTTTGCGGCAGCACGCGCCGCGCCAGCGCGGCGATCAGCCCGCCGCCGAGCAGCATGGCCGCCCCGTTGACCATGAGCAGATACTGCAGAAATTCCTTCTCCTGCCCCAGCTTCTCCGTCACGACGAAAATTCCGAGCGGCTGCACCATGCCAACCCCGATGCCGGCCAGCGCGAACGTAAGGCCGAGCACCCGAAGCACCGGGCTGCGCCAGACATATTGAAACCCCTCGGCCAGCTCCCGCCGGAAGCTTGCCTGTTGCGGAGGCGCGCCGGCGGGATCGACCGCTCCGGCGCCCGCCGGGTTTCCGGCTTCCCTTCCCGACGGCGTCTCCGGAAGCCGGAGCAGCACCAGGGCGGACAGCAGGAACGCGACGCCCGTCACCGCGATCGAGATCTCGATCCCGTACCGGTCGTACATGAACGTGCCGAGCGACGGCCCGCCGACCATGAAGATCGCGACCATCGACTGAAAGAACGCCATCGCCTGCTGAAGCTGATCCGGCCTGAGATGAATCTTGAACATCCGCATCGCGGAAGGTTGCGAAAACTGCGACAGGATCGACGAGACAAGCGTCGCGAAGAACACCATCTGCCACACGCCCATGACCATCGTCGCCATCACGGCGAAGACCGACAGGGCCGACAGGAAATCGCTCCAGATCATCGTCCGTTTCGGCCGCCACCGGTCCGCGAACGTACCGCCGATGAACGAGAACAGGAAGATCGGCAGGAATTCCGCGACATAGATGAACGCGATCGCGTAAGGGTCCGAATCCGTCATGTCGGCCACGTACAGGAGAATCGCGAAGTTGCGGACCCAGATGCCGATTTGCAGCATGATGTTCGACATGAGAACGGTCTGGAAGAACCGGTTGCCGAACAATCCGGCCGGGCGCGCGCCGGTCATATCGGACATGGAGGAATCGCCCCTTTCTTGCGCCATATCGATGCTGTCATGACGGTGCCGTCTGCATGCGGATCGGGACGCCTCCGGTCCCGGGCATCAGATTTCCGATTCTACACCTTCCCGCCCGGCCGCGTCAAGTTTTTTTCAAATACAAAATCAACCACCGTCCCCCGACGGCGGCGCCTTTTCACATAACAGCCTGGCCTCCGGTCACGGATAGGCCTCGTCAGGAGCCTGCGTGGCGGCCTTCGCGAGCCACTCCTCGAACTGACGCGCCAGATCGGCCAGTTCATGCTTCGCCGTCTCCCGGTCCCGCCAGGCGGCGATCTCCTCCGACGTCCGGAGCGGCCACGGGTTACGTAAATCGTAGTAACCCGCCCTCGCCAGATACGGTTGGAACGATGCGGGTACCGCGACGGCGATCTCCTCCCGCATCCGCTCCTTCAGCGCGGCGACGCTCGCGTGCGGGCTTGTGGTGAACGACTCGCTGACCGTGTCCAGCGTGTGATCCGCGACGAACGTCAGCGCTTCCTCGTCGTTCCTGCCGATGAGCCACTTGAGAAGATCCAGCGCCGCGTAAGGGTGCTCGCTGTCCTTCAGGACGGCGAGGCCGCTCATTTTCGCGACGTTGATTCTCTCGCCGTCGGGCACCTTCGGCGTCGGGCCGATGCCGTAGTCCGCATATCGGATCAGGTACAGATTCCTCAGCGAAGAAGCCTCCCACATGCCGAGAGCGGGCAGTTCCTTCGGATCTCCGGAATCCAAGCCCGCGGGCACGAGCTGCGCGTACCGGACGAACGCATCGACCGTCTCCTCGGAGTCCATCCAGCCGATCACGGAGCCGCCGTCCGGCGACGTGTACCGCCCGCCCCACGCGCGGACGATCCTCTCTGCTGCTTCGAGCCCGCCCATGGAGCCGACCGGACGCCCGGCTTCCGCCAGCCGTTGCGCCGTCTCCACGAAATCGTAAATCGTCCAGTCTTCCGCCGGCTCGGGGATCCCCAGCTCCCGGAACTGCTCCGGGTCGTAGAAGACGATCCACGGAATGACGCGGAGCGGCAGCAGCAGCGTCCCTTCGTCCGGCGACATGCGGGCCGCCAGTTCGGCGTACGCGCCGGTCCAGCCCGTCTCCTGATGGATCCAGTCCGTCAGGTTCATGAGCTGGTCAGCCATTCTCCACGCCTGGTACGGCGTCAGCTCCACGACATCGGGCCTGAGATCCGGATCGTTCAGGACGGTTTCCAGCCACCCCGGCCCGGAATGGATGTCGACCACCTCGATCTGCACGCCCGGATGCGCTTCCATGAAATCTTTCAGCCGCTCCTGGATCATCGGCTTCCAAATCGGATCCGTTCCCGCCTCGTATGGAAACAGAGGCCCCTTGGTCATCGTGAACAAACCCAGGCGCAGCGTGCCCTGCCAGGTGAACTCGTCGCTTTCGTCCGACTTTTCTCCGATCACCGGAACGGAACGGCACGCCGCCGCCATCGCGAGCAGGCATACCAGAACCGCCGTCAACGCGCAACGTTTCATCGATCGATGCTCCTCCACCTTTTGGCTACTATTTTCTTATAAAAGAATATTTTGTCAATCCGTGACCCGGTTTCCGTTCCGATTTCGCTTTTCCATCATGCGGAAGATCACATTATCCACAAAATCATCCACACTATCCCCGAAATTGTGCATCAATTCACGCGATACTGACGGTTTTCCGCCCCTAGAACGGCATGGTTTTCATCCTGTTCGACCCGAACCCGGCGCAAACGGTGAAAAATTCACCCACATTGTCCACATTATCCACAGATCGATTGTGAAAAACTTGTCCCTGTTTGCAAAACGACGGCATTCGACATCCCGCTTGCTTCCATCGCGTTTGCACACAGTTTTCGGTGGATATGTGGATAACGTTGTGCACAACCGGGACCATCGTCGGAACCACGGGCTGTAAAGAGGCGGGAAGTTCGAATTTCGCCGGTCTTTTTTCCCGTTTCCTGGAACGCAAACAAAAAAGGCGGGCGATCGGCCCGCATGACCGATCAGCCCGTCTTCTCCTCCTGTTCGCGGCCGCGCGCGCCCGTCCGGATGATTGCCTGGTTGCACGCGCCGATGAACGCCTGCGCCACGGCGAGGATGACGTCCTTGTGGATCGCCGTGCCCCGGTAGCGCCGGCCGCCGTGCAGCACCGTCACGACCGCCTCGCCGTACGCGTCCTCGCCCGAGGACAGCGAATGGAGCTCCATATCCTCGAACTCGGCCGCGACCGGGATCACCTGCTTGATGCAGTGGATGACCGCTTCGATCGGACCGGCGCCCATGGCGGAGCGGGTGTGCTCGACGCCGGTCGCGCCCTCGCGGATCGTCACGGACGCGATGCGGGCGCGCTGCGTGCCGGACAGCACCTGCAGGTCGACGAGCGTGTACGGCTCCTCATGGAGATCCGTCGATTCGCCGATGATGCGCAGGAGCTGGTCGTCGGTGACGATTTTCTGCCGGTCGGCGACCTTTTTGAACGCGGCGTACACCTCGTCCAGCTGTTCGCCCTCGAGACGGATGCCGTACTCCGCGGCGCGGTGCTTGATCGCATGGCGCCCGGAATGCTTGCCGAGCACGATCATGCTGCGCGGGATGCCCATCGCCTCGGGGTCCATGATCTCGTAGGTCGACCGGTTCTTGAGCAGGCCGTCCTGGTGAATGCCGGACTCGTGCTGGAACGCGTTGCGGCCGACGATCGGCTTGTTGTACGCGATCGGGAAATGCATCATCCGGCTGACGAGCCGCGACGTGTTGTAGATTTCGGCGATGTTGATGCCCGTCTCGGCCTTCAGCGCGTCCTTGCGCGTCTCGATCGCCATGACGAGCTCCTCGAGCGAGCAGTTGCCCGCCCGCTCGCCGATGCCGTTCACCGTCACCTCGACCTGCGTCGCGCCGCCGCGAATCGCCGCGAGGCTGTTCGCGACCGCAAGCCCCAAGTCGTTGTGGCAATGCGCGCTGTAGCGGACGCGGTCGCCGCCCCTCGCCTGCGTGCGGACGGTGCGGAACAGCGCCTCGTATTCGTCGGGCATCGCGTAGCCCAGCGTGTCGGGCAGGTTGATGATCGTTGCGCCTTCGGCGATGACCGCCTCGACCATTTCAATGAGGAACTCGATGCCCGATCGGGTCGCGTCCATCGGCGAAAACTCGATCTCGTCGACGAACTGCTTCGCGTACGCGACCATGTCGCGGGCGATTTGCAGCACCTGCTCGCGCGACTTGCGCAGCTGGAAGTCGATATGAATGTCGGACGACGAAATGAACAGGTGGAGCCGGCGCCGGGCCGCGTCCTGCGTCGCCCGGATCGCAGCGTCGATGTCCGCGCGCACGGCGCGGGCGAAGCCGACGATCTCCGTCCCCTGCAGCTCGCGGGAAATCTGCTGCACGGCGGCGAACTCGCCCGGGCTCGAGATCGGGAACCCCGGCTCGATCGCGTCGACGCCGAGCTTCGCGAGCTGGCGCGCGATGACGATCTTCTGCTCCGGCTCGATCGAAGCGCCGGGCGATTGCTCGCCGTCGCGCAGCGTCGTGTCGAAGATCGTGATGCGTTTGCATGCGTGTTGGTTGACGGTTTGGTTCATGGTGAACGTCCCTCCTGAACGTGTGGTTTTTCGGAGCCAAATCAAAAAGGCCCGCCGTCCCCGAACATTCGTTCAAGAGACGACAGGCCGTACATGTGGTCGGCATGCCGCGGTACCACTCTTGTTGACGCGCCCCTTGCGGGACGCGTCCCCTCAGCGCCGGCGGATCGAGAGCTTCAAGGCTCCGGCGGACTTTGCAGGTTTGCGGTTCCTGCGGGATAGCGGCCTTGCGGTCCGGGTCCGCTGCAGTCGGACCGGACGCGCGGCCGCGCGCCGTCCGCGCCGCCGGCGACCGTGTAACGGCGGTCCACCCGTGCCGGACCTATCCGGGCGCGGCCGTACGCTCCGCGTCCGTGTCGGTCCGCCCGCTCCCGGGCGAGTTCGAACGGTGCCTTCGGCTGCGTCGCACCAACCCGCAGCTCTCTGCGCCGCCCGCCGCCATGGGACGCCTTGGCCGCTTCGATGCGCGAAGGCCCGGCGGCCTGCATCGCATCATGGCGTCATGCGCCGGTTGCGGCTGTGCCCTCGGGCTGCCATCGAATCGTTGCGTCATGTGCCCGATCACGGCCGCGCCCTTCGGCTGTCGCCGCATCGATGCGCCATGCGTCCGGATGCGGCCGGCGGCGTTATTCCGTCACCGTTCTACTGCTCCCGTTCATCGCGTTTTGCGAGTCTGTTCGCTTGTATCGTCCCGCGCGGCGGGATCCCGGAAATCAAGAAAGCCTGCCGTCTCCCGATCGCTCAAGAGACGACAGGCCTTGTGCCCGCGCGGTACCACTCTTGTTGACGCCCGTGCCCGACCGTTGGCCCCGGCCGGTGCGTCCACCTCACGCATGCGGCGCTGCACGCGCCCGCATGCACCCGATTACGGGGGTCAGCCGTAACGGCATAATGGGAGGCTGTCGGGGCCGGTGGTGCCGGCTCCCACGCCGTCCGTTCCGCCGTTCCGCTCCCAGGCGAGATTCGGGATCACCTTCGACTGCGTCGCACCAACCCGCAGCTCTCTGGCCGACCCGGGGCTTGCGCCCCGCCGGCATCCCGGCTTCACCCTACTGCTCCTGTTCATCGCGTTTCGGATGTATGCGTTGGATTGGTACACATTATATTCCCGCAAATGGGTTTTGTCAATTCGAAAAATTCCGTTTTTTCTGTACCCGCGGGTAGCAGGGGGCGGCATTGCGGCGTCGGGACGGGCGGGCGCCGGCCCGTTGACGGTTCCCGAATCGTTATGGCGCGCCACCCGGCCGCCCGTTCCGCCCGTTTGCGGCCCGGTTGGCGGTCTCCCCGGACCGTGATTCGCCGTTCCCCGCGTCTCACGAGACATGCCGCATCCTCCCGCAGCGGTATGTGGTACCGTCAAATGCCGTATTGAGCGGGCCGCACCCTCCCGGAACGGGACGCAGTACCGTGATGCGCCGTTTCGCAACCAAACGGGCGTGAGCCCGTCTAATTGAATGGGATGCCTTCGCCGCTTCATGATTGCCTGGCGTTTTCCTGATCCGGGAATTCCGACAGGGTTCCCAATCGGAAGAAAATCCGTTACGCTAGGAAAACGGACGATTCCTGCGGGAACCCCGGACGTCCCGCGGCATGCCCGGTGATGCCGCCGATTCGGAACAGCGGAAGATCCGGAAAAAGAAGATTCGACAAAGCGGCAGATTCGGAGAAAGGTGGCGAAACGATGCGCAACGATCCGTACCATACGGCATCCGGCGCGGAGTTCCTGACGGCAACCGGTGCGGAGATGCCGGCGCGCGCTTCCCGCAAGAAGGCGTCCGCGTCGAGGGCGGCCGCCCTCCTGTTCGTCTTCGTCTGGCTGTTGCTCATCGCCGGCGGCGCGGCCGGCGCCGCGTGGTACGCCGACGAGCTCCGGGCCCGCATGACGGCCGACATCGAGCGGCAAACGGCGGAACGGATCGCCGCGATGCAGCGGGAAGTCGAAACCCGGATGGCCGAGCTCGAAGCGTCTTTCCGCGCCGATATCGACGCCGTCGAGGCGAAGGTGAACGAGCTGAACGAACTCTTGACGTTCACCCGCGACAACGCGACCGGCGAGAAGGACGACCGCAATCTGCTCTACACGCAGCTCCATGAAGTGAAGGAGAAACTGGAGCAGCTCGAGAAGCAGCTGGATGTGTTGAAATGAACCGGATACTGACTCCCCGCGCGATCAACCGTCTGTTTCTGCTCGCCGCGGCGCCTTTTCTCGGACTCGGGATCTGGCTGGCGGCGGCGGGCTCCGATCTGACGTTGACGCTGTCCGACCGGGCGTACCCGGCTTTCCGTCTGCCGGCGGTACCCGAGGCGGGGACGAGGATCGCGGAGGTGTCCGCCGGCCTCGACGAGGCGATCGGGCTGGCCCGCGAGACGCGCGAGTCGCTTCGCCGGTCGGCGGAGCTGTACGCGCTGGCCGCCGCCGAGGCGGAGCGGATCGCGAAGCTGGCGGCCGCCCAGGTCGGCAGGCCGTACGCGATTTACGACCGGCGGATCACGGCCCGGCTCGGCAAGCCGGTCGAGGAAGTGCGTTCGGGCCGGATCACGGCGCAGCTCTTCCACATCAAGGCGCAGCACTTCAACGGCTACGCCCTGAAGGTGAAGCTGAAGTCGGACAAGGCGATGACGATGGTGCTCGGACAGGACAAGCTGGGCGGCGCGGAGACGACGCTGTCGGCGGTCAAACGGTACGGCGCCGTCGCCGGCGTGAACGCGGGCGGTTTCTGGGATTCGGGAGGCAAGCGCTATCCGCTCGGCACGACGATCGTCGATGGACAATACGTGGACGGTTTCGTCCCGACGTACAAGGATCTGTTCTTCGTCGGCATGAACGACAAGATGCAGCTCATCGGCGGCAAGTTCGAGAAGCAGGAAGAGCTGGACCGGCTGAAGCCGCGGTTCGGCGCGTCCTTCGTGCCGATATTGATGAAGAACGGCCGCGCCCAGCCCATCCCCGAGAAGTGGAAGACGAACCCGCGCCGCGCGCCGCGCACCGTGATCGCCAACTACAAGGACGACCAGCTGCTCATCCTCGTCGTGGACGGCTACGACGAAAAGGGCAGCTCCGGCGCGACGCTCGAGGAGCTGCAGATCCTGCTCAAGCGCTACGGCGTCAAGGACGCCTACAACCTCGACGGCGGCGGCTCGTCGTCGCTCGTGTTCAACGGCCGCGTGGTCAACAAGCCGTCCGACGGCGAACTGCGCAAGCTGCCGACCCATTTTCTCTTCTTCAAATAAACAAAGTCCCGCCTCAAGCGGGACTTTTCCCTTTTCGGCCGGACGCCCGTCCGTCGCCCGTCCGCGCGGTTCTCCCTTCAGTCCTTCACCGACCATTCCTCGAGGGAGAGGAGCGGGTCGGCCTTCGCGTCGAGCGGGGTGAACTCGCCGCGCACCCATTTCAGATAGGCGGCGGCCCCGATCATCGCGGCGTTGTCCGTGCAGAGCTCGAGCGGCGGAATGGACAGCGACAGGCCGCGCGCTCCGCAGGCCGCCGCCATCGCCGCCCGCAGGCCGCGGTTCGCGGCAACGCCGCCGCACAAGAGCAGCTGCCGGGCGCCGAATGCCTCCGCCGCGCGCAGCGCCTTCGTCACGAGCACATCGATGACCGACTCCTGAAATCCCCGCGCCAGGGCGGGCCGCATCGGCGGCTCGCCCTTCATCTTCGCCTTGTTGATCTCCGCGAGCACGGCGGACTTGAGGCCGCTGAAGCTGAAGTCGTACGAATCGGGCTCGAGCCAGGCGCGCGGCAGCTCGTTCACGTCGTCGGCATCCGACGCCAGCCGGTCGATGTGCGGTCCGCCCGGATACGGAAACCCGAGCGCCCGCGCCACCTTGTCGTACGCCTCGCCGACCGCGTCGTCCCGCGTCCGGCCGATGATCCGAAAGCTTCCTTCCCGCTCGAGGACGACCAGCTCGGTATGCCCGCCGGAGACGACGAGCGCCACCGCGGGATAGCGAATCTCGCCGACCAGCCGGTTGGCGTAGATGTGTCCCGCGATGTGGTGGGTGCCGATCAGCGGCACGTCCAGCGCCAGCGCCAACGCCTTCGCGGCGGCGAGGCCGACGAGCAGCGAGCCGACCAGCCCCGGCCCCTGCGTCACCGCGACGGCGTCGATGTCGCGGAGCTCAAGTCCCGATTCGGCCAACGCGAGCTCCATCATGCGCGTGATCGATTCCACGTGTTTGCGCGAGGCGATCTCCGGCACGACGCCGCCGAACCGGCGATGCGCGTCGACCTGGCTGGACACCAGGTTGCTCAGCACTTCCCTGCCGCCGCGCACGACGGCGGCCGACGTCTCGTCGCAGCTCGTCTCGATCGCCAGGATGACGCCGGCGCGGGCGCCGCCGCGAGCGGAAGCCGTCATGCCGTCCCGCCTCCGGCGGTAAGATCCGCCCACATGATATAGGCGTCCTCCTGATTGTCGGTGTAATACCGGGGTCTGATGCCGTTTTGCACGAACCCGAGTTTGCGATACAGATTCTGCGCCACTTCGTTCGACACCCTGACTTCCAGCGTCATCGATTTCGCGCCCTGCTCCCTGGCCGTCTGCATGAGCCGGCGCATCAGCATCTCGCCGTAGCCGCGTCCGCGGTACGGCGCGCGCACCGCGACGTTCGTCACGTGCGCCTCGTCCATGACGACCCACATGCCGCCGTACCCGATGATGTTCCGATCCAGCTCCATCACCGTGTACCGGGCGAACTGGTTGTGCTTGAGCTCGCTCACGAACGCCTCCGCCGACCACGGCACCGTGAACACTTCCCGCTCGATCGCCGCGATCACCGGCACGTCGGACAACAGCATCGGCCGGAACTCCGGCACCTTCGCGGCGCTCCCGGCGCCTCCGCCGTGGCCCTGCGCATCCCGCGCGCGTTCGCCCATCGTCATCCCTCCTGCCGTCCGGCGGCGAGAAGCTTCGCTTCCGCTTCCGCGAGCTGCGTATAGTTCGGCACGAGCGCGTGCGGGTCGTCGGCTTCGCCGGCGGCCAGACGCCGGATGCCGAGCTCCGCGATCGCCCGACCTTCCATGAAGGTCGGGAAGACCTCGATCCGCACGCGGCCGTCCAGCCGATCTTTCAGCCGCCCGATGGCGGCGAGGTGGAGCGACGGATCGCCGACGAACCGAATCGCATCGGGCGGCGCGGCGGCCGGTTCGGCCGCTTCCCCCGGAAACGTCGAACCTGGCGATTCCGCTCCGGCCGGCCCCGCCGCCGGTTGCGCCGCGCCAGCCCCTGCCGTGCCCGCCGCAGCCGTCGCCGCGCCCGGCGTCTCCGGTCCGGCCGGCGATCCGGCACCTGCCACGTTCCGGCTGTCCGGCGAACGGCCGAAGGTCACCGCTTCACCGGAGCCGTCCGTCCCGCTTCGGCCGAGTCCCCGTTCCACCCGTTCCGCCAGCTCGTCCGCCCAGTCCCGCATGAGCCGGATGCCGTCGCCGGCGAGCCGCCGCCAGCCGCCGCCGGATCCGCCGGATTCGAACAGGGCGGTGTAGACCTGGCCGCGCCGCGCGTCCATCAGCGGCACGATCCATTCGCGGCGCGTGCCCGCCGGACCGGAAGCGGCGCGCGCCGCTTCCGCCGAACGGTCCGCCCCGCCGGACGCGGCGCCCGCTCCGGCCGCCTCCCCTTCCGACGCGCCGGGCGCAGACGCCGCGCCGAGCGCCAGCGCCTCGAGGCTGGACACGCCGGCGAGCGGCACGCCCCAGGCCCAGGCGAGCGTCTTCGCGATCGTCACCGCGATCCGCACGCCCGTGTAGGATCCCGGGCCGAGGCCGACGGCAATGCCGCCGAGATCGCCGCGCGCCACCCCCGCCTTCGCGAGCGTGTCCCTGACCATCGGCACGGCCAGCACCGAATGGCTGCGCTCCACGATCGACCGGGCTTCCGCCAAGACGCGGCCGCCCGCGACGACGGCGACGCAGAGCGCGGCGGTCGACGTGTCGAGCGCCAGCACCGGCCGGTCGAACGGGTTGCCCGCTTGTCCCTTCATGCGCCGCCCGCTCCTTCCCTTGCAAGCATCCGGCACCAGTCGGCATACGGCCGGCCCGTACCGGTCAGCCGGATCGTCCGCGCGCTGCCGCCGTCATGCCCGATCTCGATCGCGAGGCGTTCCGGCGGCAGCAGATCGGGAATGAGCCGCGCCCACTCCACCAGCACGACGCCCCGTCCGTAAAAATATTCGTCCAGCCCGAGCTCGTCCGCCTCTTCCTGTGAGAGACGGTAGACGTCCATGTGGTACAGGGGCAGCCGCCCGTCCTCGTATTCCCGGATGATCGTGAACGTCGGGCTGTTCACGACTTCGCGGACGCCGAGCGCCCGGGCGAAGCATTGCGCGAAGAACGTCTTGCCCGCGCCCAGATCCCCGTCCAGCGCGATGACCGTGCCCGGCTCCGCGCGCTCCGCCAGCCATTCGGCGAGCCGCGCCGTCCCGCGCTCATCCTCTGCGCGCCATACCGCCGATCCAACATCCGGACCGTCCGGGCCCCGGTCGATCCTGTCCCCTTCGCTCCACAACCGTTCACCGGCGGACCGCCCGCCGGCATCCCCTTCGCCCGGGGATCGGCCGCCCGCGTTCCATCCATGCACATGTTGTCCGTCCACGGCGTTCACCGTCCTTCTTCCCGGCCGACGCCGAAATGATTGTATCCCGCGGCCCCGGCGGGCCGCCTCGGGCCGCCGTCCGCCGGCTCGAGCCACACGCCGGCCGGACCGGCCTCCGCTTCACCGATCACGTGAAGTTCGAGCCCCGCCTCGCGGAACGCCGCTGCCAGCCGGCCGGCGGCGGCGGGGTCCATCGTGCCGAGCAGCACGTAATCTTCGCCGCCGCCCAGCATCCAGCCCAGCAGGAGTTCGCCGGCGCGCGCCCCGTCGCCGCCGGCGGCCGCGCGGGCGTACGCGGCGAGATCGCCGGGAACCGGCAGCAGGCGCTCGCGGATGACGAGTGCCGCGCCGGACGCCTCGGCGATCTCCCGCGCTTCGCTCGCGAGCCCGTCGCTCACGTCGTTGAGCGACGTGCAGGCGCCGCTGG
>Ga0207871_100264_pt1 | contig 25765 bp, 18 predicted proteins | sample Passage260A_FD_187371 | JGI IMG/M metagenome (GOLD analysis project Ga0207871, IMG submission 187371) | Cellulose adapted compost microbial communities from Newby Island Compost Facility, Milpitas, CA, USA - Passage2 60A (SPAdes) (version 2) ...
GGCGGGCGTGAACGGCTCGTCGAGCGGCGCCGTCTCCTGGGGCGGCCTGTTCAGCTACACGACCGGCCTGATCGAGCAGGGCGGCAGCCGGCGCGGCGCGCTCATGCTCATGATGAACGACTGGCATCCGGACCTCCTGGACTTTATTACGGTGAAGCAGACGATGGGGCAGCTCACGAACGCGAACCTGTCGGTCTGCATCAGCAACGCGTTCATGAAAGCCGTGAAGGAGGACCTGGACTGGGAGCTCGTCTTCCCGGACACGCGCGACCCCGATTACGACGAGGTGTGGGACGGCGACCTGCAGAAATGGCGTTCCCTCGGCAAGAAGGTCGTGCTCTACCGGACGCTCAAGGCGCGCGACATCTGGCACACGATCATCGAATCGGCCTGGAAGTCGGCCGAGCCGGGCGTCGTGTTCATGGAATATTACAATCAGATGTCCAACAGCTGGTACTTCAACCCGATCATCTGCACGAATCCGTGCGGCGAGCAGGGGCTGCCGGCGTGGGGCGTCTGCAACCTGTCGGCGATCAACCTGTCGAAGTTCTATGACGAGGAAAAGGACGACGTCGACTGGGACGAGCTCGCGAAGGTGACGCGCTGGTCGGTCCGCTTCCTCGACAACGTCATCGACAAGACGCCGTACCATTTCAAGGAGAACGAGCGGAACCAGAAGCGCGAGCGCCGCATCGGCCTCGGCACGATGGGGCTTGCGGAGCTCATGATCCGGCTGAAGATCCGCTACGGCAGCCCGGAATCGCTGGAGTTCCTCGACAAGCTCTACGGCTTCATCGCGCGCGAGGCGTACCTGGCCTCGACGGAGATCGCCGCGGAGAAGGGCTCGTTCGAGGCGTTCGACTGCGAGAAGTTCCTGCAGAGCGGCTTCATGCGCCACATGGTCAGCGTCTATCCGGAGGTGGGCGAGGCGATCCGGAAGCGCGGCATGCGCAATGTCACCGTCCTCACGCAGGCGCCGACGGGCAGCACGGGGACGATGGTCGGGACGTCGACGGGCATCGAACCGTACTACGCCTTCGAATATTATCGGCAAAGCCGGCTCGGACTCGACAAGCAGTATGTGCCGATCGCCAAGGAATGGATGGACGCGCATCCGGGCGAGGAGCTGCCGGACTATTTCGTGACGGCGATGGACCTGACCGCGGAGGACCACATCCGCGTGCAGGCGGCGATCCAGCGCTGGGTCGACAGCTCGATCTCGAAGACGGCGAACGCGCCGCATGATTTCACGATCGAGGAGACGAAGAAGCTGTACGAGCTCGCGTTCGAGCTTGGCTGCAAGGGCGTTACGATCTACCGCGACGGCAGCCGCGACACGCAGGTGCTCTCGACGGCGAAGGACGACAAGAAGGACGCGGAGGCGAAGAATGAATCCGCCGCGGCTTCGCCGGCGGGCGACGCGGAGGCGATCGGCAAGCTCAACGCCGCGCTCAACGCGAACGTCTCGAAGCAGGAAGAGCAGGAGTTCGACCGGCAGTACAAGCGCCGTCCGCAGGTGCTGCGCGGGGCGACGTACAAGCTGAACACGCCGCTCGGCGTCGCGTACATCACGATCAACGACATCGACGGCACGCCGGGCGAAATCTTCCTCAACGTCGGCAAGGCCGGCTCCGACGTGTTCGCGATGGCCGAGGCGCTCGGCCGCGTCTGCTCGCTGTTCCTGCGCTACGGCGACCACGGCAACAAGGTGAAGCTGCTGATCAAGCACCTGAAGGGAATCGGCGGCAGCGGCGCGATCGGCTTCGGCGCGAACCGCGTCGAATCGATCGCCGACGCCGTCGCGAAGGCGCTCGAGATGCACGTTGCGGCGGGCAAGCCGTCCGCAGGCGAGGCGGCGACGGAAGTGCCGCCGATCGCGGCGGCCGCGGAACCGGCCGTCACGCTGCCCGGCGGCAAGGACGGTCCCGTCGAATCGCGCGACCTGTGCCCGTCCTGCGGCTCGGCTTCGCTGCTGAACATCGAAGGCTGCAAGACGTGCACGAACTGCGGCTACAGCCGTTGCGGGTGAAGCGGAAGGATCAGGCGGGGTTGAAAGGGCGACCTCCGGAAGACGGTTCGTTCGTCTCTCCGGACGGTCGCTTTCCTGTCTTTTTCTACTTTTTATATTTATATATATGATATATATGGTCAGGCGGGACGCGGGTGCGGTTTGACAAAAGGGGGTGCGCCGCGTATAATCACTTACAATATGTAAGTAACTTGATGCGGGGTGGGAACGTTGACCGGTTTTCATCGGGCGCCGTGCACCTATGTCGGCCGGGTAAATCTGAAGGTGTGCGATCTCGAACGCGCCCTCCGGTTCTACCGGGACGTGATCGGATTCCGGGTGCTGGCGCAAACCGGCAGCACCGCGTTGCTGACCGCGGACGGGAAGACGGTGCTGCTTGCGCTCGAGCGGCCGGACGATGTGGTTCCGAAGCAGGCCGGGACGACCGGGCTGTATCATGTTGCGTTGCTGCTGCCGAGCCGGACGGATCTTGCGCGGATCGTCAGGCATTTCGCCCGCATCGGGCTTCGGTTCGGCCATTCCGACCATCTGGTCAGCGAGGCGCTGTATCTGTCGGATCCGGACGGGAACGGGATCGAGATTTACCGGGACCGGGACCCGTCGGAATGGACCTGGAACAACGGCGAAGTGGAAATGGCCGTCGATCCGCTCGACTTCCGCGATCTGTTGGCGGCGACGGAGGACAGACCCTGGGGCGGGCTGCCCGCCGGCACGCTGATGGGCCACATTCATCTGCACGTGTCGGAGCTGGGGGCGGCCGAACGCTTCTATGTGGACGGGCTCGGCTTCGAAGTGGTGAACCGCTACGGTCCGCAGGCGCTGTTTCTGTCGACGGGCCGCTACCATCATCATATCGGCCTCAACACCTGGAACGGCGTGGGCGCGCCCCGGCCGGCCCGGAACAGCGTCGGCCTCCGGTCGTTCACGCTCGTCTATCCCGGCGAGACGGCGAGGACGCGCGCCGTGGAGCGGCTCCGGACCCTGGGCGTCGACGTGGAGGAGGAGGACGGCATGTACGCGGCGGAAGATCCGTCGGGGAACCGGGTGCTGCTCGCGATTTGAAAGGCGGGGACGCGCGCGCAGGGCGTCGTGCGAGGGGGAACCGGCGCATCGGAAGCGGCGGCAAGGCCACCTTGGCCGTTCGTTCGGCACATGTTCGAACCTGTCCCCTTTGGTCAACGGAAAAGCTCTCCCCGTTCCGCCTCATGGCGAATCTATCCCCCTCGGTCAACAGGCTCGTCCTGCCGGGCGAAGGGGATCGGGTCTGAAAGCGTGTGGAGAGCGGCAAGCGGGAACGCATGCAGAAGATCAAGGGGGACAAAGATTGACATTGGCTTCCAAAGCGGTTGGACAAACCGGCGGGGCTCACGCCCCGCCGCTCATTTTCTCCAGTTCGGACGCGAGGCTGTCGAGCTGGAGATAGCTCTCCTTCACGTTGTTGATCCGTTCGTCCTGCGTGGTCATGCTGGCCGCCATTTCCTCGACGGCCGCCAGGTTCGATTCGGTCGCCTCCGCGATGAATCTGATGCGCTCGGCGATGTGCCGGTATTGCCGGAAGACGTCGTCGGACGAGGCCTGAACCCGGATCGACTGCTCCGCGAGGTGCTCCACGTCGCCGGCCAGCGCTCCGATCGTGTCGGCCATCCGTTTCGCGGCGTGATGGCTCTCGACGATCATCCGCTGGCCGAGATTGACCTGACCGGCCGCCTCGTCCGATTTCTTTCGGATGCGCTCGAGGATGTCCGCGATCTCCTTCGTCGACCGCTGAGACGTCTCGGCCAGCTTCCGGATCTCGTGCGAAACGACGGCGAATCCGCGGCCGTGCTCGCCGGCGCGCGCCGCCTCGATCGCCGCGTTCAACGCGAGCAGATGCGTCTGCTCGGAGATATGGTTGATCGACGCCACGATTTCGTGGATCGCTTCGTTGTAACGGTTGAGCTCGGCCATGATCGCGACCGTCCGGTCGATCATTTCGTTCACGCGGGTCATGTCTCCGGACAGTCTGAGCGCCTCTTCCCGGCCGCTGTTCATCTGGACGACGGCCCGGCCGGCGAGCTCCTTCATCGCGTCCGAACGTTCCGCCAGCTCGCCGACGGCCTGTTCGACCGCCTGGATCGATTCGTTGATCTCGCCGATGCCCCGCGTCTGCGCCTCGATGCTCGCCGACATCTCGTTGAACGCCTTCGTCACTTCCTGCGAAATCTTGCTGGTCGATGTGATGTTTTCCTTCAGATTCGCGCTGAACGCGTTGAGCGCCTGCAGGGACGAGGCGATGCGCGCGTTGAGGTCCCGTATCCGGTTGCGTTCCTCGATCGCCTGTTCGCGCTGCCGGTCGGCCTCCCGCTGCAGCCCTTCGCTGAAGCGGGTGGACGCGATGAGCGGCACCGCGATCATGAACAGATAGAGCGTGATCGTGATCGGCGAGTTGTCCATGAACAATGCATTCCGGTACGGGCTGAGGAACAGATAGACGGTAAGCGCGAGGCCGAGCGCGCCGGTGAAGATGAGTGCGCGGAAATTGTTGTACAGGGTCATGACCGCCAGGTTCACGAAGACGAGGAAATAGGTCGTGATGATGGGATCGGTGACGGCAAGCATCAGCGTCAGACCGGTCATGATGGCGGGAATGAAATACATGACAGATTCGGGGTACCAGCGCTTGTACGTCATGATCGTCGCCACGCCGCAGGAAATGACCCCGACAACCGCCAGCACGAGGATCGCCACGGGCGGCGCGTCCGTCAGGAAATCGACGATGATGCCGAGAATCAGCATGCCCCAGATGATGTTGACGAGCAGTTTGTTCCGTCTGTGCAGGGTTTCGGCTGCGTTCATGAATTCCATCCTTTCTTCATAGGAATTTAGGAATTTGGGAACATGACTGATTCCACATTACCATATCTGGCATGAATTGTGCAATGTAGTATGTAATAGATCTGTAAGGTAAGCGAGGCCGAATACGCGCCGAACGAACGAAGCCGGTCCTCCCGGTCAGGGAGGCCGGCTTCCGGTCATTGCGGTTCGGATTGCCCCGCCTTGCGAAGCTCTTCCTCAAAATAGGCCCGAAGCTCTTCACGCTTCCGCTCGTTCGCCAGATCGATCTTGTTCTTCAGGAACTGCTCTTCGACCGTATCCCAATCCGGCTCGGCGCCGCGCATCCGCATGATGCGGATCGCGCTCTTCACCATCCGCCGCTCCTTCGCGTTCGTGAACGTGTCCCGGTATTGCCGCACCCGGTCGAGATCGAGCCGCGGATGGAGCGCCCGGAAAATCCCGGCCGTCATGATCGCGTCCTCCAGCGCCCGGTGGGCCTTCCCCCGGTTCGGGAGCCCGAGCATCTCGAGCGCCCGCTCGACGCTCACATCGCTTTTCAGGTCGTGGACGCGCAGGAAGCCCTTCAACAGATCGAAATAGCGGACGGAGAGCCAATACGAATCGTCCAGCTTGTGCATGCGCGTGTCGAGCACGATCCGCTTCAGATCCTCGCCGCCCCAGGTGACGAGCAGGTAGGAGTCCGGCGGTCCGAGCCAGCGGATGAACGATGCGATGACGGCGGGGAAGCGTCCGGCCCGGTCAATCTCCTCCTGGGTAATGCCGGTCTTCTCCCGGATGAACCGGTTCAGCTTCGGAAAATAGATCGGCCGGATCAGCGACGTGAACGTGCCGTTCTCGCGAAGTTCCCGATCCAGCCGGACGGCGCCGATCTCGATCACTTCCATCGGCAGGTCGCTCGCGAATTTGCGGCCGTTGAATTCGATGTCGAGAATGACGTAATGCATGGATCCCTCCGATGACCGTGAATGCCACGATTATTGTAGCATGTTCGGACCGCGGATGAAAAAAAGATCGGGCCCTGGAGCCCGATGTTCATGGAAACTTCCGACGGATAGCCCGTATTGACGCCGAGCAGACCGATCGTCGGCCTTCCGGCTTCTCCCGCAGGCGTCCGATTCATGGGCAGCCCTCCGGATGCATGTTCCCCATGGGGGACGGGAAAACGTTTTCGATTATTTCAAAAGTATATCAAAGATGTCCTCGTCCTCATTGACAGAAAACGACGGCAGACGACGACAGCTGCGGGATCGAAGCCCGTCCGTCTCCGCGTTTGAAACATTTTGTATCATCCAACGAAACAAATCGTATCCATCCGCGTCTTTCTATACGGAAATCCCGGATGTTTCCGGGCATGGATAAACCTGGAGGTGCTTCGATGCGAGGGTGGATGCGGACGCTGTTGTTGTGCGCGGTGATATCGCTGGTGGCGGGGCCTGCGGCCGGAACGGCGGCGGCCGACGGACGGACCGTGGAGGAGAAGTACCAATTTCTTGTCCGGAGAGGGATTTTCACCGGCTTCGCCGACGGCAGCGCGCGCCTCAACGAGACGATGACGCGCGAGCAATTCGCCGCCGTCCTGTTCCGCCTGTGGGAACTCGGCACGATCGAAACGCAGCCCACGTACGACGATGTGCTGAAGACGCGCTGGTCGTTCGACGAGATCGAGGCCGTGACCCGGGCGGGGCTGATGCGGGGGATCGGCGTCCGACGGTTCGGGCCGACGCTCCCCGTGACGGTCGAGCAGCTCGCCGTCGTGCTCGTGCGCGGATACGGAGCGCAAGGAGAGGCGGCCAGCCGGGTGACGGGCGCCGTGTCGCCCTGGGCCGAGCGGGCCGTCGGCATCGCGCTGCGGAAAGGCTGGATCCCCGCGCAGCGCGACTATACGGTCCCCGCGCGGCGCAGCCTGCTCGTGGAAGCGGCGTACGCGGTCTATGCGGATTTGCATCCGGAGAGCCGGGACAGCGAGAAGCCGCGCATCGTCTCGTACGGCATCAATCCGGACGCGACCGTGACGCTGAAGTTCAGCGAGCCGCTGGATAAAGCCTCGGCCGTGAACCGGGCGAATTACACCTTCGATCAGGGGCTCGGCATCGTGTCCGTCACGCTGTCGCAGGACGGGCGTACCGTGACGATCGTGACGGAGCGGCAGAAGCCGAACACGGTCTACCGCCTGACGGTGCGCGGTGTGAAGGACCGGGCGGGCAACGTGATGGAGGAGCGGAGCGATCTCTATTTCGTATCGGTGGTCGACACGACGCCGCCGACGGTCGTGAAGGTCGTCTCGACGAAGAACACGGTCGAGCTGACGTTCAGCGAGAAGCTTGATCCGGATCACGTCGAGCAGGTTCATTATTACGTCATCGACGGCGGCCTCGGGATGCCGCTGCGCGCGGTGTACGACGAGAGCCGGCTGACCGTCAAGCTGTTCACGGCGGACCAGACGCCGGGCCAGCGGTACACGCTGCGCATCTTCGGCGTCCGCGACCTGGCGGGCAACCTCATCGCGCCCGATACGACCGTCGTGTTCGGCGGAGCGGGCCTCGCGCCGGCGGAATACGCGCTCGCGGACATCCGGGCGGTGAACGTGAACACGCTCGATCTGCTGTTCACGAAATCGATGAAAAACGTGAACCTGAGCGGCTTCAAGATCGCGATCCTGTCCGAGAACGGCGTTTCCTACGACATGTCCGGCGTCCAGTATTACGTCTACCGCAAACCGGGTGACGACCTGACGCTGACCGTGCAGTTCCGGACGCGAACCAATGCCAATCCCGAGCTGTTCCGCTCCGGACGCGTCTACGTCGCCGAGGTGACCGGCCTTCCGGGCATGCTCGCATCCGGCGGCGCGAACCGTCGTTCGTTTGCGGGCAATGGAGCGGCCAATCCGGCGCCCCGCGTCACGCATGTGTCGGTCGTGAACGCGACGGCGATCGTCGTCCATTTCAGCGAGCCGGTGCGCGGCGTGACGAATTCCGTCTTCCGCCTGACCGGACCGGACGGGAACACGATTCCGATCGTCTCGAACGACGCGGGCGGAACCGGCGCGATCGTCACGAGCGTCACGCTGCGGCTCGGCGCAAGCGTGAAAGCGGGAACCGTCTACACGCTGTCGTTCCGGTCCGGGGTCACGGACGCGCCGGGATGGAACGGCTGGAAGACGGAGGAAAACGGGCGTCCGTACACCGTCACCTTCGAGGGGGTCGAACCGGTCAACGCCGCCCCGCGCTTCGAAGCGGCGCACGCGGTCGACCGGCACACGATCGAGCTCCGGTTCACGGAACCGGTGAACGGCTCGGATCTGAACGTCTACCGGCTCCACGACGAGACGGACGGGCGCGAAGTGCCGATCGCGAAGGGCGAGTACGCCTACTACGCCGTGTCCGCGGACAGGCGCAGCGTGACGCTGCATCTGAACGCGACGAAGACCGGACCGCTGCGGTCCGACCATGTGTATAAGCTGTCCTATCGGGAGTCGGGCGGCAACTATATTGCCGACCTGGAGGGCAAGCGGCTCGATCCGTCCGACGGCGGGGGCGAGGTCCGTTTCTACGGCTCGGACCGGGTCAATCCCGCGCCGCGCATCCAGGCGGTCGAGGCGACCGCGAGGGAAGTGCGGGTCGTCTTCAGCGAGCCGGTGCTCGGCTTCTCCGGACAGGTCCATTACTTCGAGCTGGTGATCGGCGGCGTGTCGATCGTGCCGCTGAGCGGTTCGATCGAGGGCGAGGTCGTGACGCTGCGGATTGCGGAAACCCGGCAGGGCGCCGAAGGCTCGATCCGGATCTCGCCCGACGGCGTACAGGGGCTCTCCGACTACAACGGGCAGCCGCCGGAAACCGGGGAGGTCCGGTTCACGGTGCGCTAGGGCGGCGCGAAGGATTTTTCGGGATCATGGCGAATGTCTGTTTCGGAAGACGCCTCAAGCGTCGCGGCTCCGGACGGGACGGCCGTCCGGGGGCTTTCGCGGGAGGGGAGAGAAAGACATGAACAGACAACAGGCGGTGGACACGGCGAAAATGTATTGCCGGGAAACCCGCAGAACGCATTATGTCGTCAAAACCGGTTCCGAAGAATACGCGGTGTGGGACCGGGACGAACTGGCGAAGGCGCTGGCGGAAGGCCGCTGCGACCGGGATGCGATCGTGTTCTGCATCCAGGGTGCCGCGGACGGGGAACCCGCCTGAATCGGCCGGCATCGGCCGGCTGACGGAATCCGGAAGCCGTCGGCCGGCCTTTTCGTGCCGGAACGGAGCAACGCAACGGATGATTTTTTAATGAGATTAAATATTTATACCGCAATTAATTTGCGCGGTTGGGGGGCGCGTGCGCATCCGCCGCGTGTCCGACGCCGGATACGAAGGGTTCGATCTCGTGGTCGGGCGGCTGCAAGAGCTATGCTGCTGCGTGTTCGACCCGGAGGGGACGGGGCCGGAGCCGGACCGCGACCGCGCCATCCAGATCGGCGCGGTGCGGCTCGATGCGGGCGGCCGTCCCGACGGCCGGACGTTCGTCACGCTGGTTCGGCCGCCGGTTCCGATTCCGGAGCCGATCGGGCGGTTGACCGGCATCCGGGATGAAGATGTCGCGGACGCGGCTGCTCGCCGCCTGCCGCGAGCGGGGGATCGAACGGATCCGGATCACGGAGCCGATGCGCGTGAAGAAGGCGCGGCTCCGGCCGCTCACGTGACGGGGCGGGATTCGTCCGGCCATGGATACGGGCTCGTTCGCGGGCGGATTCAACGGGTTCATGCATGCGCGGATGCGGCTGTGTTATGATGGGGCATGGGCATGAAGGACGGCCAACACAGGGAAAGGCGGATGCGGCATGAATCGGACAGACTCCGGAGGCCGTCCGGAGCATCGGGCGAATGGGAAACCGGATATGGCGGCCGGTGCGGGATGCGCGGCGGTCACCGCGGGTCGGGGGGCGACAGACGGCGCGAATGACGCAAGCCACCCGGCGGTTCCGGGCGACGCGAAGGTTGCGACCGGCGCCGGAAGCGTGACGGCGGGCGCCATTTTCCGCTTCTTCGTGCCGCTGGGCCTGTCCGCGAGCCTCGTCTCGCTGTCGCACGTCATCATCAACGGCACGCTGGCGCGGGCGCCGGACCCCGAGTCGACGATCGCCGCATACACAATCGCGATGAGCATCTTCACGATCACGGAGCGGCCGGCCATATACCTGCGGCAGACCTGCTCCGCGCTTGCGGCCGACCGGACGGGGTTCCGCTCCGTGGCCGTCGTGATGGCGTACGTGCTCCTGTTCACGCTCGGCTTCGGCTCGCTGCTCTCGTACACGCCGGCCGGGCCGCTGGTGTTCGGGATGCTGTTCAACGCCGAAGCGGAGCTCGTCGGCGGCACGATCGCGAGCTACCGGATCCTGTTCCTCGTGACGGTGTTCTCGGCGATCCGCTGCCTGTTCCACGGCATCATCATCCGGAACATGCAGACGAAATGGCTGACGATCGGCATGGTCATCCGGCTGGTCGCGATGTACGGGCTGTCGCTCGCCTGGATTCACGCCGGGTGGACGATCGACGGCCGGACGGGCGCGGTCATTTTCCTGACCGGGATGTGCGTCGAAGCCGCCGTGAGCGCGTGGGAAGGCCGGCGCATCCTGAAGCTCATGCCCGAGCGGAGCGGGGAATCGCAGATCCGCCGGGCGCGCGACGTGATCCCGTTTTACCGGCCGCTCGTCGTCACGTCGTTCATTTCGGTCATGCTCGCGCCGTCGATCAATGCGATGCTCGGCAAGACGGCGGACATCGAGCTTGCGATCGCCTCCTATTCGGTCGCGCTCGGCGTGCTGAACCTCGTGAACAGTTTCTTTACCTACGTGCACCAGATCGTGCTGAATTTCCATCGTCTGGACGCGGCGGCCGTGCGGCGGTTCGTGCTCGCCGCGAATACGGTCCCCGCCGCGCTGGTGGCGCTGCTGGCCTGGACGCCCGCTGGCAGGGCCGTGTTCGGCGCGATCGTCGGGGCGGAGGGGCAGCTTCTGGACGCGAGCATCGGGGTGCTGCGCGTGTTTCTGCTGTTCGCGCTCGTCTATCCCTGGGTCGATTATTGCAACGGGCTGGCGATGCTGCACAAGCAGACGCGCTTCATGATGGGGTCGCAGGCGGGGAATCTCGCGGCCACCGTCACGATGCTCGCCGTGCTGACCGCCGTCGTCCCCGAATGGAACGGGAAGGTCGGCGCACTCGCGCATTCTTGCGGCGTCGCGGCGGAGCTGACGGTGCTCGCACTGCTCATCCGCCGGTGGCGGCGAAGGCGGTCGAGCCGCGCGGAGGCTTCGGTCTGACGGACCGGATGGCGCGGGAGAGCAAACGCCTTCGCGCGCCGTCTTGTCCGGGCGCGCAAGCGCTTGCCGTCGATGTCCGGGCGGCGGTCAACCATGTGCAAGGTTGCAGGCAATCGAAACGGAGCTTCAGGGAGCGGAAACCGGATGACACGCGATAACGGTTGGCCGAAAGCCGTCTTTTTCGATCTGGACGATACGCTGTACGATCAAATGGAGCCGTTCCGGGCGGCGCTGGAGGCGTTCGGCGGCGCCGTCGTCGGGCTTGCGGCGGAGGAGCTGTACCGCCGTTTCCGTCACCACAGCGAAGCGCTCTGGGAGCCGTACCGCTCGGGGCGGATGACATTGGAGCGGATGCGGGTCGAGCGGATCCGGCGCGCGCTGGCGGATTGCGGGATCGAAGCGGATGAGGCCGATTGCGCGAAGTTTCAGGAAAGGTATCAGGAAGGGCAGTACCGGATCCGGCTTCGGCCCGGTGCGGAGAGCTGCCTCGCCGAACTTGCGGAGGCGGGCTTTCTGCTCGGCGTCGTGACGAACGGGCCCGGCCCGCATCAGGCGAGGAAGATCGAGGCGCTCGGGATCGGGCGTTACATCCCGCGGGACCGCTGGTTCATCTCCGACGAGATCGGCGCGGCGAAGCCCGATCCGGCGCTGTTCGCCCACGTGAACCGGGCGACGGGGACGCGGCCGGAACACTGCGCGCTGGTGGGCGACTCGCCGGAGAACGACGTCGGCGGCGCCGCGCGGGCGGGGTGGCGCGCCGTCTGGTTCAATCCCCGCGGAGGCACACCTCGCGGAGGCGCGGCCGGGCCGCTGCCGGAGGCGGACCTCCTGGCCGGGGATTTCCGCGATCTCGCGCGGCGCCTCATCGGGCTCATGGCGTAGATCCTACATTTGTCCATGTGCGTCTGGCAACCTTCCATGTCGGCGTCCGGCCGGACATGCCATAATGGTGGCAGGGCAATGCCCGGCAAAAGCCGCACATGGAGGAGGGTGCAACCATGGCCGTACATTATGACGCATCCCGCCGCCTGTTCCATCTGCAGACGAATGACACGAGCTATGCGATGTGCATCGTTCAGGGCGGCTATCTGGCCCATCTGTACTGGGGAGCGCGCGTGAGGGGGCTCGGGCCGGACAGGTTCTTCGCATTTCAGCCGCTGGTGTCCTTCAGCCCGGCGACGGTCCCCGAGGTGCCGGGACTGTCGCTCGACGTGCTGCCGCAGGAATATCCGGGCTACGGCACGTCGGATTTCCGGCATCCGGCGTACCAGGTGAGATTCGCCGACGGCTCGACCGCTTCGGAACTCGTGTACGCAGGCCATCGGATCGTGCCCGGCAAGCCGAAGCTGCCCGGTCTCCCCGCCACCTATGTCGAATCGGATGACGAGGCCGAGACGCTCGAGATCACGATGAGGGACCCGGCGCGGGACCTCGAGATCGTGCTCTCCTATACGGTCTTCGAAAAATGGAACGCGATCGCCCGGTCCGCCCGCATCGTCAACACCGGGAAACAGCCGATCGAGGTGCTGCGGGCGCTCAGCATGAGCGTCGACTTTCCGCACGACCGGTACGATCTGCTGCAGCTCTCCGGCGCCTGGGCGCGCGAGCGCTACGTGCACCGGCGGCCGCTCGTGCCGGGGATGCAGGCGGTGGAGAGCCGGCGCGGCGCGAGCAGCCACGTGCAGAATCCGTTCGTCGCGCTGCTCGCGAAGGACGCGGACGAGGACCGCGGCGACGTCTACGGCGTCAGCCTCGTGTACAGCGGCAACTTCACGGCCGGCGTCGAAGTGGACCAGTTCCACTCGCCGCGGCTGTTCATCGGCATCAATCCGTTCGATTTCGGCTGGCGCCTGGAGCCCGGCGAATCGTTCCAGACGCCGGAGGCGGTGCTCGTCTACTCGTCCGAAGGGCTTGGCGGCATGTCGCGCAAGTACCACGACCTGTACCGTTCGCGCCTGTGCCGGGGCGTCCACCGCGACCGGGAGCGCCCGGTCCTCGTGAACAACTGGGAGGCGACGTATTTCAACTTCAACGCGGAGAAGATCGAGGCGATCGCGCGGACGGCGGCCGAGCTCGGCATCGAGCTGTTCGTGCTCGACGACGGCTGGTTCGGCCGGCGCGACAGCGACAACTCGTCGCTCGGCGACTGGGTCGTCGACCGGCGGAAGCTGCCGGACGGCCTCGATGCGCTCGCGCGGCGCATCAATGGGCTCGGCCTCAAGTTCGGCCTCTGGTTCGAGCCGGAGATGGTGTCGCCGGACAGCGAGCTGTACCGCCGGCATCCGGACTGGTGCCTGCACATCGAAGGAAGGCGGCGCACCGAGGCCCGGCAGCAGCTCGTGCTGGACCTGTCGCGCGAGGACGTGCAGGATTACATCGTGAAGGCCGTCTCGGACGTGCTCTCGAGCGCGCCGATCGCCTACGTGAAATGGGACATGAACCGGAACATGACGGAGATCGGCTCCGCGCTTCTTCCGCCGGAGCGCCAGCGCGAGACGGCGCACCGGTACATGCTCGGCCTGTACCGCGTGCTGGAGCGGATCACGACGGCGTTCCCGCACGTGCTGTTCGAGAGCTGCTCGGGCGGCGGGGGCCGTTTTGATCCGGGGATGCTCTACTACATGCCGCAGACCTGGACGAGCGACAACACGGACGCGATCTCGCGGCTCAAGATCCAGTACGGCACGAGCATCGTCTATCCGGTCAGCGCGATGGGCGCGCACGTGTCCGCGGTGCCGAACCATCAGGTCGGCCGGGTGACGCCGCTCGAGACGCGCGGCCACGTCGCCCTGTCCGGCAATTTCGGCTACGAGCTCGATCTGACGAAGTTCACCGACGCGGAAAAGGAGATCGTCAAGGCGCAGGTCGGGCTGTACAAGGAAATCCGCCGCCTCGTCCAGTTCGGCGATTTCTACCGGCTCCTGAGCCCGTTCGAGGGCAACGCGGCGGCCTGGATGTTCGTCTCGAAGGACAAGCGGGAAGCGTTCGTCGTCTACGTGGAGATGCTCAAGCAGCCGTACGCGCCGAAGGACCGTTTCCGGTTGAAGGGGCTCGATCCGGATCTCGATTACGAACTGGACGGGGACGGCATCGTGTACGGCGGCGACGAGCTCATGAACATCGGACTGCCGGTGCCGCAGTTCCGCGGTGATTTCGGGAGCCGTGCCTACCGGCTGCGGGCGAGGTGACGGGCCGCGCGCGGAAAATTTGCGCATGCCGGTTCTTGCCTGCAACAATTTCGGGCACACTTTCGTTCGAAGGAACGGAGGTGTTTCCATGAGAAGAAGAAGCGTCAACCCGCGAATCGCATTGCTGGCCCTGATGCTCGCATCGGCGGCCGCCCTGGCCGCGTGCGCGGACGACGGAGGAAAAGCGGCGGACGGCGGACGGCAGGATGAGACGGCGCGGAATGAAGCTCCCGCGCAGGACGACAGCCGGCCGGAGGACGGCGGGACGGACGAGGGCGCTCAGCCGGTGACGAAGGAAGGCTACGGCGTCTTTGTCGGCTGGATCGATGCGCATTCCGTCGAGATCGAGGTCGGCGGCACGCCGATCGCGTTCCGGATCGGAGAAGGCGCGTCGGCGGCGCTGGAAGGCATCGATTCGAACGATCCCGTCCGATTCAGATATACGGAAGAACCGGTGGAAGGCGACGACACGCTGAAACTGCTGACGATCACCGAGATCGCGCGCGCGGAAGGAGCGGAAGCCGGCGCCGGGGATCTCCCGGAGACGAAGGAGCTCGAGGTCGAGCTGGAGGGGACGAAGGAGACGCGGACGGCGTCCAAGGCGGTCGGCTCCGGTTACGCGATCTACGTTTTCCCGCAGTTTGCCTTCGATCCGGAGACGAACCGGATGAGCATGAACGTCGATCCGGAATACTACGTCGAGATCGCAAGGCTGCCGGCCGGATGGAATCCGGATGAAGTCCGGGCCGAAGGCGAGGCGTGGGTGAAGGAAGGCACGGGGACGGTCGAGGAATGGACGGACGACCGGATCTACGAACCGATGCGGGGCGCGTCCCTGTATCTGCACGGGCAGAAGACCGGCCTGACCCGGACGTTCGTCGTGAAGACGATCGACGGCGCGGACTACGCGCTGAAGTTCAACCAGCCGCAGCGCGAAGCTTCGGAAGGGTTTCTGCCGCTGGCCTTCGCGTCGGTGAATTCCATCGTGACCATCGGTGAATGATTCGGCGGATGCGAACCGGAACGCCGTTTCGCCCCGCGGGGGCGGAGCGGCTTTTCCTGTTCACGCGTCCGCGGACCTGGAGGAGAAGCATCGCATGAAGACGATCAAAGTCGGCATCATCGGAAGCGGCGGCATCGCGCGGTTCCATGCGGAGGCGTACAAGCGGCTTCCGTACGTCGAAGTGGCGGCGGTGGCGGATATCGTGCCGGGCCGGGCGAAGCAGTTTGCCGAGGCGCTGGGCCTTGAACAGGCGGCGGCGTTCGATTCCCACGAGGAGCTGCTCCGGCTTCCGCTCGACGCGGTCAGCATCTGCACGCCGAACGCGGCCCACCACCGGCCTACGGTCGATGCGCTGCGCGCGGGCAAGCACGTGCTGCTCGAAAAGCCGATGTCGGTGACGCTGGAGGAAGCGTTGGACATGGTGGCGGCGCGCAGGGCGGCGGGCACGATCCTCTCGATCGGGTTCCAGCCGCGGTACGATCCGAACATGAAGCTTGTGACGGAGATCGTCCGGTCCGGGCGGCTCGGCGACCTTTATTACGTCGAGGTTGCCGGCGGGCGGCGGAGGGGCATGCCGGGCGGCACGTTCATCCGCCGCGAGCTGGCAGGCGCCGGCGTGCTGGCCGATCTCGGCTGCTATTCGCTCGACCTGGCGCTGAACGCGCTCGGCCATCCGCGACCGGTGACGGTGTCGGCCTACGCGTCGAACCGGTTCGGGCGGAATCCGAAATATCATCCCGAAGCGGACCGGTTCGAAGTGGAAGACTTCGGCGTCGCGATGATCCGGTTCGAGAACGATCTCGTGCTGCAGCTCAAAATCTCGTGGGCGATGCACATGGACACGCTCGGCCCGACGCTGTTCCTCGGCACGGAGGCGGGGCTCAAGGTGACGCCGTACGGCACGGGCCCCTGGTCGGGCGCCTGGGACGGCCGGATCGGCGGGATCACGCTGTACCACGACGAGTTCGGCCGGCACACGCAGACGGAAATTCCGCTCATCGAGCACGATCTGAACCTGTTCTTCGAGAAGGTGAGGGATTTCGCCGAAGCGGTGCGGGACGGCGGGCCGGCGCCGATTCCGGGCGAGCAGATCCTGATCCAGCAGGCGATCATCGATGCGATCCTCCGCTCGGCGGAGGCGAAGCGGGAAGTGGAGATCGACGGGCGGATCTGGAACGTCTGAACGGCTGCATTCGGTGCATCGGGCCGGGATTGGTAATGGTCGGGCCCGTCCACGGCTCCGCACCCGGCATCGCCGGCAAGGGCATCGCCAATCCGACCGGACGGATTTGGACAGCGGGGGAGAAGCCGGACTTCATCGTCCATGAAGACATGGGCATCCTCGCGGGCAAAGTCGGCGCCGCCGGGATGCGCGGGTCAGGCCGGGCGTCCGTGACGGAGCCGGGCCGTCGCCGCAGTTTGTCGAAAACGGCGGGCTCCGGTGTCGGAAGGGACGCGGAAGCGCCTTCGTTCGCAATTTTTTTACCCTGAAGAACCGGAAAACGGATGCGAACCGTCGATTCGTGCGCTCGCCCGGGAAATAATCCGCGGGAAATACGGGCGGATTCGAGACGCCGGCACGGGCGGAGGGAGCGAAATCCGGGCGGAACGCCGGCCGTCCCGGCCCGCATCGCGCCGGACGATGGACAAACCGCGGCCGGATGCGTTAACCTTGTACTGGCAATACGATACTGGCAATACGATCACGCCGGTGCGCGCTTGACGCGGCCGGCGACGGAAAGGCTGACGCAACCCATGAAATTCAGGCCCTGCATCGACCTGCATCAGGGGAAGGTCAAGCAGATCGTCGGCGAGACGCTCACGGACAGCGGCCGCGGCCTCGTCGAGCACTTCGTCTCCGACCGCAGCCCGGCCTGGTACGCGGAGCTGTTCCGCAGGGACGGCCTGACCGGCGGACACGTCATCATGCTCGGCCCCGGCAACGAGCAAGCCGCGGCGGAGGCGCTGGCCGCCTGGCCGGGCGGATTCCAGATCGGCGGCGGCATCACGGCGGACAACGCGGCCGAATGGCTCGAGCGCGGCGCATCGCACGTCATCGTCACGTCGTACCTGTTTCGGAACGGCCGGCTGCAGGAGGACAACCTCGAGCGGATCGTGCGCGCGGTCGGCCGGGAGCGGCTCGTGATCGACCTGAGCTGCAAGCGCAGGGACGGCCGCTGGTACGTCGTCACCGACCGCTGGACCGTGTTCAGCGACTTCGAGGTGAACGAAGCGAACATCCGCGCGCTCGAACGGCATTGCGCGGAATTTCTCGTGCACGCCGTCGACGCGGAGGGGAAGCGGGCGGGCATCCTCGCCGACCTCGCGGAGCGGCTCGCCGAATGGACGACGATTCCGACGACGTACGCGGGCGGGGCGCGCTCGCTCGAGGACCTGCGGCTGTTCCGGCGGGTGACGCAAGGCCGGCTCGACATCACGGTCGGCAGCGCGCTCGATCTGTTCGGCGGCGATTTGAAATACCGCGACGTCGTCGCGTTCTGCCGCGGCGAGATCGAATAGCCGGGGTGCTGCCGTTACTTGGGCAACCGCAGCTCGACCGGGCCGCGGTCAACCGCCGCGGGGCCGGCCGGGAAGCGCCGCCCGGGGCGACCACCGCATCCGGGGCGGGTAAGACCGATACCATGGGACAAGACGGGTGATCGCATCATGAAGCTGAAGCAGGGGCAGAAACTGCTCTTCATCGGCGACTCGATCACGGACTGCGACCGCGCGAAGCCGGACGGCGAGGGGCTGTTCGACGCGACCGGCCGCGGCTACGTGACGATCGTCAACGCGCTGCTCACGTCCGTCTATCCGGAGCTCGGCATCCGCATCGTCAACAAGGGGATCAGCGGCAACACGGTGCGCGACCTCAAGGCGCGTTGGGAGACGGACGTCATCGAGGAGAAGCCCGACTGGGTCGCGATCATGATCGGCATCAACGACGTGTGGCGCCAGTTCGACCTGCCGTTCATGCCGGAACGGCACGTCCGCCTCGATGAATACGAGGCGACGCTGCGCGAACTGGTGCGGCGGACGAAGCCGCTCGTCGAGGGCATCGTGCTGATGACGCCGTTCTATATCGAGCCGAACGGGGCGGACGCGATGCGCGCGATGATGGACCGCTACGGCGCCGCCGTAAAGCGGATCGCCGCGGAAGAGGGGACGCTCTTCGTCGACACGCAGGCGGCGTTCAACCGGGTGCTGGAGACGCTGTATCCCGCCGCGCTGGCCTGGGACCGCGTCCATCCGACGCAGGCCGGCCACATGATCCTCGCGCGGGCGTTCCTGAACGCCGTCGGCTTCGACTGGTCGAGGATGGAACGGCTGCCCTGAAGCGGCGGACGACGCTGCGATCCGAAAGCGCGCATCGGCGGTACGGGAGCGTGCATCCGTCATGGGTCTGTTTCCGGAGCGGCTGACGGCCGGACGATGCCAGCCGGTCGCCACCGCTTATTATTTCAAGGAATGGCGCGCCTACGAGATGGCCGACCACACGCATCCTTCGCTGGAGATCATGTACGTGATCAGCGGGCGGTGCCGGGTCGAGATCGGTCCTGGTACCGGGCCTCGGCACGCGTACGAGCTCAAGAAGGGCGAGTTCATCTTCCTCGATGCCGCCGTTCCGCACCGGCTGGTCGTGCCGGAGACATGCCGGATGCTGAACGTGGAATTCCGTTTTGCCGAGGGCGGGGGAGGTTCGCCTTCGATCGGCGAGCTGGCGGCGGAAGACCCGGCGCTGGCCGCGCTGTTCGCCTGTCCGCGCGACCATCTCGTGCTGCGTGAACCGCATGACGTCTATCACGCGCTCAAGGCGCTCGTGCTCGAGCTGGACAACCCGGAACGCCGCGAGCCGATGATCCGGATCCTGTTCGCGGAGCTCCTGCTTCGCATCGCGGCTCTGTACCGGGAGTCGGCGGATGCGGTCGCATCCGGCGCGGAACGCTACGTGCGGCAGGCCGCCGCGTTCATGCGCGAGCATTACGACCGTCCGCTGCGCGTCGCGGACATTGCGGCGAGCGTGAACCTTCATCCGGTCTATCTGCAGCGGATTTTCAAGCGGTCGACCGGACGTTCCGTCATGGCGTATCTGACGGCGTTCCGGATCGAGAAGGCGAAGATGCTGCTGCGCCAGACCGACATCCCGGCGGGCGACATCGCGGACTATGTCGGCATCGGCAGCCGGCAATACTTCCATGATCTGTTCAAAAAGCATACCGGCCTGACGCCCGCGGCTTACCGCCGATCGTTCGGAACGCACCGCCTTTCGCCCGAACAGGTTGCGATTCCGGACAATCGGGAGGCGAACTGGTTGCAATCGTGATAACGCTTTCGCTCCTTCCGCTGGTACAATGGGTGTCACGGAAGGAGGCGGGAGGACATGTCATTCAAAGTAACCTTCATCGGCGCGGGCAGCATCGGCTTCACGCGCAACCTGCTGCGCGACCTGCTGTCGGTGCCCGAATTCCGGGACATCCGCGTTGCGTTTACGGACATCAGCGAGCGCAATCTGGAGATGGTGCGGCAGCTCTGTCAGCGGGACATCGACGCGAACGGACTGCCGATCCGGATCGAGGCGACGACCGACCGGCGGGAGGCGCTGAAGGACGCGAAATATGTATTCTGCACGATCCGCGTCGGCGGGCTGGAAGCGTTCCGGACGGACATCGAGATTCCGCTCCGCTACGGCGTCGACCAGTGCGTCGGCGATACGCTGTGCGCGGGCGGCATCATGTACGGCCAGCGGGGCATTCCCGTCATGCTGGATATCTGCCGGGACATCCGCGAGGTGGCGGCGAAGGACGCGCTGCTGCTCAACTACGCGAACCCGATGGCGATGCTGACGTGGGCGTGCAACAAGTACGGCGGCGTCCGCACGATCGGCCTCTGCCACGGCGTGCAGCACGGGCACCGGCAGATCGCGGACGTCTTCGGATTGAAAAAAGAAGAGGTCGACATCGTCTGCGCCGGCATCAACCACCAGACCTGGTACATCCAAATCCGGCACAAGGGGCGGGATCTGACGGGCGAGCTTCTGGAGGCGTTCGAGCGCCATCCGGTCTACAGCCGGACGGAGAAGGTGCGGATCGACATGCTGCGCCGCTTCGGCTATTACAGCACGGAATCGAACGGCCACCTGAGCGAGTACGTGCCCTGGTACCGGAAGCGGCCCGAGGAGATTCCCGAGTGGATCGATCTCGGAAGCTGGATCAACGGCGAGACGGGCGGATATCTGCGCGTCTGCATCGAAGGACGGAACTGGTTCGAGACGGATTTTCCGAACTGGATGAAGGAGCCGCCGCTTGCATTTAAACCGGAGCACCGCAGCGAAGAGCACGGCTCGTACATCATCGAGAGCCTGGAGACGGGACGCCTGTACCGCGGGCATTTCAACGTCGTGAACAACGGCGTGATCTCCAACCTGCCGCATGACGCGGTCGTGGAAGTGCCGGGATACGTGGACGGCAACGGCATCAACATCCCGCACGTCGGCGATCTGCCGCTCGGACCGGCCGCCGTCTGCAACGCCAGCATCAGCGTGCAGCGGCTTGCCGTCGAAGCGGCGGTGCGCGGCGACGATCTGCTGCTGCGCCAGGCGTTCCTGATGGACCCGCTGGTCGGCGCGGTGTGCAATCCGAAGGAGATCTGGCAGATGGTCGACGAGATGCTCGTCGCGCAGGAAGCGTGGCTGCCGCAGTACCGGGAGGCGGTCGCGGCGGCGAAGGCGAGGCTTGAGACCGGCCGGACGGCGGGCACGCTCATCCCGCACCGCGACTATCAGGGCGCGGCGAGGCTCAAGGTCCGCACCGTCGAGGAGATGGCCCGGGACCGCGAGGCGGCGAAGCGGAACGCGGCCGCGGCGGACAAGGGACAGGACCGCGACCGGGCCTGATGCGGGAACCGGCGGGCCGCAAGGTTCAGCCGCCGGCCGCACCGCGCCGCCGGTATTCCGTCGGCGTGCAGCCGAACCGTTGCCGGAACACCGTGTTGAAGTAGCTCAGATTGCGGAACCCGACCTCCAGGGCGATGTCCGTGATCTTCCGGTCCGTGGAGCGAAGCAGGATCGCGGCCTGCCGGACGCGGTACAGGTTGATGTACTCGACCGGCGTCGCCGCCGTGATCCGTTTGAACAGGCGGCAGAAATACGCCTCGCTCATCGATACGGCCGAGGCGAGGTCGCCGAGCCGGATCGGCTCGGCATATCGGCGCTCGATGTATTCGAGCGCCGCTTTGATGCGCTCCGTCCGCTGCGCGGCGGCCGTCCGCCGGGGCTGATCCGCGCGGGCGGCGAGCCGGAGCAGCAGCGAGACGCACGTCTGGAGCATGCCGCGTACGGCGAGCTCGTAGCCGAACGGCCGCGTCCGGTCGAGTTCGAACAGCTGCCCGAGCAGATCGAGCAGGGCGGCGCTGTCCCCGTTCCTCCGGTCGAGGAGGACGGGGACTTCGTATTTGCCCTCGAGAAGCGGTCTGACGAACCGCTCGCGAATCTCGTCGGGGGAGCTGCCCGACAGCAGGTCCGCATGGAAGACGACGGCGGAGAACGAGACGCCTTCGCCGCCGAGCACCGAGCCGGAATGCAGCTCGCCGCTCGGGACGAAGACCGCTTCGCCGGCCGATACTTCGCAATTTTCCGTGCCCACGCGCAGGGAGGCCCGTCCCGCCGTCACCATGAAAAATTCCATCTCCTCGTGCCAGTGGAGATCCAGAAGCGGCTGATCCGGCGGGCAATGGTAATGGTACATGCTGACCGGAAACGCGGGACTGCCGTGCCGGCGGGCTTCCTTCAACAGCGCCTTGTCCATCGGGCAACCGTCCTCCTCGCGGACTTTCGCGGGAAATGATCAAAATTTTGATAAAAACGGACAAGAATCAGGGATGAATGCGTTATCGTGCGACAATATCATTATAGGCAGGACGGGAGGGATCGCAAAGTGAAGTTTACCGACGGTTACTGGATGCTGCGCAAGGGCGTCGAAATCCACTATCCGGTCGAAGTGCGCGACGCGGCGGTCCGCGACGGCACAGCGGTCATTTACAACGCGACGAAGTTCGTGAGGCACAAGGGCGACACATTGAACGCGCCGCTCATCACGTGCGAGATCAGCTCGCCGCTCAGGGACGTCATTCGCGTGAAATGGGTTCATCACGCCGGGGTCCGGGACCGGGGGCCGCATTTCGTCCTGCATGCCGATCCGGACCACCGGGCGGAGATCGAGCGCCGCCCGGACCACGTGCTCATCAGGAGCGGCCGTCTGACGGCGAAGGTCCGCATGCCCGCGTGGGGGCTCGAGTTCTTTTACGACGGACGCCGTCTCACCGGCACGGGCGCGAAGGGAGCGGGTTACGTCCGCGACAACGGAAAGCCGTACTTCCGCGAGATGCTCGACCTCGGCGTCGGCGAGTACATTTACGGGCTCGGCGAGCGGTTCACGCCGTTCATCAAGAACGGGCAGGTCGTCGACATCTGGAACGAGGACGGGGGCACGGCGAGCGAGCAGGCCTACAAGAACGTGCCGTTCTATCTCTCGAGCAACGGCTACGGCGTGTTCGTGAACCATCCGGAGCGCGTCTCGTTCGAGATCGCGTCCGAGGTCGTCTCGAAGGTCGGCTTCAGCGTCGAGGGCGAATCGCTCGAGTATTTCATCGTCGGCGGCGAGACGCTGAAGGACGTGCTCGACAACTACACGAGGCTGACCGGCCGGCCCGCGCTGCCGCCGGCGTGGTCGTTCGGGCTGTGGCTGACGACGTCGTTCACGACGGACTACGACGAGAAGACCGTGTCCTCCTTCATCGACGGCATGGCCGGGCGGAACCTTCCGCTGCACGTTTTCCATTTCGACTGCTTCTGGATGAAGGAATACCAGTGGTGCGACTTCGAGTGGGACCCCGACGTGTTCCCCGATCCGGAAGGGATGCTCCGGCGGCTGAAGGAGCGGGGCCTTCGCATCTGCGTCTGGATCAACCCGTACATCGCGCAGAAGTCGCCGCTGTTCCGGGAAGGGATGGAGAACGGTTACCTCGTCAGGCGGCCGAACGGCGACGTGTGGCAGTGGGACATGTGGCAGGCGGGCATGGGCCTCGTCGATTTCACGAACCCGGACGCGGTGCGCTGGTACCAGGGCAAGCTGCGCCGGCTGCTCGAAATGGGCGTCGACTGCTTCAAGACGGACTTCGGCGAACGGATCCCGACCGACGTCGTCTGGTTCGACGGCTCCGATCCGCAGAAGATGCACAATTATTATACTTACTTATATAATAAAGCGGTGTTCGAGCTGCTCGAGGAATGCCGCGGCAAGGGAGAGGCGGTGCTGTTCGCCCGCTCGGCGACGGCCGGCGGCCAGAGGTTCCCGGTCCACTGGGGCGGCGACTGCTCGGCGACCTACGACTCGATGGCCGAGACGCTGCGCGGCGGCCTGTCGCTGGGACTCAGCGGTTTCGGCTTCTGGAGCCATGACATCAGCGGCTTCGAGCGTACGGCGCCGCCCGACATCTACAAGCGGTGGGTCGCCTTCGGGCTGCTCTCTTCGCACAGCCGGCTGCACGGCAACGAGTCGTACCGCGTCCCGTGGCTGTTCGACGAGGAGGCGGTCGACGTGCTCCGCTTTTTCACCGGGCTGAAATGTTCGCTCATGCCGTATCTGTACGCCTGCGCGGTCGAGGCGGCGGAGCGCGGTCTGCCGGTGATGCGCGCGATGCTGCTCGAGTTCCCGGACGACCCGACCTGCCTGTACCTCGACCGGCAGTACATGCTCGGCGAACGGCTGCTCGTGGCGCCGATCTTCAGCGAGACGGGCGAAGTGCTCTACTACGTCCCGGAAGGGCGCTGGACGAACCTGATCACCGGCGAGACGATCATCGGCGGAAAATGGCGCCGCGAGAAGCACGACTACTTCTCCCTGCCGCTGCTCGTTCGCCCGAATTCGCTGATCGCATTCGGCGCGGACAACCGGCGGCCGGATTACGACTACGCGGACAACGTGACGTTCCATCTGTTCGAATTGGCGGACGGCGGCACGGCCCGGGCGGTCGTCCACGATCTTCGGGGACGTCCCGTGCTCCAGGCCGCGGCGTCCCGCAGCGGCGATACGATCGTGATGGAGGCGGAGGGCGCCGCGAAGCCGTGGCATGTGGTGCTGCGCGGCATCGCCGCCGCGGCGTCGGTGGAAGGCGCCGTCACGGAAGCGACGCCGCAAGGGCTCAAGGTAACGCCGCATCCGGGAACATCCCGCGTGACCGTTCGCATCTGATCGCGAATCTTGAGCTACGGATCCGCCGCCCGGACCGGGCGGCGGATTTTTCATTGGCCCGTCAACCCGGGGGGCCGCATGGTGGTCCCGCGACGGAGCATTGGCGTTTCCAGAAAATACTTGTTGCATTTCGCGGATTACCTGTGATAGATTATAGAATGTCGCCCAAACGGGTGAAGGTGCAATCCGCACAATGGTTGGCTCTAAGTCCGCTGACGCCAGTATTCAACGACGCGGGGTGGAGCAGTCCGGTAGCTCGTCGGGCTCATAACCCGAAGGCCGCAGGTTCAAATCCTGCCCCCGCAACCATTTCGGCTGCATGATTGCCATCCGAACGCGGTCGTGGCGGAATTGGCAGACGCGCCAGATTCAGGTTCTGGTGGTAGCAATACCGTGGAGGTTCAAGTCCTCTCGACCGCACCATACCTGCGACAACGTCGGCCCTTCTCGTTCCGGGAAGGGTTTTTTGCTGCGCAAAAGCATCCCGTTTGCATAAACATCGGCGTCTTGTGCATGCCGCCCTCGCCGCATACGTGATCGCGAACCGGAAACAATACGGGAAAGGTACCGACCGCTTCGTGCCGGACGTCCTGCGATGACGTCCGTTGCCTCATCCATTCGTTCAGCCTGACGTTCTCCACGCCGGGGGACGGGATCGGAAATGCGCGGAAGGCGAACCGTTTCGGACCAACGCCCGATCTTCCGGAGTGATCGTGATCTCTTGACCGGAAGAGGAGAAATGCGTATAATCGTAAAGTGCCCCGGAACGTTCCGGGAGCAAATCCGTTTCGTGTCGCGTGCCCATAGCTCAGCTGGATAGAGCGTTTGACTACGAATCAAAAGGTCGGGAGTTCGAGTCTCTCTGGGCACGCCATTTTCTTTTGCGTCGGGACGTAGCTCAGCTTGGTAGAGCACCTGGTTTGGGACCAGGGGGTCGCATGTTCGAATCGTGTCGTCCCGACCATTGCCGCGAACAGGCGGGATGCCCCGCTTTCATACCCATGGCATTCGAAGCCCCGGTAACCCGGGGCTTGCAGACTGAAGACAAACTCCCATGTTTCAGGCGGAACGTGGGAGTTTGTTTTATGGTGTTGGCCAAAATCACCAGCAAAAAGCCAACTTGCTTTAGATGGGGACCTGACTTCCAAAGCCAGGTCGCCA
>Ga0207871_100270_pt1 | contig 25013 bp, 26 predicted proteins | sample Passage260A_FD_187371 | JGI IMG/M metagenome (GOLD analysis project Ga0207871, IMG submission 187371) | Cellulose adapted compost microbial communities from Newby Island Compost Facility, Milpitas, CA, USA - Passage2 60A (SPAdes) (version 2) ...
TTGTCGAAGGAGTAAAGTTCAGGGACGGAGTGGAAGTCAATGACAAACGCGAAACCGACGAAAGCAGGAACGCCGCCTGATCAGGTCATACACCAGATTTGACTATAGCTCATCCCGTGCTGCTGATAATTGCGGCCACCGCAAACCCCGCGTGGGCAGTGTTGCTGCCGGGGCTCAGTTCGTGATGCGCAACAACCGGATGAGCAGCGGCGAACGCGACGCGACGAACGGGTTGGCCACGGTGACGCCGCGCCAGGTAAAGCCATCGTGAAAATCTTCCGAGAGCAGCAATCGGCAGCGGTTCTCTGCAGCGACGGCTAGGATCAGGGCGTCCCATATGGGCAGCTGATGGTCGACGATCAGATCCAGCGCCGACTGGAAAGCACCCCAGGTGGAGTCGACCACTGCAAAGCTGTCTGCCCAACTCAACACGGCTTCGCGCGTCTGCTCGGCAGAGCGTTTGGCTTTGCTCGTCAGAATCCGAGAGAGTTCTCCCAACGTTTGAGCCGGCAGCACCACTTCATTGCTGGGCAGTTGCTCGACCAATTGGATGGCCATACGGCAACGTCGTTCATCGCCGATCCCTTCGGCATAGGCCAGGATGTTGGTGTCGAGGGCGACTCTCACCGATCAGCCCTCGTACAGTTCATCGCGCGTCCAATTGCGAGTACCGCTGGGTTTTTGTTGACGCAGCCGCTCGAGTAAAGCGCGCTTGGCCGATTCACGTTCGGGCTCGCCAGAAGGGGCGGGGGAAATGGTGGCCACAGGCTTACCGCGCGACAGCACGGTCACGACCTCGCCGGTTGCAACATCGCGTAGCACGCTGGAAAAGTGGCGATTGGCGTCGCCGGCAGAGATGGTTTTCATCGGGCTTCTCGTAAGTAGTGTTTGGCACTACTTTATCTGATTGTCGTGCTTGCCGTCAAGGGGTGGATCTTTGATGATGCCGGTAACGATATCCTGCTCTCGGAGTTCCCCATGCAACTTCTCGTCACCCGCCCGGTGGTTCTCACTGGCGCCGGCGGCACGCATTCGTTCACCCCAGGTCTGGTGATCGAGATCGATGCCGCCAGCGCCGAGCGCAACCTGACGCTGCAAGCTGGCGTCGTCGTCGGGCCGCGCGAAGCCGTTGCCGCGCCTGCCAAGCGAGCGCGCAAGGCCACCGATGCTTGAACTCACGCTCAGAATCGATATGGAGAGAATCGGCCAGCAGCTGGCACAGTTGCCCAGGCATGCCCAGGTCGGTATCGCCGAAGCGCTCACCCGCACGGCGCTGGATGCCCGCGATGCGGTGCGCGAAACGCTGCCGCAGCGTTTCACGCTGCGCCGGCCATGGGTGGCGCAGGGTATCGGCGCGCTGCCGGCAACACCGCGGCGTCTTGTGGCCGTCGTCTATTCGCGCGACCGCTTCATGGCGCTGCGGCTCCTTGTCTATGTGGGGCTGCTCTACCAGGATTTGGTCAAGCGTGGCGAACTCACCGCCACGGGCCAGCTGCCGCCGGTGCTGCCGATCGTGCTCTACAACGGCACCACGCCGTGGCGCGAGGCCGAGTCGCTCGCCGAGCTCGTTGCCGCGCCGCCGCAAGGGCTCGAAGCGTACCTGCCGCAGCTGCGCTATCTTTTGATCGACGAGAACCGCTACGACGAAACGACGCTTGCCAGTCAGCGCAATCTGGCCGCGGCGCTGTTTCGGCTGGAGCAATCGCGCACGCCCGAGCAGTTGCGCGCGGTGCTCAAAAGCCTCATCGCGTGGCTCTCCGAGCCGGAACAAAAGGAGTTGCGCCGCAGTCTCACCATCTGGATCGCGCGCTTGTTGCGCCGTAAAATCCGCAGCGAAGAGATTGCCACCGTCACCGACCTATTGGAGATCGACACCATGCTTGCCGAACGCATCGAGAGTTGGACACAGCAGTGGATGCTGCAAGGGCTACAGCAAGGGCTACAACAAGGGCTGCAAAAGGGTAAGGCCGAAGGCGAGGCGTTGGCGCTCAAGCGTCTGTTGGCCAAGCGCTTTGGGCCGTTGCCGGCGGCGCTGGAAGCCCGGATTGCGGCCGCTTCGCTCGAGGAGATCGAGGCGTGGTTCGATGCAGCAATCACCGCGCCGTCGCTCGACGCAGTCTTTGGCAGCAACCCGCAGTAGCCGTTGGCAGGATAGACGCGCTACGGTTTGCTGTTGCCGGCAACTACCTCATGCCGGTGGATCCTCTACGGGCGGTTTCAGTTGGTCGCGGCTCTCTTCTATCAGCCATCCCTTGGAAATTCACCACGATCTCCGGCCACTGCGGCTGGGACTGGTGGGCGAGCCATTCGCTGACGGCCTTGCGGATTGTATTCGTCCAGTACCTTTGGCACTCTTTGTGGTTTTCCATGAGCCACTGCACCGGCGCCTTGAGGTCGAGACTGTGGTGCGGCAGCACGGTATTGTAGTCGATGAGCCACTGGGCCAACTTTTGGTTGAATGGGTGGTGTCGCCATAAACCGCATCGGCAAGTACGACCCCAGGGGGAACGCCTGCGGCAAGCGCTAAGTGGAGAAAGACGATTTCGCGCACTTTGCGCAACACTGCTTGGTCCGACCACGGGGATTTCGCCACGAAGTGGTGTAGCGCCTGATGCTTGGCTGGAACCCGCTCGGGGTCGAGGTGCGCGGCAATCGGTTCGATGCTTTTTCGCGCAATCGGCAAAAGGAGCCCCCGGCAGTAGTCCTTAAGCCCCGCATGACGATCGGCGTGACTTAGCACCTCAGTAAGCTCTGTGAGGCACCATTCCAGTTCGTCAGCCGGTGTCATCAAGGCGCTCCTTTGGAAGGGGTCAATATAAGGGAAAGTGTAGCATTTTTTGTGACACAGTCAAACTAAGCTCCCCCTTCCCAAAGCCCCCAACCCGACTGGTATTCCCAAACCCGTACATAGTCCACCTCCATGGTGGAGGGCAGTTCGTCTTCCGTCGGCAACCCCAACCAACTGGCATGTACCTCTGAACTCAACATGAGTTGCAAGGGGTCGTGGAAGTACAGGTTCGGTTCTTCCCGGATCAAGAGACCGTTGACATACCACCGAAGGGTTTCTGGGGTCCAATCGAGTGCGTACGTATGGTATTGCGTGGGATCGAAACCTGGTGCGAAGACCTCCACCGGAGCGGCAATGTGTTCGCCCGTTACGTTGTCGATGACGTGGTAGTTGAGCACACCACCATCTTCCCGTCCCGGCACACCAGGAGCAATTTCGAATACGTCGATCTCTTCGGCCTGCTCAGGCGTCCAGCGATAGAGCCAAAAGGCTTGATTGAGGTGGGTTGGGTCGATTTTGGCGCGAACTTCCACGTACCCGTAGGTCAATGTCCCAATCGATTCGAGCAACGGGGTGCGGTAGGTTCCCGCTGACGCATCTTCCGTCACCGTCAGTTGGGCGACGCCATCCCCGATGCGAACCATCGACGGGTCGACATAGCCGGGAGGGCGACCACTGTACCCGTTATGGGTCAACCATTTGCCGTTGCTAACGTTCGGGTCGATAAACTCGTCACTCAAGTCGGCGCGAAAAACCGGAAACCACCAGTTGTTCGCTTGATAAAATAGCGTTTGCATCGTTCAGCCTGAAATGTGCGTAGTATTGATCATTATATCCATTCTTCGCCGCAACAGCGTGAACAGCAGATAGCGCAAATAAGCCTTCAGGTCCAAATCCGCCAACATCCGCGCATCTACCGCAGCAAGCAGCTGGGGTCGAGACATATCGACGCCACTCAATTGCGCCAATCCAGTCACACCCGGCCAGGCGTTCAGCACCCCCAACCGCCTGCGCGCTTCGATCAATTCGGTTTGGGTGGTTAGCGAAGGACGCGGCCCAACCAAACTCATATCGCCTTTGAGTACATTGATCAGCTGTGGCAATTCGTCCAGTTTGGTGGCGCGCAACCACTTACCCCAACGAGTCACCGCCGCTTTGGGCGCCAAATGGGTAGCTACTTGTGGTGTTCCTGGGTGCATTGTGCGCAGTTTGATGAGGGTAAACGGTCGCCCGAAGCGCCCGACCCGGGTTTGCAGAAACAGGGGCGAACCGGTGTCCCACCAACTCACCAGGATCAGAACGACCAGAAGCGGCGCGGAAACCACAAGGCCGAACGCAGCCAGAAGCCGATCACAGATACGAATCAGCAGGGATTGGGACATCACGTTTTCCCACCATCTCTTCCAAACCAGTCAGCAGATCGACTTGGGGTTGCCACCCGAGCGCCATCAGCGTGGCCGGAGTATAACAAGCCGAGGAAACCAAACGCGACGCCAGACGGCCCAACCGCCCCGGGATTTTCGTAAGCCAGCAGGCGGTACCAGCGGGCAAACGCCACCGCGCGCGCGAACGGCCAAGCGCCTGATCGATCGTGGTCAACAGCAACGCCGTCGAGCACGGTTCCGGGTGGGCAACGATCATCGTCTTTCCGGCAGCCTCAGGGTGGGCAGCCACCAGGCGGATTGCCGCAACCAGGTCGGCAATATGCACGAACGAACGCCGGTTTGTCTCGACCACCGGCAGCGGTGGCAAGATGCCCCGCGCAGCAAGCCGCACCAGGGTTGCGAGCAAACCTTTGCCGCCCCGGCCATAGACGGGAGCAGGACGCAGCACCACGACCTCCATTCCCCTTTTGCCGCCAATGCGCCATGCCAGCCGTTCCGCTTCGCGCTTACTGTGCCCATAGGGCGTGGTCGGCGGCGCGTCCCAACGCTCGTCTGCACACACCGTACCCGGCTCGCCCGCCGCTTTGACGCTGGAAAGGAGAACAAAGCGTCGCACGCCTTGCGCCGCGGCGGCACGCAACAGGTTGCGTGTTCCGGTGACATTTACTGCCCATAAACGGTCATGGGACGTTTCGTCGGCATCACTCAGCCCCGCGCAATGAATGACGGTCGTCACCCCCGCGCATGCCTGGGACAACGTTTCCGGTTGCAGCAGATCACCCACCACTTCGTTGGGCAATCCCATCGGCTGCCGCACCAGCACCCGATGGTGCGGTTGCCGCAATCGACCGCCGATGAACCCAGTAGCGCCCGTGACCAGGATCATGGCTTTTGCGTAGCGTCAAAGCTCGTGACCGGCTGCTCGGCTTCAGCCACGATGGGCAACCGCCACCCGGTACACAGCAAATAGCGCACGACACTCTTCAGGTGCCATTTGAGGTACCGCAGGTCACGACGGCTGGCTCGTTGTCCTTCATGAACCACCGCAACCTGGGGGCTAACCGCTACCGCAAAACCCGCACGCCAAGCGCGCACGCACAGGTCGACATCTTCATAGTAGAGTGGGTACCGCTCATCGAAACCACCCAAAGCACGGAAGGTTTCGCGTGGGCACAACATGAAGATACCCGCCACCCAGTCGGCGAAAAACGGTTCGTTGCCAACGACGTAGTGATAACCTCCGATATCGGTTTTTTTACCGCGAACCAGACGCAGTAACTTGTTGAGCAATTGCCACGGCGTGGGAAAACGCCGTGCATGATCCTCGACGGCGCCCGTGGGATTCAATACGCCAGGGGAAACGAGAAGCCCCGGGCGCATTCGAATGCAGTGCAGCAAAGCGGGAAACGGATTTTCTGGCAAGCGCAAGTCGGGATTGAGGATCGCGAAATACGGTGATTGACTCAATGAAAATGCGGTATTGTGGTTGGCGGCAAAACTCCGCGTTCGCAAATTGTCGATCACCTGCGTTCGCGCACGCAGCCCCTCCGGAATGGACGGCAGCGGCTCGGGAATGTTGCGCGTCAAGATGAGTTGCGCCACCTCCGGACACCGGGCCAAATCGTGCAACAGCGGGGTCAATTTGCGATGGTGCCCATGGCTGACGATCGATACGGTGACAGCCGTTTTCCCTGCATCGTCTGTTTGCAAATCGTCCGCCATGGTTCGATCACCGCTCCAAGATCGAAAGCAATTGCCGAACGGTGGGATTGTCTGGTGCAAACGCCGCGGCAGCTTTGGCGTCTTTGAGCGCCCGGGCGCGATCCCCCAACCGGGCATAAGCGAGTGCCCGGCTCACCAAATAAGCGGGACTTTGGCGGAACACGCTTTCGGGAAGGGTAGCCATGTGGGCAAGCGCCTTTTCCACCTGGCCAGCGCGTTGGAGCGCGTCCCAGTAGGTGAGACGAAGCTCCTCAGGAGGGTCATCACCAAAATGACGCTCGATCACCGCAACCGCACCAACTGCATCCCCCAGACGAACCGCGGCACGTGCATAGTGATACACCAATGCCCCCCGTACCGACGCTGAGACGTTGGCATCCAACCGCTCGAGTTGCGCACCAAACGCTTTGCGCGCCACCTCGATCACAAAAGGATAGTCATGTGCATCTAAACCCACCTGCATCGCCACCAATACGCGATTGACAAGCGGGACGCGAAATTCCGGGTGCCACGGAACCGACGTATAAAACCGCGCCGCTTGCAATGCCGCCGCGACGTTACCCAACCGCCTGTTGAGGTACGCTTCGTTAAACGCGACCGCTTCCGGGGGCGCATTGAGTAGGCGTGCTTTGCGTAACGCTTCCAAGGCTTCTTCGAACGATTCTGCTTGGATCAGTGCCAACCCCAAATTGTAGAAGGGGCGCCACGCTGCCAGATAACGCGGTTCCGCAAAGGCTTCGTCGGGAATCCGCGCCGCCGCATGTGCCCAGAGCGTTTTCGCGGAACGAAACGTTTCGCTATAGCGCATCCCGACGACGCCCACCGCCAACAGATATGCGCCACACAAAGCGGCTACCAGCGTGCGCTGCGGACGGTGCATCAGCCTGGGAACGAGCCATCCAAGGAGTCCCACCAAAACGAAAGGCAACGCGCTAAACCACCAGTAACTGCGGTACAGCACGATGGCATCGAGGACGCGATACGGCGTAAATTCCAACAGAAAATGGGTTCCAGCAAGCGCCCCGCCCATTGCAGCAAACCGCAACTGCGGCACCTTCCCCACGAATAGGTAGCGCCAACACACCACCAGCCAGACAAGATAGCCAACCACAGCCAACCACCCTGCGGGTTCGTTCAGTGTGACCGGCAACGCGGGACGCAGATCGATTGCCATCGCCGAGGGCAGTGGCACGAACCAAACCCCCAGCTGGTAAAAGAATGCCTTGGCCTCCATGAGGATTGCCGTGAGCCAGAGCGCCCATTCCGGGCCCAGCGGGTCGTTGCGAAACGCTTCGACCCACCAAGTAGGAAGCTGATCGAGTGGCGCCAGGAAATAGTCTTTGACAACATTCCGAAAGAAAAAGAATACGACCACAGCGCCCACAACGCTCAGCGCGATTGCGCCGAACAGCGCATACCGCCTTTTGTTCGCAGGCAGATGCCACAGCAACAACGCGAAATGGCCTGCCAGTGCAGTAATGCCCTGCTCTTTACTGAATACGGCGCACACAAAGGCTGCGGTACTCAGCACCAGGTACCCAACACGTTGCCAGGCCGGTCGCGTCAATGCGGTGTTCCATGCCAACCAGGACAGCAAAGCAAAGCACACCACCAACAAGATGGAGCGTTGTTGGAGATAGGCCACGGCATGCATCGCCGCAGGGGAAAGCAAAAACCACGCCACCGCACCCACACTGAGCCAACGGGGGGAAATCCCGTTCTTACCTACACGACGAATCAACCCGTAGAGGAGCACCCCATTGACCCAATGCAACAGCAGGTTGAACGACCGCTGCGCCGTGATCGTGTTGGGAAACAATTGGTCGATCCAGTAGAAAGTCCAATAGGAGACAAAGCGCTTCGTCCACCACGGTGGCGCAACAAACCCCTGCATTTTCTCTGGATCGAGAAAGGGCAGCCGCACGTCGTCGAAAAAATAGGGCGCGCCCAGACTGGGCCAGTACAAAATGAACAAAGCAGGCAGCAGCAATATGAGCCAAAGCCCGCTCGACCAATGCCGATGTTTACTGGCACACATCTTGATTCCACGTTCCGGTCAACCACGGGCGCCCGATCACGATCGTGCCCACGTCCCAAGCATCCCACGTCGAGGTATCGGTGAAATCGATCTTGTTCCGATCGGCAACGATCCCGACGATCTGCCACAATCCTTGCGGCACACCATCGAGCGGCAAGAATGAACCCACCAGAGTTTCCGACACTTTACCAGAAGGATTGATCTCTTTTGGCAAATAGATGAAATCCTGCGCGTAATCATTGAGATCATCTACCGTTGCCACCGAGCGAAACGCCTGCCATCCGCCATTGGCAGCAGCACGATAGCCGACTTGAAAGCGGTCACCCACCTCGACATTGGGTGTATAGAGCAAGAGATAGACGTCCCGCATCGTCAAAAAATCGGTGGGGTCGCCCGCATCGTAATCGAGCTTGATGGTCACCGCATCCACTTTCGACGGATCACATTGGGTGAATTTGGTGCTGGAAGGCATATATTTCGGTAGCTTTTCTGCTGCAGCGCCTTTGGGGATGGAAACGGTGATCTTCATTGAATAGTCGTACGCCCAAGCAGGGAACACCGCAAAAGAGCAGAGTGCCACCCACACGACCGAAAGTTTAGCAAATCGTTTCATCGCAAATCTCCTGCAGAGCGCCACACGGCGCGAACAGCAGCCATCATAGCGCGAAGGCGCGCGCGGCGCTCAGGTAAAAAAAGGAGATAAAAGAGCCCTTTCTTGACACCGATCCACCAGTGCCACAGTCGCCAACGCCAATCGTCCCGCGCAAGGCGATGGGTCCAGATGCCGTTACGCAACTCGTAAAAAACCCGTTCCGGACGATGCACCGCAACCCGTGCGCCACCCGGCAAAAAGAGCCACCGTTCGCCCAGTTCGTGCAGCAATTCCGCACCACCGACCCCCAAGATACGGTATCCCCGGGCGCGCGCGCGTACACACCATTCGATGTCGATGTAATCGATAAAAAAATCCTCCCGAAACGGGCCTACTTGACGCCAGGCATCAAGCCGAACCACCATCCCGCTGGTGATCGCATGATCCAGAGGCGCAACGACCCCATCGGACAAAAACAGTTTGGGGCGCCGCCACCACGCGGTAATTTCACCGACGAGTGGCCCCAAGCGTTGGCTGCGCGCATCACGAATCATCGGCGCGACTGCGGCGACGGTTTCCCCTTCTGTTCGTAAGACGTGAGTCAATCGCGGTAAACACCCGGGCTGCGGTGCGCTGTCCTGATCGAACGTCACGACCCATGCGTATCCGTGACGGTGCGCCCACCGAAAACCCGCATTGAGCGCAGCGCCCACCCCCACATTCCCGCCCATCGATACATAGACCACGTTGCGGCGCACGCCAGCTACCCACGCAGCACCGCCGTTGTCGCACACGATCACGTGCCCAACGGATTCGGCCAACGCGTCGAGCAATTGCATGAGCTGCTGCGGTTTGGGCTGGAAAGCCACAATGACCGCTGCCAGAGAATCTTTCATTGTAAAATTACCCATTTTGAAGCGGAGCCGTTCCCGTTGTCGCTGACGCCATACCGCCGCTATTTTGCCCTACTCCTTTTTTGGTCAGCCCGCGATCTGCGCAACCGGTACGCGGGCTCAGTCTTCGGGCTGCTGTGGGCAGTGGTGCAACCCCTGGCGACGATTGCGCTATTTTACGGGGTTTTCGGTCTGATTCTGGCCATCCGTCTTCCAGAGGCGTCTGGGAAGACGTCGTACTTCTTTTTCCTGCTCTCAGGCCTCTTACCCTGGTTGGCGATTCAAGAGGCGTGGGCACGCAGTGTGACCGCCATCAGCGGCAACGAACTGTTGTTACAAAAGCAAACGTTTCCGCTTTCGCTTTTTCCGTTGGCACCGGTATTGACCGCACTCGTCCCGCAACTGGTGGGGTTTGCACTGTTGCTGCCGCTGCTGGCGTGGCGCGCACCAACGCCACCTGCGTGGGAACTGCTGCCGTGGGTCTTTTTCTGCCAACTCACGATCACCGCTGGGGTTGCGTTGCCCCTTGCAGCACTGAACCATCTGATACGAGACCTTGCCGCAGCGGTGCCGATCGTGCTGCAAATCCTGTTTTATACGGGTGCAATCCTTTTTCCCGCCGAGACGCTGGACGAACCGTATCGTGCTTGGCTCTTGGCCAACCCCATCGCGTGCCTGGCAATGGCGTATCAGGAAACGTTGCTCGGGCTTCCGGCCCCCGCCGGAACTTGGGCTGCGCTCTTTGCCTGGACCGTGGCGTCGGGTTTGGGTGGGGTTTGGCTGTTTCGTTTCTTGCATCCCATTGTGCTCGAGTCCCTATGAGCAGGCCGCTACTGCAATTTCACCACGTCAGTAAAACGTACAAACTCTATGCGCGGCCTGTCGATCGGCTATGGGAGCGGCTGAGCGGACGGCCCCGCCATCATGCGTTCACCGCGTTGCATCCGCTCGATTTCGTGCTCCAAGGTGGCGAAACCGTCGGGATCATCGGGGAAAACGGCGCGGGTAAAAGCACCTTGTTGAAGCTTGCCGCCGGAACCATTCGCCCGAGCACGGGAACCATCATTCGTACCGGCCACTGCGCGGCGTTACTCGAGCTGGGCGCAGGATTCCATCCGGAAGAGAGCGGTTACCGCAATCTTCTTTTGAGCGCCCTGTTGCAAGGCGTTCCCCCCGAAGAACGGCACGCGTTCGTTCGCGACGCCCAAGCGTTCGCGGAACTCTCCGATGATACGCTGGCGCGGCCCGTCAAAACCTATTCCTCCGGTATGTTCGTGCGCCTGGCTTTTGCCGCGGCAACGGTTCGTGCGCCGCAATTATTGATCGTCGACGAGGCCCTTTCCGTAGGGGATCTCCATTTCCAAAAGAAGAGCCTCGACCGGATTTTGGCGTTGCGTGACGCAGGGGCGGCGATCCTCTTTTGCTCCCACAACCTCTACCAGGTGCGCACGCTATGCACCCGTACGCTTTGGCTGCGCGCTGGGCGCATTCAAGCGGAAGGCGACACCGAAGCAGTCGTCACCGAGTTCGAAGCGTACGAACGGCACAAGCGCGCCGCGGCGAACCGTATGTCAGAAGTGCTCCCTACCGTGCCGACGCAGGAAACACTGCCGCCTGTGCGGTGCACGACCATTACCGTGGAAACGGCCGAAGGGACCAATCCCAGTGTGATCGAAACCGGCGAAACGATTCGGCTGCGCATCGTGTGCACCGCGGAGGATGATACCCCGTTTCACGTCGGTTTTGCCCTTATTCGGCCCGACCGAGACAATGTGTTTGGTTCCAGCACCCACTTCGACCCCAATCGCACCCCGCTGCGCGGGGCCGGCTCGCATGAAGTCGTCGTCGAATTTCCTGCGTTGCCGCTACTTTCCGGGAAATACCTCTGGAGCGTCTATGTCCTGGACGAAACGGGATTACACGTCTTCGACAAAGCAGAAGCCGTTTGTCCATTCACTGTGCTCAACATTACGACCCGTGATTTCGGTGTCGTTGCTTTGCCGCACCGCTGGCGCCTGAACCCATGAGCGACCGTTCCACACGTAAAGCTCCCTGCCGCCCCGCCAATCTCAACCATTTCGCTTGGTTGGCCCGCTTACCGGGCGCGCTCCCTTGGCGCCTGGCTCCCTATTGCGGCACCGACCCGCTACTCGATATCGCTTCCGTAGCCGAGGGGTTTCGCAAACTGTTTCCGCACGTCGACGCCCATACACGACAACAGTGGCTGGTTCGCCACTGTACAATGCGCAGCCATGAATTGGTGGACGCCCATGCGTTTTCGCGGCTGGTGGCTCAGCACGGCATTACGTGGGAAGTCCAGGAATGGCCCAAAGTCGGCGACTCGTCGCGTGGAACACTTCTCGTATTAACCCACCTGGATCGTTTCCTGACCGCGCCGCTGGCACTGACCACGCGCGGGGTGCGCCTCAGCATGTTGACGATGGCACCAGACGCCCTGCCTTTCGACGCCTACCGCACATTCCTCAACAAGAAAATCGCCGCTTTTCATCGCCTCATCGGGGGCGCCTGGCGCACCACCCGGCAGCCACTCACCGCGATGATGAAAGGACTGCGACAAGGCGAATGGTGGATTGCCCTTCCTGACGCGTGGGAACCAGCTTTTCGTGATTTTCGCTTTTTCCCTTTCCTGGGTGGTACCATTGCGTTTCCCGCGGGACTCATTCGCATCGCAGAAAAAACGGGGTGCCGGATCCTGTATGGTGAAACGGTCACGGTTGCGCCAAACCATTTGCGCATCCTTTTTACCCCCTGTCCAGAGCCAGCAGCGCAGGCATTCGCTTGGATTGCCGAGCGGCTTGCGAACGCGGTTGCCGAAACGCCGTGGCGGTGGTGGCAGTGGCCCCTCCTGCCCCAACTGTACCAATCCGCTCCCCAGGACTTCATGACTTAGTGAGCCTATGACACCGCAATTGCCGACTGCTGCCCCGTTGATTTCGGTCGTCATTCCCGGCTACCGCCATGCGCGTTTCGTGCGCGAGGCGCTGTTGAGCGCGTTGGCGCAAGAAATGCCTCTGGAAATCCTCTTTTGCGACGACGCCTCTCCCGATGCTACCTTTGCTGCCGCCCATACCGTTGATGACCCGCGCATCCGCCGGTGGCGGCATGATGCAAACCGGGGAGCCGATGTCACCCTGAACGAGCTCATTTTGCGCGCCAGCGGGCGTTATATCGCGATCCTCAACAGTGACGACCGGTTTCATCCCGAACGCTTACGGCGTTGTCTCGAAGTGCTTACGCAGGGCGAAGCCGATCTCGTCGGCACCGATATCCGCTTGATCGGTCCAGAGGGTCAACCGATCACAGAGCACTGGTGGCTCGATGCGTACGAAGCTCTCAAAAACGTTTGGCGTACCGAGCGTGACTGGCTCGCTGCCTTATGGGCTGGCAACCTCTTCATGACCTCCTCCAATTTCGTGATGACCCGCGCCCTTTGGGAAGCGATTGGTGGCTTTCGCGCCTATCGCTACGTGCTCGATTACGATTTTCTTCTGCGCGCGCTCATTCATGGCGCCCGTCTCAAGTGGATCGACACTCCCCTGTTGGATTATCGCCTCCACGATTGCAACACCATCTTCGAAAAACCGCTTGCGGCCAACCAAGAAGCAGCGGCGCTCCTGCGCAATACGCTGCCGGGGTTGCTGGCCCGTTTCGGGCACCGGATTCCGCAAATTGCGCACCTGACGAAACAGCTTGCCCGCTTCGAAGAGCTGGAAATCGCGATTCTTCGTGCCGAACAGCACGACGTGCTGACGCATTGGCAGCAGACCTACCGCGCCCTGCAAGCTGCCTTCGACCAGCAACGCGCCGCGGGCGAAGCGCTGCGCCAACATGCCATCCATCTGCTGGCGCAGCGCGAAGAGGCATTGGCCGAACTGGACCATCCCCGAACGGCACCGCCGCCAGCCAAACACTCGTTGCTTTCCCGTACCCGTCAAATCGTTCGCCGCGTTGTGCACAGCTGGCACAACACGCGTGACTTGGCGCGTGCGCTTCCCCAAACGCCGTTGCGTGTCAAAGGGTTCGCTCCGCTCCGCCGTTGGTTGCGTCGCCACCCAGAGATTCGCACGCTTTCGTTCGACGTTTTCGATACCTTGGTGTTGCGGCTTATCGAACCGCCGGAGCGCATCCACCTCCGCTTGGCCGAAGCACTGGCACAGCGCCTTGCCACCTCGTCGCGGCGCGTTTTGAAAGCGCGCGAAGCCGTGGAACAGACCCTCCGCTCCGAAGCCGTTGCCGACGGCCACGACCACGAATGCCATTGGGAAGCGTTGATTCCCCGTTGGATCGAACGTCTGACCCCTTTTCACACGGCCGAGGAACGCGCAGAACTCATCGCGTTTGCCACCCAGGAGGAATTGCGCCTCGAACGGCTGGCGCTGCGCCCCAAGCGAAATGCACGTCTTTTCTTGCGCTGGGCCAAACGAAACGGCTACCGCTTGATTGCCATCTCCGATATGTATCTAGGAGAACGGCAACTCAAGGCACTGCTGGACGCACTCGGTTTTGACGATCTCTTCGACCACATCTTTGTCTCCTCAGAAGCGCGTACCGCCAAATATTCGGGGCGGCTTTTTACGCATGTGCTCGAACGGCTCGATCTTGCGCCGCAGACGGTTCTGCACATCGGTGACAATCTGCACTCCGACGCCATCGCACCCAGCCGCCTGGGCATCCCGGCCTGTTTTCTGGACGAACCGGCAGAGCAACGCCGCAGACGCATGCACCACCGCGCCGCCCATCTGGCGGCCCGTTTTCGTGGCATTTGGCCAGGTCGCGAAATGGCTCAGCTGCTTCTCGACGCCTACCGCTTCGACGCTACGACACGCACCCCGGATCCCTATTTCCAATACGGGCTTACCGTACTGGGCCCAATCTTTGCCACCTTCATGGTGGGACTCATCGAAGCCGTTCGGCGTGATCGACCAGAACACCTCTATTTCCTGGCGCGAGATGGGCATCTCTTCTATACGCTCTACCAGACCGCACGCGCGCGCTTCCCGGAACTCCCTCCTGCGTCGTACCTCTACGCCAGCCGCCGTACGGTTGCCGCCGCCGCAGTTGCCGACGGCCTGACGTCCGAACAAGCCGCGTTCGCGCTGCTTCATCCCAAACAAAAAGGTTTGCAAACGATCTGTAAAACTTTTGCCCTGCCCATCGATGCGCTCGAACCGTTGGCGACGCGGCACCAACTCACCCCATTCGACGCCCCGTTACAAGCCACAGATGCGCGTCTTGCCGCTTTCCTGGCCGATTCCGAGGTGCAATACCGCATCACGCAGCACGGCAAAAGCGCTCGCAAACGTTTGTACGCCTATTTCGCCCAAAACGGTTTTTTTGCCCACCCGAAAGTGGCGCTCGTAGATATCGGCTGGAACGCTACCATCCAGCGCTTTCTGGAACGCGCATTCGCAGCGGAAGTCCCGCACTACCCCAAAGTTTTCGGATACTATTTTGCGTTGGCCAACGCGATTCACTCGGATCCGATCGTCCACGGCAGCGCCACGGGTCTCTTTTCCGATCTGGGGCGCTGTTCCCCCTGGGAACGCGCGCCGTTCGATTTCGAAGAACTGTTTGAGCAGGCGGCACGGGCATTACATGCCACGACGGTAGGTTATGAAGAAAAGCCAGATGGGCAGATTGCCCCCGTGTTGAAACCGGAGACCGCAACCGACCGTCAGGCGGAATGTGCTGCCAACCCTTTGATTGCCCAGCTTCAGGCGGGCGTATCGGCCTGTTGGCGCCATTTCCTTCCTTTGTGGGAGCTGACTGGCCACACCTTTGCCGATCTCAAGCCCTACGCGCTTGCGCTGTGCGAACGTGCAGTGGCCTACCCGGCCGCGGAAGAGGTCGCTCTCATCGCTCGCCTGGCCCACACCGAAGATTTGGGGGACGACCACCTGCTCGAACTCGTCGGCACACCGCTCCATTGGCGCCAACTTCTGCGACCCAGACGGTTAGCACGTGCCCTCGCGCACACCACTTGGCCCTACGCCCCGTTGGCTTCGCTGCCAGTATTTCCTAAAATCGTTGCCCGCTGGGCACACCTCAGAGCTGCATATCGTCGGAGCAATTGATGTTTCGTGCCGATCCCCCCCGTCATCCGGCGTCGCGCCGCCTTCTGCTCGCACCGTGGCAGATCGCGCTGATCGCACTACCCTATCGGGGGCTACCCAAACCGGACTGGGGCTTTTACCCTGGCCTTCGCGCCTTGCTGCGCTACGGTTGGCTCTCCTTTCGGCTGTCACTCCCGCCGCGCGCGCGGGTACGTTACTGGCTTTTGCACCTCTTTGCCTTCCGTTTTACCCAAAGGCGTCGCGCCCGATGAACGATCTGCCCAACCATCGCTACGCCTACGCAATCGATTTGGAGAGCCCTACCGCCCCAGCGCGTGCTTTGGCGCATGTCCCAGCGGGCTGCACAGTACTGGAGCTGGGACCCGGAGCTGGGTCGATGACCCGAATGTTGGCTGCACGGCAATGCGGCGTCACCGCGGTGGAACGGGACCCCGAATGCCAAACGCTCGCTGCGCCCTTCTGCGCGGAATTGATTGCAGGTGACCTGGAACAACCGGAGGAGTGGCTGCCACAGCTTGCTGCGCGCCGTTTCGATGTCATTTTGGCGTGCGACGTGCTGGAACATCTGCGCGATCCAGCGCTGCTCTTGCGCCATCTGCCTGCGCTGCTGGCCCCAGGCGGCGCATTCATCGTCACCATTCCCAACGTCGCCCATTTGGGTATCATCGCGGCGCTGCTCTCCGACGATTTTCCGTACCAGGAAAAAGGGCTGCTCGATGCCACCCATGTGCGCTTCTTCACCCGGCCCACGCTCGCTGCGCTGCTCGAACAAACCGGTTGGCTACCCAAGCACTGGGAGCCGATCCCCCTCGCGCCGCAATACAGCGAATTCGCGAAGCATTGGGCGCAAATCCCCGCGCCACTGCGCGAGCAGTTGGCTGCCGCCACGCCGCATGGGGAGGTCTATCAGTGGCTGGTGGTTGCCCATCCGCGGCTGCCAGACACCTGTGACCTGAAAGCGTCATGGCACGTGCGTTTGCGCAACCGCTTGCAACGGTGGTGGTCATGAGTGATGAAATTTTGGGGGTACCACCCGTTGTCGACCACTTTCCGGGCATCGATCGCATCGGCGTGGGGTGCCGAATCGACGCCACGGTTTCCGTCTACCGCCGTGGCGCGGCCAAACCGACAATTTTCCTGGGCGATGAGGTTTTTTTGTACGCTCAGTGCCGACTGGCCGTGGATGACCCAAACGAAGACCCTTGTGTGCGGCTCGAGATCGGCGCGCACACCATCGTCAATGTCGGCTGTTACCTTTCCGGAGAAGGCGGGTTGACGATCGGCGAAGCGGTGCTGATCGGCCCCCATGTGAAAATCTTGTCCGCCGGCCATCAGATTCATGGGGGAGATCGGTGGATCCGCAACAACCCGCTCACCCGTGCGCCGATCACCATCGGCGCCGGGGCGTGGATCGGTGCCGGCGCAATCATCCTACCGGGCGTGACCATCGGTGAAGGCGCCGTGGTTGGCGCCGGTGCGATCGTCACCCGAGACGTGCCGCCATATCATGTTGCGTTGGGCGCGCCCGTTCATGTATGTTATCCGCGGCGGATGGACGGTGCTGCCCAGCAAATGGCGATCCCGTGGTGGCAAAGGCTCTGGCGCTCGATCACCCACCTGAACCGTCGAAATCAATCCTGACTCTTACTTCAGCTTTGGACCACTGCCAAGCTTTGCGAGCTCATCCCGCCGCGAGTAGGCTTGGTGAATGGCTCGATCGTCCAGCTGGACTTGGTACTCGGCAAAGAGTCGTGCCCGCTCTTTTTTCAGTGTCTGTTTGCGACAATGCACCAATGCGGTTTTGGCAGCATTCGCTTTCACTAACTCCCACGGCACGCGTTGCGCCTCCTGTTTCTCTTGCACCAGGAAGAGATAGACCCGATCGCCATCGACGTAGGGTCCCACCATCTCTCCCGCTTTTGCCGACTTCAATGCGTTGATGATGGGCGCATCCTCTTCCAGAACCACGTACCCCAGGTCACCCATCGGCTCACCCGGATTGAGCTTGCGCGCGTCGGCCAGTGTCTGATCGAAGGTACGGATCCCCTTGACGATCGCCATCGCCTCCATCTGCAGCCACACCGCTGCTGGAAGATTGCCCTGTTTGGCCGCTATCGGCAAAACGATACGCTGCAAGCGCGCGCGCACGGGAGTCATGAAGGCGTCCGGATGCGCGTCGTAATAGCGCTTCGCTTCTGCCTCATCGGCTGGCTCGACGCATTGCTTCGTCAAATCCTTTTCCACCGCTAGGGCATAGGGGTAGTTGAAGGGCATCTTCTCATTCTCGTCTCGTTTCGCAATGCCGCGTTTCTCCCCTTCCTGTTCCAGGAGGCGTGTCCAGGCCAGCTCCTCGACGATCTTGCGCATCCCGGTTTCGGAGCGCGCCAGCCCGCGCCAATCGACGCGCTTGCCGACCTCCGCTTTCACCTCTTCCCAGGTCACCAGCGGCGCTCCCTTTTGCGAGACCAAAATCAACGGCGCATCTGCCCATGCACTGCGTGCGGCCAATAGACTGGTTCCCACCAAGAGCAGACACACGCCCGCCCAAAATTGCCTCATTGTCGCCATCATTGCTCCCCTGTTCGTAAGGTTACACACTCAGTTCCGGTTGGATGCTTTTTTGGTTTCGTGAGCCACGGCTTCTGCTTGCGCCCAGAGCGGCCCATACCAGACAGAAACCCCATTTCCTGCGCTGTGAAAGACCACTACGTCCTCATGACCGTCCTGATCCACGTCAGCAACGCGCAAGTAACCCGCAAACCCATCCACCGGCAGTTGCCGGGTTTCGCACTGCCAGGTGCGCCAATCACAACGCTGCAAGAACAGGCGGCGATCTTCCCCCCAGACCACGGTTCCGTCGGCAAGTTCCCGCACTGCTACCGCCCCCCAGCCCGGAAGCGGCAGCCAATGGATCGGTTTTCCGGGTTGGTCCCATTCGATCACGGCCGCCTTTCCGCCCAGTTCCAATGCCACGTAGAGCTGCTTGCCGTCGCGCGAAAACGCCACATTGCGCGGCACGTGTGGCATCTGCGCGATGGTCTGCGCTTGCCACGTTCCATTGGCTTTGCGCGACCACGCGACCACTTTACGGTCGTCCAGACACCCCGCGACCATCGTGATCTCATTTTCCGTAACGCGAACCTCAGGATGCCAAGGGGTTTGGCACCCAGCAAGCTTTTCCGGCTGCTGCCAGGTTTCCGGACCGGTTGCGGCGAAATAGGCCAGCGCATTGCCGGCATAGGGCGAAGCAATGAGATCGACCTCACCCGCAGCGGTGTTCGGGACCGCCCGCACGTCGCGGGGCGGAAATCCTACCACGAGTGACTTCACCGCTTTCGGCCCACTGTCATCGACTTCGGCAATGACAAGGTTACCGCCCGATTCCACGGCTACCGCAAAACGTTTGCCGTCGAGCCAAACCGCCGAATCGGGGTGATAGGCTGTCGGGAGTTCCCCTTCCTTGACCCAACTCCGCCCGTCTGCGCGCACAACGACAGCAGCCCCGCGTTCGTGCGCCACCGCAACCAGTCGGCAACCTGCTTGCCCGCACCGGATATCCCCACCCCAGAATGATCCGAATTCCGACAGGACTTTTTGCGGCGTCGGCGTTGGCGTTGGCTTGCGCGCTACCGTGGCACACCCACCCAATACCATCGATACCGCGAATGCCAATGCAATCTTTCCCTTCATGATGGCTCCTTGCAACGAAAAAGGCGCCCGAAGGCGCCTTTTTGACCAACGAAACCCGTCAGATCAATTGTGCGGGTTCAGAACCGTTTGCACCGCACCGAACGCCGGCGCATCGATCACGCTGTACGAGAAGACCGAGTTAATCCCCGTCGGCACATTCCAAGCAATGAACCCTTCGACGAAGTCAGCGGGACGACCCGGGATGGTTTCCGGATCAAACCAATCAAGCTCGTCGTGCTCAAGGCTAAAGTTCACCGATTTGCGCTCTTGCTGATCATTGTAAATATTGACCGTGTGCGTACCCGACTGGTCACCCGTCGACCACACCACGATCCGGGTATCCGCGTTGTCGATGAAATAACGCATATAGAGCGTATCCCCACCGGAAGCAGCGCCACCAGCGCTCACCAAAGAATTCGGCCCCATCGTGGTCAAATCGCCGGGGATGGTAAGCGGACCATCAACAACCGGCACATAAGCCACATCGGCGGGCGGCATCACTTGGAACGCATTAGCACTGAAAATATTGCCCGTGCTAATGGTCGGCGATTGAGCTGAACAGGTGGTGTTTACCGTATCTGCAGCCAACACCAAGTAGCCGCGCTTCCCTTCCAAACCGACACCTGCGGTCTTCGCATTCCAAATGAACGGTTGGAAATCGTTTGCCGTCACCGTGAAGCACCCGTCGGTAACGTGGTTCGAATCTTGATCAAAAAACGTCCAGTAAATGGAAGCATCTTCAAGCGAGATAATCCCAACCGCGGTATATTCGCTACCGTCATGGAAAACGTTGGGAATGACCACACCATTGCTGAATGTACCCATTTGGTACGCCTGGGCTGCGCCCGTGCACGCGGCAGCTACAGCAGCGGCAATCGCAAGCTTTTTCATCGAATCACTCCTTTTAGGTTACAAACCAACCCCTCTAGCGGGAACCCAACCCTTGCACCCGTGGCGCAATGGGTTGCTTAGAACTGTAAAGCAAAGCCGGTAAAAATGCAAGAGGTTTCATTCATCGCGGAGGCGTCAGATGTTGCATTCACGCCACAAAACTCACTCCCGCTCCCGATTGGAGTTCGAAAAGAGTCCCGATCGCACATGCTTGTGGTACCACACGCCATCGCGTAGCACCCACGGGTCGGCAATCGTCTGTTCGTAATTCTTGAGAAAGGCCTGCGGCAGGTCGTACCGCAGTTTGACTCGAAGTACCGCTTCGTCGCCTTCGCGTTTCGCTACACCGATCACTTCGGCCGCTTTGAGGATCACGCGGTTGCGCTTCAAATACCCTTGGAGCGTCCAATTCGGATCCAGCGACACCTCCTCGTACGACCACGCCTTGACCAGGTCGTTGGCGAGCATCGCGGCCCAATAGGCACGGGCCCGTTCGAGCAATGCTGCTTCATCCGTACCTGAAGCCTTTGCTATATGCGGAGCGATAGCGCTGTGGCCACATCCGGCCAACAGCAATCCCACCCCCAGACTTGCCAGCAGACGACGGCGTTTTCCATCGAACATGGGTACAACTCCTTTCTTCGTTGTCACAGTTTTTCGGATGGCACATGGCGCTGAAATGCCCGCATCCGCTGCCGAAGCTCGTCACTCACAGCCCGCAGCGCACTTTCGTTGGGTAGCGCCCGCGGTGTGAGCAGCACGAGCAGTTCGGTGCGGCTGCGGGCACGGCTATTCGTGGCGAAAAGGTTACCTACCACAGGCAGATCGGCAAGTCCGGGGATGCCGCTGCGTCCTGTGGTGTCGTTGTCGCGGATGAGCCCTCCCAACACCACCGTTTCACCGGAACGAACCGCAACGCGGCTTTGGATCTGGCGCGTAAGGAACTGGCGCTGCCCGGTGGCGGCGTCGATTTCGCCCACATCGGTGACTTGCTGGACAATGTCGAGCGTAATCAGTTCCCCGGCGTTGACCGATGGGGTCACGGTGAGCAAAACGCCGGTGTCTTTATAGGTGATCGATTCTGTGGTCACCGAGTTGCTCGAAACAGTGGTGGCGCTCTTTACCGGCTGCTGTTGCCCCACCTGAATGGTGGCGGTGTGGTTGTCCAGCACCAAGACCGATGGGTTGGAAAGCACCCGCAGTTGCGAACGCTCCGCTGCCGCGTTGAGCACCGCGCGGATAATCCCGGCGCGGTTGGTGATCGCGTAGGAAAAGCCGGGTTGCGTTGGGCCAATGCTCCCGCTTTGCTGAAAATTGAGCGTGGCGCTTCCGGTAAAGCCGCTTCCCAACCCATTTTGCAGATACCATTCCAGGCCATACTTCAGGTTGCCGGAAAGCGTTACTTCGACGATGTTGGCTTCGATCAACACCTGTGTGGGTGCCTGATCCAATTGACGCAGCGCGTCGACGATGCGGCGATATTCGCGCCGTGGCGCGCGAATGAGGAGCGCATTCTGCCGGTCGTCAGCGACGATGCGTACGTTGTTCTCCAGTGTGGCCGAAACCGCCGCGCCTGCGTTCGACGACGCAGTGCCACTTGGCCCTGATGTTATCGCGGTACGCAACCCAGCCTGGCTCACGCCTGCAGTACCCTTGGTTCCAGTGTCCCCACTTGCCAAAAGCGGTTGGGGTGTCTTACTGGTGCCACTCCCCCCTTGGGTGGTGGCCAAGCCCGGCGCAACACCACTGGTTTTCGTGACGGCGCGGCCACCTTCCCCGGCAAAGAGGCCATTGAGCAGCTCCGCCAGGTGGCTGGCGGAACTGTTCTGCACTGGATAAACAAAAAGCTGGGGTTCGATTTCGTTGTCTGCAGGCCGGTCGAGCCGCTCGATCCACGTCCGAATCCGTTCCAGGTAACGCGCTTGTGGGGTCACGACCAACAGCGCGTTCAACCGCTCGATTGGCAAGACATTGATCAGGCCGTTGAGCGGCCCGGCCGCAGAAGCGCCTTCCGCGGACGTTCCATCCGCTTGTTGGCCGAGCAACATCGCCACCGCTTTATTCACTTCCTCGACGCTTGCGTATTGCAGCGGAAAAATCCCAACGGACATGCCAGCCAGGTAGTCGACGTCGAAGCTTTCGATGATGTCCATCCACGCGTCGAGTTGCGCTTTGTTGCCGCGCAAAATCAAGAGATTACGCACCGGATCGGCCTTGACCAGCCCGCCTTCCGGCAATAGCGGCTGGAGGATACGACTGATATCTCCGACACCGATATGGCGCAGCGGAACGATGAGTAGCCCCGCCCCCTCCAGACGGGCCCGATCGCTTCCGCGCACCGCGGGTAGGCTCTCTTTGCTGGCATCGAGCGTCGTGACATGGTAGACCCCCGCTCGGTCACGCACCAACGTCATACCGTGGCTTTGCAGCAGTGTCTCCACCACATCCAACACTTGCGGCCGCGGCAACGCCCGTTGCGTCCGGAGGGTGACCACGACGTCGTTGGGCTGATCGATCGTGTAATCGAGTTTGAGCACATCTCCAAGCAGCGCGCGCAAAACGTCGTTGAGCGGTGCCGCTTCGAAATTGAGCACGACACCCTCTCCCTGTTGCAACACCGGATTGGGTGCAGGCGGCGCAGGCAGCTTCACGATTTGCCCGGTACCTGGATAGAGTTGGGGTTGTGGGCGCGAATGGGCTTCGGTTGGCGCAACTTGCGCCTGGGATTGCTGAGGCACGGCCTTTTCCCCTGCAACCGGCGGCTCCGGAAACGCAAAGGGTTCGATGCCACCCGGTTGCAAACCGGCGCATCCGGTAAGCATCACGACGGTGAGCGAGACAATCCATCGCTTCATCTTGGTTTCTCCAATGGATAGCGCCCCCTGCCTTCAGATGGGGGGGCCGCTACACGGGATTGAGGGTTAGGTTCTGCCGTCTTGGCGCGGGGAAGGTCGTTCTTTGGTTTGGATAACGGACGTGGCGTGAGCGGCAGCGTGATGCGCTCGGCACCGCACTGAAATTCGGCCCGGGTTTCGGCAACGGCGGTCAACCGGCAGCCGCGTGGCCCAGATTGGTCTGTTATCCGCCACACACCCTGCTCCGGAATCGCCACCAGCGCCACCCGTTGGTTTGCGGAAGCAAAGAGGGCAAGCAGTTCGCCGCGCGCCAAGGGAATTTTCTCTGCGCCAGCGGTCGCTGAGCGCAATGGTCGCCGGTATTCCCAAAAGAGCGGCCGGGCAAGCGCCTCCTTGAGCGGGCTCGGTGGCGTCTCTTCCGCCAAGGCAGGAAAGTTCGGCAATGCGGGTGGCAATGGCTGCGGCATCTGCCATACGGCTCGGTAACGCGCCGCATCGACGACAGCCGCCAGCCCGATCAAAGCCACCAGCGCCCAGAAAAGCAGACGCGACTTCATTGCCCCGCTCCGGAGACGGTTGGCTGCGCGTTGGAAGCCGAAGCGGCGAACGGCAGAAGAAGCTGAACGGTGAGGCGCACCCGTTGGTGTTCACGGAATTGTTCGCTGCCCCCTTCACGCAACCACAGCGCGCTTTCCAGGATCATCCATGGGCGATGCGCCAACAGCGCACGATGCCATGCATGCACCTGAGCATATTCTCCTGTAACCGTGACGACAGCACGCACCATGGTCAAATCGGGCGTTGCTGTGGATGCGGGTGCAATCGTCGTCTGAAACGCGTTGACCGCGACGCCTTGTTCCCTAGCCAACTGTTCGACGGCTTGTCGCGCCACGGTCTCCGGAGATCCGGCAGCAGCAAAAAGCAGTTTTGCCAACGTTCCCTCAAAAGCGGCGCGACGCGCCGATATGGCCTCTTGCGCTTGCGCAATGCCCAGCAGCCGCTCCAGACGTGGTTGCAGCGCTGCACGAAACTGGACCTGCCGTTCCAAATAGGCTGTGCGGGCGAACCAAAGCGAGAGCAGCACCAGAGCAAAGAACACGAGAGTCTTTGCGCGCAGGACCGTCACGAGCGGCCAACGTCTCATTGTGTCGCCTCCGCAGGCGCGTCCCGCCACTGAAATTCCACGGTAAACCGGTCAAAGCCTGTGCGCGGCTCCCGTGTCGTAGCCAACGGCGTTCGAACATCGGTAATACGCGGATGGCGCTCCAAGGCGGTCAAGAACTGGGTCAAATTCGGGGTCACGCCAAGAATGCGTACTTGCGTGCCCTGTTGCTCCCAACGGTCGATCCATGCACCATCTGGCAGCCGTTCCGCAACCACCTCCCAGACCGCCACCCAGTCACGCCGAATGGCACCAAGCTGCTGCACCGCGGCCATTTTCGCTTCTGCTGCTCGCAGACCCGCCAGCGCCTGTTGTGCAGGCTGCGCGCGACGTTCTGCTGCGGCCAATGCAGCAACCGCTTGTTGCGTGGCTTTCCGCTCCTGCCAAGGTGCCACCAAGAACAGCAAAACAGTGAGCCCAAACGCCACGAGCAGAACAAAAACGGTTCGCCGCATGCGACGGTATATTTTCCGTTCCGCTTGCTGCCAGAAAGCATCCCGAACTGGGATGGCCTTTTCTGTATGCGGGGCCGCGACGACCGCATCGGGCTGATCTGCTTGCTGGCGCACGCGGTCGACCGTTTGATGGTCAGTCACCACCCAGTCGACACGCCATCCTTGCCACTCCGGCGTAGCGCGCCAACCAAAAAGCGCGTGCTCCGGCACCAGAGGACTTTCCTCAAACAGTCGCTCTGCCACCTGTGCGTCCAATTGCGCCCACCGTTGCCGAGGTAACGAAAACGTTCCTTGTAAAAACGTCCCCGAGTCCAAAAGCAGCGATTTTTCGGGCGCCGCAACCAACTGAGCCAACCATGCGCCCATTGCCCAGCGCCAGGCGTCCCACCAGAATCCGATTGTGTCAGCCATCGGCGGCGACCCCCACCACCCGCAGCGGCTCCACGC
>Ga0207871_100272_pt1 | contig 24775 bp, 25 predicted proteins | sample Passage260A_FD_187371 | JGI IMG/M metagenome (GOLD analysis project Ga0207871, IMG submission 187371) | Cellulose adapted compost microbial communities from Newby Island Compost Facility, Milpitas, CA, USA - Passage2 60A (SPAdes) (version 2) ...
CCCGCCGCAGCAGCTGCCCCGCCTTCCCGACCGGGTACGTCCACTTGTTATGCGACGCGTACGTCACGACGCCGTCCGGCAGGATCGGCACGCCGTAGCGCTTCATCGCGCGCAGATACCCCTTCATCCGGCGCGTGCCCTGCAGGTCGTCCGTCTTGAAGAACCCGGCGATCCGCCGGTGTCCGAGCCGGATCACGTGCTCCGTCGCCGCGTACGCGCCGGCCTCGTCGTCCACGACGAGGCACGGGCAGTCGAGCTCCGGATAACGTGCGTTGATCATGACGAACGGAACGCCCCGGTACCGGAACGCGAGATACTGGTCGAGATTCGGGTTGCCCTCCGCGCTCTTCGTCGGCTCGATGATGAGACCGCCGACGCCCCGGTCCAGCATCATCCGCAGGCTCTCGCGCTCCCGGTCCTTGTCGTTGTCGGTGCTCGACAGGTACAGGCCCATGCCGCGGGCGCGCAGCACCGCCTCGGCCCCCCGCACGATATGCGGGAAAATGTAATCCGAAATGTACGTCGTCACAATGCCGACCGCGGTGCCCGCCGCCCCGCCGGCCTTCGCGAAATGCGGCGGCGCCACGAACGTTCCCTTGCCGCGCTGGCGGTACAGATAGCCCTCCTGCTCCAGCTTGGCGAGCGTCTGACGGACGGTCTGCCGGCTCATGCCGAACCGGGCCGCCAGCTCGTTCTCCGACGGCAGCAGCTCGTGGGGCTTCCGCTCGCCTCGGTGCAGCCAGGAGAGAATCTCGTGCTTCAATTGCAAATATTTCGGCATGCCGCCGCGCGTCATTCCGCCGCCACCTTCTTGACCCAAGTCCGTTCTGCTATTTGCGCAATTTCCACGCCAGGTCGGCGATCGCCAGTTCGCGGCGCAGCGCGTCCGGGCGCGTATCCTTGCCGATGATGACCGACTCGATGCCGGCCATTTCGGCGAAATCGGCCATCTGGGCCGCCGTCACGTGATAGGAGAAGCCGGTATGGTGGGCGCCGCCGGCGAGGATCCACGACTCGACGCCGTCGCGCAGGTTCGGCAGCACGCGCCAGAGCACGCGCGCGACCGGCAGCTTCGGCATCGGGCGCTCCACGGCCACCGCCTCAACCTCGCTGACGAGCAGCCGGAACCGGTCGCCGAGGTCGACGATCGACGCGTTGATCGCCGCGCCCGCGCGGCCGTTGAACACGAGCCGGGCCGGCGGCTCCTTGCCGCCGATGCCGAGCGGATGCACCTCGATGCGCGGCCGTTCCGCCGCGATCGTCGGACACACCTCCAGCATGTGCGCGCCGAGCACGAGCTCGTTGCCGGGCTCGAGATGATACGTATAGTCTTCCATGAACGACGTGCCCTTGTTCCCGGCCATCACCTTCATGAGCCGGACGAGCGCCGCCGTCTTCCAGTCGCCTTCGCCCGCGAAGCCGTAGCCGTCCTCCATCAGCCGCTGCACCGCAAGGCCGGGCAGCTGCCGGAGGCCGTGCAGATCCTCGAACGTCGTCGTGAACGCGGTGAAGCCGCCTTCCTCGAGGAACGAGCGCAAGCCCAGCTCGATCCGGGCCTGGTAGGCGATCGCCTCCCGCTTCTCCTCCGTATCCGCTACGATATCATACCGCGACTGGTATTCTTCCAGCAATCGTTTCACGTCGGCTTCGCTCGCCGCGTTCACCCGTTCGGCCAGGTCGCCGACGCCCCAGGTGTTCACCGACCAGCCGAAGACAATCTCCGCCGCGACCTTGTCGCCTTCGGTGACGGCCACCTGGCGCATGTTGTCGCCGAACCGCGCGACCTTGAGCGTCCGGCTCTCGGCCCACGCCGCGGCCGTCCGCATCCACGCGCCGATCCGCTCCTGGACCGCGCGGTCCTGCCAGTGCCCGAACACGACCGACCGGCGGACTCCCATCCGCGCATGGATGTGGCCGTGCTCGCGGTCGCCGTGGGCGGCCTGGTTCAGGTTCATGAAGTCCATGTCGATCGTGTCCCACGGGATGTCGCGGTTGTGCTGCGTCGCGAAGTGCAGGAGCGGTTTTTTCAGCACCGACAGCCCGCCGATCCACATCTTCGACGGCGAGAACGTGTGCATCCAGGTGATGACGCCGGCGCATTCGTCGTCGGCGTTCGCCTCGAGCATAAACCGCCGGATGTCCTCGGGCGTCGTCAGCACCGGCCCGAGCACCAGCTCGTAACCGAGCGCGCCGCTGTCATTGAGGCCGCCGACGATCTCCCGGGCGTTCGCCGCCACCTGCTCCAACGCCTCGGGTCCGTACAGATGCTGGCTGCCGACCGCGAACCGGAATTTGACTTTTTTCGCTTCAAGCATGGCGGGTAACCTCCTCCTTCAGGGCTTTCAGCCGTTTCATCACGTCGTTGACGCCGCGTCCGAAGTAGTCGTGCAGCGCCGTGTATTCCTTGTACAGCCGGTCATAGATCGCCGCGTTTTCCGGAATCGGCCTGAACGATTCCTCCCGCACGCGCGCCATCCTGCGCGCCGCCTCGACGATCGATCCGTAGCCGCCCGCCTCCGGGCCCGCCGCAACCGCGGCAAACATCGCCGCGCCGACCGCCGGCGTGTGCCGCGACGCCGCGATCTTGATCTCGCGGTTCGTCACGTCGGCGTAGATCTGCATGAGCAGCCGGTTTTTCTGCGGCAGCCCGCCGCAGGCGTACAATTCCTTCACCGCGATGCCGTTGCCGTCGAACGCCTCGATGATCTTGCGGGTGCCGAACGCCGTCGCCTCCAGCAGCGCACGGTAGATTTCCTCCGGTTTCGAGAGCAGCGTGAGGCCGACGATGACGCCCGTCAGGTCGGCGTCGACGAGCACGGACCGGTTGCCGTTCCACCAGTCGAGGGCCAGAAGACCGGATTCGCCGGGTTTGAGCCGGGCCGCGCGCGCTTCGAGCCACTCGTGCACGCTGATGCCTTCGCGCTCCGCCGCCTCCTTCACATACGCGGGAACCGCTTCCGTCACATACCATTCGAAAATGTCCCCGACCGCCGACTGGCCCGCTTCATAGCCGAAATAACCCGGAATGATGCCGTCTTCGACGACGCCGCACATCCCTTCCACTTCGCGCTCCTCGGTGCCGAGCAGCATGTGGCAGATCGATGTGCCCATCACCATGACGAGCTTGCCCGGCTCGGTGACGCCGACGCCCGGGACGGCCGCGTGCGCGTCGACGTTGCCGACGGCGACCGCCGTGCCCGGCCTGAGCCCCGTGATCTTCGCCATCTCCGGCGTCAGCCCGCCGGCGCGCGTGCCCAGCGGCACAATCTCGCCGCGCAGCTTCGTCTCCGTCAGATTCTCGAGGCGCGGGTCGAGCGACCGGAAGTAATCGCGGCTCGGATATCCGTCGCGCTTGTGCCAGATCGCCTTGTAGCCGGCCGTGCAGCTGTTCCGGAGGGTGTTGCCGGACAGCTGGGCGATGACCCAGTCCGTCGCTTCGAGGAACAGGTCGGCGGCCTCATAGATTTCCGGCGCTTCATCGAGGATCTGCCAGATTTTCGCGATCATCCATTCGGACGAAATCTTGCCGCCGTAGCGCTTGAGCCACGGCTCGCCGCGCTCCTCCGCGATCCGGTTGATCTTGTTCGCCTCGTCCTGCGCCGCGTGGTGCTTCCACAGCTTCACCCAGCTGTGCGGGTTGTCACGGAATTCCGGCAGCATGCAGAGCGGCGTTCCCTTCGCGTCCACCGGCATCATCGTGCAGGCCGTGAAATCGATGCCGATGCCGATCACGTCGCCCGGATCGACGCCGGACATCTCGAGAACGGCCGGCACGGAACGCCGCAGCACCTCGATGTAATCGTCGGGATGCTGCAGCGCCCAGTCCGGCTCCAGCTTCCGGCCCGATCCCGGCAGCGCCTCGTCGATGACGCCGTGGGGATAGGGCGTCACGTGGTCCGCGACTTCCGTTCCGTCGGTCAGATCCACGAGCACCGCGCGCCCCGACTGCGTGCCGTAGTCAATGCCGATCGTGTACTTTTTCCCCATGTGCCCTTCCTCCCGTTCTTCAGGTTGTCGGCCCGGTCTGGCCGTAGTAGGCGTTCGCCCCGTGCTTGCGCAGGAAATGCCGGTCCAGCAGAGCCTGGTTCATCGGTCCGACCTGGCGCAGTTGCAGCGTCCGGTGGCCGATTTTCGCCACCTCCTCCAGCACGACCGCGTTGTGCACCGCCTCGTGCGCATCCTTGCCCCACGCGAACGGCGCGTGGCAGTGGACAAGCACTCCCGGCACCATCGCCGGATCGATGCCCCGCGTCCGGAACGTCTCGATGATGACGTTGCCCGTTTCGAGTTCGTAGTCGCCGCGGATTTCCTCCTCCGTCATCGGCCGCGTGCACGGAATGGCGCCGTAGAAATAATCGGCGTGCGTCGTGCCGAGCGGCGGGATGTCCATACCGGCCTGCGCCCAGGCGGTCGCCCAGGGCGAGTGCGTGTGCACGATGCCCCCGATCGACGGGAACGCCTTGTACAGCGCCAGATGCGTCGGCGTGTCGGACGACGGTTTGAGGTGGCCTTCCACCCGGTTGCCTTCCAGGTCGACGACGACGAGATCCTCCGTCTTCAGCTTCTCGTACGGCACGCCGCTCGGCTTGATGACGACCAGTCCGCGTTCCCGGTCGATGCCGCTCACGTTCCCCCAGGTGAACGTGACGAGTCCGTACTTGGGCAGGTCGAGATTGGCGGCCAGCACCGCTTCTTTAAGCGCTTTCAACATGGATGGTCCGTTCCCCCTCCGTTCCGCTGATAAGCATCTTGCCTGCATTGTACACTTGTCCATACAAGTTTGCAATAGATTCGCGAAAATTCGCCATACTTGTACATACAACTGCACGAATACAAAAAAACCGCACGACTCCCGTCGCGCGGTGCAAGATCATGACGAAACAGCCGTGTCGATAAAATCATGACACTACCATTTCGGATCGTCCGTGTCTTCCCACTTGCGGGAATACGCCTTGTTCGTCACCCAGAACGTCACCCAGGAGATGGCGACGAGTATGACGAACGACGCCACCCAAACGCCCGTCGGCACACCCATCCTTCCGTTCCCCCTCTCCCGATCCGCCTTTGGTCCCGCGGTCGCTGTCCCGCATCCGCGTTTCCCCCGTTCCATTTATCCTACCACGCCCGCCTCCGCCGCACAACCCCGGGCCGCCTGTCCAAACCCGCACCGGCATGTCTGCATATGCTGATCGAAAAACGCGATGCGGGGTATCCTCATGAAGAAGAAGATCATCTTTACGATTCCGTTCAACAATCGGCATACGACCCCGGCGGCCGGCGAACCCGGCTGGATCCGGTGGCGGCTCGGCATCTTCATGCGGTACACGCTCCGCAGCCTGATGAAGCAGGAGTCGCAGCGGTTTCAGGCATTCGTGCTCATCCGCCCGGAATCGGAGGCGTTCATCCGGGCGGAACTGAAGCAACATCCGCCGTTGCCGGATCACGTGGCGTTCGTCACGAAAGCCGAATACGAACGGAGGGTGGCGGAAACCGTCCAGGGCTTCGATCTGCTGTACGAGGCGAACCTCGAAAGCGACGACATGTATCACCGTTCCTTCGTCCGGCTGCTGGAGAACCATGTTCCGAAGAAACTTCCGGTATTGCTCATTCCGCAATACGGATATGTGTACGATTCCGTGCAGAACCGGCTGGCCCGGTTCTTCTTCTGGGCGCCGAGCTTCCTGACCGCCGTCCATCCGACGGAAGACTGGCTGGCCGGACGCAGGATCGCGCTGCCCCGGGGGTATGTCAGCGCCCTGACGGCGCCGCGCGAATTCATCGGCATCCGTCGACCGCTCTGGATCAATCACGTCCATTCCGACAACACGGGCGTCTCGTGGAACAGGATGGAAGTCTGGAAGCTGAAGGGATACAACGACGCGTTCAGCATTCCTCCGTGGAACAACGCATCGCGGAAGGCCGCCCATTTCGGACCGGAAATCACGAACAAGCATATGATTCCGCGCATCCTGGACGAATATTGCTGATCATGCATGGAAACGAAAAAGGGACCCGTTCGCGGGTCCCTGATCCTTCGGAATGGTGCGGTAGAGAGGACTCGAACCTCCACGGGCGATGCCCACTACCCCCTCAAGATAGCGTGTCTGCCAATTCCACCACTACCGCATGTTCAATTACCGCATACCGCATGTTCAATTCGACTGCGACCCCTGCGGCCCCGCCCCGAAGCGGAACCGATGGGTGGTGAGCCATGTAGGACTCGAACCTACGACACCCTGATTAAAAGTCAGGTGCTCTGCCAACTGAGCTAATGGCTCGCGATGACCCGCCGGGGATCCGAAACGACGCCGCCTTCACGGGAAGGGGCATCCGCATCCCCGTGCGGCCGAAACGACTGGCGGCAGCCTGGGCCGCAATCTCCGACAGAGACCGTCGGCCGGTCGCCGCCGGGCTGCCGCCGTGAACATGACATCCGAAGATGAATGGCGGAGAAGGAGGGATTCGAACCCTCGCACCGCTTGCGCAGTCTAACCCCTTAGCAGAGGGTCCCCTTGAGCCACTTGGGTACTTCTCCATGCCGGATGTCTTCGCGGTCTGTCTCGCGGCGACGAGTAATAATTTATCACGATTCGTTTGTCGAGTCAAGCGTCATGAACTTCAATTTTCCGCCGCACCTGCCGCAGGCGTATCGACGCGGATCCATTCTGCGGCGCCGCAAATATTCGAGGCCGCAGGCGGCGCATTTCAGCATGTAGCGCACCGGACGCGGCCCGCCCGGCTGAACGCCCGGAAGCCGCCGGCAGTAGCGGGTGCCGCCGACCTTGGCGAGCAGTTCGATAAAATCCCGGTCGCGGTGGCGGTATCCCCGGTTCGCGAGATGCAGATGATAATGGCACAGCTCGTGCTTGATGATTTTCTCCGTTTCTTCGGGGCCGAACTGTTCGAGCTGCTTCGGGTTGATCTCGATGTTGTGCGTCTTCAGAAAATAGCGTCCGCCCGTCGTGCGCAGCCTCCGGTTGAACGTCGCCCGGTGGCGGAACGGCAGGCCGAAGCATTCCAGCGAGATCCGCTCGACCCAGGCCTGCAGCGCATCGTCGTCCACGCCGGTCCCGTCCCTTCCCGCCGGCGCGGCAGCGCGCCGGACGTCGTGAATATACTTGAATTTATAAGATGCCGTGCGATACACTGTCAAGTAGTTTTGCCATGCCTTGGCGGCGTGCGCGGACGGCGGACCGCCGGCCCTCGCATGTTAACGGCACGGCGTGCCGTTATTCGGCCCGATCGATGCGCCTCGACCGGACTTAACGACACCGGAGACCGTTATTTGCCGGCTTCGACGCTCCCGGCCGATCCCGTGCCGCGTTTAACGGCACGGCGTGCCGTTATTCGGCCCGATTGACGCGCCTCGACCGGACTCAACGGTACCGGAGACCGTTATTTGCCGGCTTCGACGCTTCCCGGCCGATCCCGTGCCGCATTTAACGGCACGGCGTGCCGTTATTCGGTCCGATCGGTGCGCCTCGACCGGACTTAACGGCACCGGAGACCGTTATTTGCCGGCTTCGACGCTTCCGGCCGATCCCATGCCGCGTTTAACGGCACGGCGTGCCGTTATTCGGCCCGATCGGCGCGCCTCGACCGGACTTAACGGCACCGGAGACCGTTATTCGCCTGTTCCGGGACACACGCGATGTCCGAGCCGGCTCCGCGTGCCGTCCTATCGCCTCACAAACCCGCCCGGGGCGATACGTTTCACCCCCGCCCGGCATGACCCATGCGTCATGATCCTACACGAAAAAGGAAGGTACCGACCCGCCATGCCGACGATGCGCTATGTGATCCTGCACGGACCGGACGGCCTCGAGTATGTCGAGATGCCGGCTACCCATGCGTATCAGCTCAGCGCGCTTATGCTCAGACTGCACAAGGAGATCGGCAAGCTGACCGCCGACAACGTGCCGCAGCTTCCGCGCATTTGCGCCGAGTGTTCCGACCTGGAACTGCTCGATCCCTCGGCATCCATCGTCAGCGGCCTCGACTTCATGACGAAGCTGGAGCGCGAGTTCGCCGCGATCCGCGAACATTCCTATCCGCTCGTCTCGCTGCTCACGGAGATCCGGGCGCTGCTGGCCCAGCTCGAGCAATGGTACGAGGAAGAATCCCAAGCGTAACGGCGACGTATCCGGAAGTCCATGATGGTCATTCGCCCGCGATGGGACCTGCACGGTCATCCGCCCAGCTCCATATGTTATATGAGACATGGCATATCCGGAGGTGGACGATCGTCATGCCGCAATGGCTGTGCAACCAACTGATGCGGGCGTTCCTGAAGAAGGACAGCCGGCAAATCCGGCTGTTGAACGACTGTTGGTTCTACTATCGCTCCAAACCCCGGAAGGACGGCGGCCAGCAGACGGATTCACTGGTATGACGGAACCGCCGGTACAGGCCGGTCCGCCGGATACCGAAAGGGATACCGGTGACCGGACGCATTCGCCGAGCCCGGCGACCGCGGCGCCGGAGACCGGACGCCGTTCACCGGGCCACCGCGACCGCACCGCCGAAACCCGGACGGATTCGCCGCAGAATCCGGCGACCGGTCCGCCGATGGCCGATCCGCCGGATCCGGCCGGTTCCCGGCACAGACAAGGCCGGTCCGGCATCCCGTCGATGCCGGCCGGCCTTGCGCATGTCCGCATGTCGGCTCAGAAGCTGCCCCAGACCGTCACATCGTCGACGGGGAGGCGGGCCGTCGGCCGCCCTTCGGCCGCCGCCTTGCCCACGGCGATGAGCATGATCGGCACGTAGGTCGCCGGTACGCGGAACGCCTCGATGAACCGCTCGTGATCGAAGCCGCCCATCGGCACCGTGTCGAGCCCGCGTGCCCGCGCCGCCAGCATGAGCTGCATGGCCGCGAGGCTGCCGTCGATCAGGACGATCCGCCGGAGCGCGTCCTCGCTGCGCGCGCCGTACGACGCAAGCAGCCGCTCCGCCTGCTGCGCGGCGAATTCCCCGGTCATGTAACCGCGCTCGACCGCGATGCGGTTGATCTCCTTCACCCGCTTGTAACCTTCGAGATCCCCCAGCACGGCGATCGTCGCCGAAGCTTCGAGCACCTGTTTCTGGCTGTTGGCGATCGGGTACAGCTTCTCTTTGTCTTCCTTCCGGTCGATCACGAGAAACCGCCACGGCTGCAGGTTGTTCGAGGACGGCGCCAGAACGGCGTCCGCGATCAGCGATCGGATCTCCTCCCGGCTGAGCACGAAATGCGGATCATAGTGCCTGACGGACCGCCGCGTGCGGATCACCTCGCCGAAATCGGCGGGAATCCGTTCCGCGATCCGGCTGACTTGGTCGGTCATCTCTCCCACTCCTTGTAATCCGATTGGTTCCCTGTATCATTATCATCGTATCACAACGCGCAAATTCCCGAAACCTTCGTCACTCGGCCGTGCGCATCGTCAGGCTGACGCGCCCCCGCTTCACGTCGACGGACAGCACGCGCACGGTCACCGTGTCGCCGACGGATACGACGTCCAGCGGATGCTTCACGAAGCGGTCGCTGAGCTGCGAAATGTGGACAAGCCCGTCGTTCTTGACGCCGATGTCGACGAACGCGCCGAAATCGGTCACGTTCCGTACGGTGCCCTTCAGCTCCATGCCGGGCTGCAAATCCTCGATGCGCAGCACGTCCGTCCGGAAGACGGGCGGCGGCAGCTCTTCGCGCGGATCGCGCCCCGGACGCAGCAGGCTGTCGATGATGTCGCGCATCGTCGGCACGCCCACGCCGAGCCGCTGCGCCGAGTCGGCGGGATCCAGCTCCCGCAGCTTCGCGTTCAGCGCCTCCGTCCCGAGATCCCGTACGGTGCAGCCGAGCATCGCAAACAGCCGGTCGACGACCGGATACGATTCCGGATGGATCGGCGTACGGTCGAGCGGCTGCGTGCCGTCCGGGATGCGCAGGAATCCGATGCATTGCTCGTACGTCTTCGCGCCAAGCCGCGGCACCAACCGCAATTGGCCGCGGTCCGTGAATTTGCCGTTCGCCTCGCGGTACGCGACGATGTTGCGCGCAATCGCCGCGTTGATGCCGGCGACATAGGCGAGCAGCTGCGGCGACGCGGTGTTGACGTCGACCCCGACGTGGTTGACCGCCGATTCGACGACGGCGCCCAGGCTCTCGTCCAGCCGCTTCGGATCGACGTCGTGCTGGTACTGGCCGACGCCGATCGACCGCGGCTCGATCTTGACCAGCTCGGCGAGCGGATCCTGCAGCCGGCGGGCGATCGACACGGCGCTCCGCTCCGCGACGTCGAGATTCGGAAACTCCTCGGCCGCCAGCTTCGAGGCCGAATAGACGCTGGCGCCCGCCTCGCTCACGATGACGTACTGCAGCCCGCCGGCATCCTTCCCCGCCTCGCGCCGCTTGCGGATCAGATCGGCGACGAACTGCTCCGTCTCCCGCGAGGCGGTGCCGTTCCCGATCGCGATCAGCGTGACGCCGTGCCGGTCGATGAGCCCGCCGACGACCCGCTCCGCCTCCTCGATCCTCGAATGCGGCGGCGTCGGATAGCAGACGTCCGTCGCGAGCAGCTTGCCCGTCTCGTCGACGACGGCCAGCTTGCAGCCGGTGCGGTAGGCCGGGTCGATGCCGAGCACGACCCGCCCGCGGACCGGCGGCTGCAGCAGCAGGCTGCGCAGGTTCGCGGCGAAAATGCCGATCGCATGCTCCTCCGCCTGCTCCGTCAGCTCGGCGCGCACCTCGCGTTCGATCGACGGCGCGATGAGCCGCTTGTAGGCGTCCTCGACGACGAGGCGGAGCACGGCGCGCACGGCTTCCGGCTGCCGGTCCAGGGCGATGCGGCGCCCGATGTATTCCAGGATGCGCGCCGGGTCGATCTCCAGCGACACCTTGAGCACGTCTTCCCGTTCGCCCCGGTTGACGGCGAGTACGCGGTGCGGCGGCATCCGCCGAACCGGCTCGCGGTAATCGTAATACATCTCGTAGACCGACTCCGCCGCCGGATCCTTCGCGACGGACACCAGCACCGCGTGGTCGCGGGTGTGCTTCCGCACCCAGGCGCGAATCTGCGCATCATCCGCCAGCTGCTCCGCGATGATGTCCATCGCGCCCTGCAGCGCCTCTTCGGCCGTCGCGACGCCCTTCTCTTCATGGACGTACTTCGCCGCCTCCTCCAGCGGCGTTCCCCGCTTCGGGCGGCTGAGCAGCCATTCCGCGAGCGGCTCCAGCCCCCGCTCCTTCGCGACGGATGCCCGCGTCTTGCGCTTCGGGCGGTACGGACGGTACAGGTCCTCGACCTCCTGCAGCTTCGCCGCCAGCAGGATCGCCTCCCGCAGCTCGTCCGTCAGCTTGCCCTGACCGGCGATCAGCCGGATCACTTCGCGCTTCCGCGCCTCCAGGTTGCGCAGATATTGCAGCCGCTCCGCAACAGTCCGGAGCTGCTGCTCGTCCAGCTCGCCCGTCACTTCCTTGCGGTAGCGGGCGATGAACGGAATCGTGTTCCCGTCGTCCAGAAGCCGCACCGCCGCGTCCACCTTGCCGGCCGGTATGCCGAGCTCGGCGCCGATCAGCTTCACGATCCGCTCGCGTTCGGCCGCCTCTTCCTCCGGCGTCGGCTTCGACGCGGCATCCCCGGCCGCTTCCGAAACCGCCTTCGCTTCGGACCAATCCCCGCCGCCGGCTTTCTCCCATGCAATATCCGTCTCTTTCATGTGCACCATCCTTGTCCTGCCGACCGTTTCCTTTCCATTTTCGCAGATCGGTCCGGGCGACGCAATTTCTCCGGGCGGCGGGCATGGCCATCCTTTGCAACCGGTCCCCTGAAACATTCCCGCCGCCCCGGCGTATATAGCAGGGTAATATATCATGTAAACATCGGAAACGGGAGGAAACGCATGGGAGGTCCGTTCGCTCCGGAGCCGTTCGACGGTTTCGGCTTCATGTTCTCCCTGATGTCGGTCATCATACCGATCGGGTTTATCGTATTTCTCATCCTGTTCATCCGCGCGATCGCCGGCAACGTCCGCAATGCGCGCGCGCCCCGGCAGACCTGGTACGCCCGCGTTGCGGCAAAACGGATGGAGGTGTGGGGGGATCACTCGCGCACCCACTATTACATCACGCTGGAATTCGGGGACGGCGGACGCCGGGAATATCTCGACGTGAAAAATCTGTACGGTCTTCTCGTGGAAGGGGATGAAGGGTACGCGACCGTTCAGGGTGACTGGATCGTCGCGTTCGAGCGGCATCCGGCGGCACGTCCGCATCATGGCGCCGGATGGTAAAGACCGGCATGCGCCGTGACGGTGCCCGCCGGTCCGGCACCATCTCCGGCCTCGCCGGACGGTTCACGCTGCAGCGAATCCTCGGCCGGCCCCGTGACGGAACCTTTTTTCGAAAGTGCAAAAAAAATCCCCGCCGTCCGCCCGGAGGCGAGGTTCTCCCCGTCATGCCCGTTCATGCGGGTACGTACGATTCCGTTCAGGCGGGCACATACGGATTGTGCGCCATTTCGAAGCCGATCGTCGTCTGCGGTCCGTGTCCCGGATAGACGCGCGTGTCGGGCGGCAGCCGATAGAGCTTGTTCCGGATCGAATCGACGAGATCCTCCATCCGCCCGCCGGGCAGATCCGTCCGCCCGACCGACATCCGGAACAGCACGTCCCCGCCGAACAGATGGCCGCCGTGCAGCAGGCTGACGCTGCCCGGCGAATGGCCGGGCGTATGGATCACCCGGAACCTGCGGCCGATGAGCTCGAGGTCCATGCCGTCCTCCAGCGTATGCTCGGCCGGCTCATGCGCGATCGGCGGCGTCACGTCCGGCCAGAGCAGGGAGCCGTTCTTGCGCGGATCGGTCAGCCAGTCCGCCTCGAGGCCGTGCACCCAGACCGGGCAGCCGCACGCCCGGCGCACGTCCCCGACGCCCGCGATATGGTCGAAGTGCGCGTGGGTCAGCACGATCGCCTCGACCTTCACGCCCAATTCATCGATCCGCCTGAGCAGAGGTTCCGGTCCGTCGCCCGGATCGATGACGAACGCCCGCGTCCCCTCCGGATTGATCACCAGATACGCGTTCGTCTCCAGCGCCCCCAGCGTATAGGTCTCGATGCGAATGTCTTCCGCCGCCATCGTCAGAAACCGGAGACGAGCTCACGGATTTCCCGCAGGACGTGCGCCTGGTAACCCGTGCCCTCTCCGTACCTCCTTCGGATCTCTTCGCGCACCGCTGCCAGCTTCTCCTGATAGTCCGGAGCGCTGCGGTCGGGATGTTCCTGCTTGAACCGGACCATTGCTTCCTGCACGTGGGCCGGGCGCGGCCCCCAGGTGCCGAGCACCGCGCCGCCCGTATCGGCGAAAATGACGACCGGGATCGATTCGCCGCCGAGCGTCAGAAACTGCCGCATCGTGTCCGGATGCTCCTCCTTGATCAGCACGTCGACCGGCACTTCGCCTGCCTCCATCGCCCGGAACACCGGCGGAATGTTCTTGACGCAGTCGCCGCACCAGTCCGCCATCAGGATCAGGCAGCGCAGATCGTCCCGGAACCGGAGCGATTCGAAGAACGCACGGTCCTCGTCGCTCGGCCATTCGAAGTTCTCGTACAGCGAGACGAACGTCTCCCGGTTCTGCTTCATCCCGTCCATGAACTCCCGCGGCGAAATGCCGCGCCCCAGCTTGTCCGCCACCGATTTCGCCATGCCGGATCGCCTCCCTTTCCCGTCTTCATCCCATGTTACCAGAGCCCTTGGCCCGTCTCAACGGCCCGCCGGCCCGTTCTCCGCCCGTCCCGCCCCTGCGGAACCGTGCGGCGGGGCGAGGCGGCTATTTGCGCCCTTTCAGCACGCGGCTGCGCACGTACCAGCCGGCTGCGGCGACGCAGCCCAACGCCAGCAGCGCGTACACGACGTACGAATACAGATCCATGTAATGCACGATGATGTCCCAGGAGGCGCCGACGGCGGCGCCGAGGCTGACGAGCGCCGTGTTCCAGATGAGCGTGCCGGCGGTCGAGAGCGCCAGGAACGTCGGGAAGCGCATGCCGGAGCTTCCGGCCGGAATCGAGATCAGGCTGCGGACGACGGGCACCAGCCGGCCGAAGAACACCGCCCATGTCCCGTACCGGTCGAACCAGGCGTCCGCCTTCCGGATATCCTCGGGCTTGAGCCGGAGCACCGCGCCGTAGCGGACGACGATCGCCTCGAGCCGCTCCGCGGACAACACCCGCCCGACGCCGTACAGCAGCGTCGCACCGGCCAGCGAACCGAGCGTGGAAGCCAGCACGACGCCGAAGATCGTCAGGTTCGACGTTGTCGTCATGAACCCGCCGAATGTCAGGATGACCTCCGAAGGGATGGGCGGAAAAAGGTTCTCGATCATGATGAGCAGCAAAATGCCGAAGTAACCGTACTGTTCCATGAATTCGGTGATCCACTGTTCCAACCGCCCGCACCTCCGAACATCCGGCAATCTGTCCCGTATTCTACCACAGCCGTCCGCCGGACCGCCACATGGGCGAACCCGGTGCTTTCATGCGAACGGCGATCTTTTTTACCGGGAAAAATCGCGGCGATCCCCATGGTGACAGGTTCCTGAAACGCGCCATGTCCGGCATGCCCGGACCATCCCCCGCATAGATTGTCCATGAACATTCTATGCGAGAGGTGTCGGGCCATGCCCAAGGTGTATGTCATCCGCAAACGGACGCTCTACCTCGCGCTCACGCTCGCGGCGGCGGTTCTCCTGGCACTGGCTTACCTGAAATGGGAGCCGGCGATTCTCGCGGGCGGAAAACCCGCGGAAGCCGCGGTCTTCCATCTCGTGACGGGCGAGTTCAGCAGCACGGGGCCGGACGGGCGGAAGATCGAAGTGTACCGCTGGGATCCCGGAAATATCGTCGTGAACCGCGGGCAGCCGGTCGAGCTGCGGATCACCGGCGTCAACGGTGCAAGCCATCCGTTCGTGATCGAGGGGCTCGGCGTCCGCGGCATCGTCCGCAAAGGGGAAACGACGGTCGTCCGCTTCACGGCGGAACATGCGGGCACCTACCCGATCCTGTGCCTGACGCACCGGGATCTCGGGCAGAACGGTCCGATGGTCGGCTACATCACCGTCCTGTGAGGCGCCGGACCGGCCGGGATGCGGCTCCTTCGGAATCGCCGGCCCGGCTGTACGGCCGAGGAACGGATCCAACCGAAGCGCCGGCCCGCTATCCGGCCGGGGCACGGATCCAACGGAAGCGTCGGTCCGGCCGTCCGGCCAAGGCGCCGATTCGGCCGAAGCGCCCGTCCGGCCGGATGCGGGGCCTGCCGAAGCGCCGATCCGGTTTGGGCGCCGATCCGGCCGCGGCGGCATTCCGGAGCCCCGACCCCGCGGAAAGGCCCGGTGCCCTCCGCCCATCGCCGTGCATACAATGCGGGGAGCAATCCTGCAGCAGGGCGAGGTGATGGGGCCGATGAGACCGCGGAAGCCGGCGGGCAGGCACGAAGCCGTCTACCCGTCCGCGCGCCAAATCCGCCGAGCCTGCAGCGTCGAGCTGTACCGCACGATCAAGCGGCTCGGACGGTACATTCCGCCGGACAAGATCGAGGAGGCGGAGAAGCTGTATTTTCGCAAGGTGGCGGAAAATCTGATCTGGATTCACGAGAACCGGGACAACCGCAAGAAGCTGGCCGACTGGTGGGAGGAAAACGTCTGTCCCGCGATCGCGGCGCTCTGGGACGTGGAGCCGAAGCGGCTCGGCGCGGCGTTCCGCGCGGCCTTCGGCGGCTGACGGGACCGCGCCGGCCGGATGCGGATGCGGGCCGCCGACAACGAAGGGCCGCACCGGCGAACGCCGGCACGGCCCCGAAACGGCGGATGCGCAGACAGGGCGCAGGATCGGGAACGATCCGCTTCACAGCTCCTTCACGATCATGAGCTGCGTATCGTATTGCAGGTCAATCTCATAGGGATGCCTGACCGGCCGCCCGTCGGCCTCACGCAGAATGCGCACGACCGGACGATGGACGGCAAGCGGGTTGTTGGCCGTCACGACGGCGATCTGGCCCGTGTTCAGCATGACCGTCGTCGCCACCGGATAGACCGATATGTGCCGGCAGAACAGCTTGATCAACTCCAGGTCGAACAGCGTGTTGCCGGCACCGAACAGGTACTCGATCGCCTCGGAGGGCGAGTAGCGGTTGCGGTAGGAGCGCGGAGAGGTAAGCGCGTCGTACACGTCCGCTATGGCCACGATTTGCGCGTATTCGTGGATTTCTTGTCCCTTCAGTCCGCGGGGATATCCCGAGCCGTCGTACCGCTCGTGATGCTGAAGCGCGCAATGCGCGGACACCAGCGGAATGTCGTGCTGCACCCGCAGCATGTCGAACCCTTCCGTCGTATGCTTCTCGATGACGGCCCGCTCCTCCGGCGTGAGCGGCGACTTCTTGTGCAGCAGTTCCTTCGGCACCCGGATCATGCCGATATCGAACATCAGCGCGCCGATGCCCAGCTCCTCGATCTGGTTCCGGTTGTATCCCTTGGCCATGCCCATGATGCCGGCGAGTACGGCCACGTTGACGGAATGTTGGAAGAGATAAGCGTCCGACACATGGATGTTGGCCAGATTGTACATGATGTCTTTGCGCTGAAGCAGATCATGCATGATCTCGCCGAACAGCTGCCGGAACGTCCGGCCGAGATCCGGGACGGCCGCCCGTCCCTTGTTGGCAGGTGAGTCCAGCAGGCTGCCGACCGTGCGGTAGATCGTGTCGACCGCCCGCTGGTAGGTCTCCTGACGGATGACCTCCTCGGGGATGATGTCGTGCGTCCAATCGTCTTCCACGTACACGACATCGATGCCCAGGTTGCGCAGCCGCTCGATGAAACGCTCGCTCAATTCCACTCCGGCGCCAAGCAAAACGCTGCCGTTCTCCCGCATGATCGGCCTCGCGAGCTTCTCTCCCGGCCGAACCATACTGATGTGCACCCTTCTCATGCCGTATCCTTCCTCTTCAGCAACCCGAGCTTTGCTTTTATGCCTGCAGCATGGTCTGCCGGTCGCAGATTCCTTTCCGGTTCTCCTTTTCTTCGTACATGCGGCGGTCCGCATGATGAAGCAGCATCTGCAGCGTATCGCCGTCCTCCGGGAAGACCGCGGTTCCGACGGACGCCGTCACCCGCGTGCCGATCCGCTTCGACAGCTTGTCCATCGCCTTGCCGACCGCCTCGGCGATCGGCTCTCCGACCCGGCAGCCCGGGCTGACGAACAGGAACTCGTCGCCTCCCCAGCGCGCAACGATCTCTCCCTTCTCCGCGCAGCCGCGGAGAGCCCCGACGATGAGCTGCAGCATCTGATCTCCGGCCTGGTGGCCGTAGGAGTCGTTGATCAGTTTGAAATCGTTGATGTCGATCAGGGACACCGTCAGCGGTTTCCCCCGCTTCGCAGCTTGACGGAGCAGCTTCGGCATCATGACCGAGACGTATTTCCGGTTCCAGGTCCGGGTGAGCTCGTCCTGCATCGCGATCTTCCGAAACCGGTCATACGCCCGTCCGGCCAGCCATGCTCCGGGCAGCAACACCAGCACGTGGAACACGGCGACCAGCATCGCCGCCGCCGGATTGATGGCATGCCCGTCGAGGATCGCATAGAAACCCAGCAGCGCTGCGCTGCCAAAGGTCGAATATGCGATTGCCGCAATCTGCCCTTTGCTGCGCATGCCGCACCTCCCGGTTCGGAAATACGGTCGTCAATCGGCGGCCACGATCCGGTTCCGGCCGCCGTTCTTCGCCTGATACAACGCAGCGTCGGCCTTGGCGAACAGTTCCCGGAGGTATTCCTTCACGTCGTCGAGGCGGCTCGGATCGCTATCCTCCACGGCGAGCACGCCCATGCTGATCGTGACCCGGATGGTCTGGCCATCCTTGCCGGTGCTTATCTCGCTCGCCGATACGGCCTCCCGGATCCGTTCCGCCAGCATCAGCGCCTGCGCGCGGTTCGTGTGCGGCAGATAGACGGTGAATTCCTCGCCGCCGTAGCGCGCCACGATATCGGTCCGGCGAAGAACGCGGCGAACGGTGTCGGCCGTGTTCTTGATGACCTCGTCGCCCACCAGATGGCCGTAAACGTCGTTGATCGATTTGAACAGGTCGATATCGAACAGGAAAATCGCAAACGGAATGTTGTGCCGGATGTTCGTCATGATCTCGTGCTCGAGCTGCTGCATCAGGTACCGCCGGTTGTAGCAGCCGGTCAGGCTGTCCGTGATCGCCATCCGCTCGAGCTGCTGGTTCATCGCATACAGCTCCGCCTGCATTTCGACCAGCTCGCGGTTCCGCTGCTGAAGCGCTTCATTCTGCCGATAGGAAGATTCGACAAGCGAGCGCAGCTCGGTCACGTCCTGGAACGTCAGCACCCGGCCGATCAACGCGCCGTTCGCCAGGATCGGCTCGCCGTGGATGACCACGTGGCGGAACGCGTCGTTCTCCCTGAACGTCACCTCGATCTGCGCGGGCCGCGGCGGATTGCCGCGATACGCATGGAGGAACGAATCGACGCCTCCCTCGACATCCAGCGGTTCCAGCAACGATTCGATCCGGAGCCGGTCGCCTGTCCGGATATCGAACAGCCGGCGGAACACGCGGTTCGTCTCCAGCACCACGTCATGCTCGTCCAGCACCGCGACGCCGGCCGACATGCTGTCGACGACGTTCACCTGCGCGATGCGGACGACGTCGAACACGCCGTATCGCCGGATCGCGATGACAAAATAGATGACCGAGAACAGAATCCCCAGGGATGTGAGCCCCGTCACGTTCGGCAGTTCGGCGTCGAGCAAGATGTTCACGAACGTGTCGGCCAGCGCGAATCCGGCCAGAATGATCATGCCCGTCATCGCCATCCGGATCTGGCGCCGCTGCCTGGGCGCGGCTTGGTCGCGGAAGGTTCTGACGAGCAGGGCGGACGACAACGCCAGATATATGAACTGAACGGCGACCATCGCCCAGAAGATCGGCCCGTACACACGGTTGGTGTAATCCTCGCCCAACGGCTCCATGAACGCTCCCGACGGATTGAGCAGAATCAGGATGACGAGAGCGACCGTCGGAATCGCAAGCGCTGTCATGGAACGCCGGTTGAGCAGATACGAACGCCCCGACAAAAGCACCGCGAAGAACGTCCAGGCCACCCCTACGACGGAAATGCCCGCAAACCCGAACTTCAGATAGAACGCCTGGAAGAACGGGTCGTCCGTGGTCTCCGAGGCAAACTGGCACAGCGGCCACAGAAGCAGGCTCGCGTGAAACGCCAGATACACCTTGTGCAGCCGCGTGATCGAGCTTGAAATGAACATATAGACGAACAGCGCCGATGTCACGCAGAACAGGCCGAAATCGAGCCACAACGCATATTCCAAAGAGGTCACCACATTACTAAATATAGGTAGTTTCCACCATAATCTTATCACAAACCGGTTTTCTGCGACAATCGGCATCAGCGGCGTCCGTCCGCGTATGGTGACAGAAGAGATTTCGACATGTTTCACGCATTTCCTTCCGGCAGGAAAGAAAACCGGCGCATGATTTTGCCCTTCGCTTTCGGCCGTGGACGTCTTCCCGGATGCGATGCCGCTGCCTTCGGCGGTTCCTTCGCCGGCGCCTTCAATTCCGCGCCGCGGCGGCTTCTTCGACGAACCCGGCGATCGCCTCCGCCAGCTTCGCCGGCGCCTCCAGCATCGACATGTGGCCGCAGCCGGAGAGCAGCACCTTTTTCAAGCCCGGGCGTTCGATGTCGAGGAACGTGCGCTGCGGCGCGACGATCTCGTCGCCTTCACCCGCAACGAGCAGCACCGGAAAGCGCGGGTCGCGCAGCAGGCCGGACCGGTCCGGCCGCACCTTCATGCCGAGCGCGGTCCTGGCCGCTCCCGCCGGCGACGTGCCGCAGCCGATCGCAGCCACCCGCGCGACCTTGTCCGCCATGCGCGCGCGGTTCTCCGCCGCGAACAGCTTCAGCGCGAGCTCGTTTGCGAACGGAGCCGCGCCCTCCCGAAGCAGCCGGGCCGCCGTCCGGTCGCGGCCGGCCTTCGCTTCCTCCGTGTCGGGCAGCGCGGTCGAATGAATCAGGCCGAACCCGCGCAGACGGCCCGGATACCGCTCCGCGAATGCCAGGGTGACATAGCCGCCGAGCGAATGGCCGAGGACGACCGCTTCGCGCTCGCCGAGCGCATCCAGCAGCCGCGCGAGATCGTCCGCGAAATCTTCCATCCGGTAAACGTCGCCCTCCGGCGCGCCGGACCGCCCGTGCCCCCTCAAGTCCGGCACGATGAACCGTCCGGCGTCCCCGAGGTGAGGCAGCGTCTCTTCCCAGTAGGCGGAACTTCCGCAGAAGCCGTGCAGCAACACGACGGCCGGATCGGCTGCCCGCCGCTTCCGGCCGTATGCCAGATAAGCCGTTCCCTCTCCGGTCCGGCTCTCCGCAATCGAGATCGGTTCGCTCATGTTCGTCCCCCCGTCAGTTTCCAGGCCGCAGCCGCCGCGTCGGCGGCGCACTCCGCCATGTCCACGACCAGCGACAGCGGCGCGGTCATCAATGCGTGGTAAGGCTTCGCCGTCCGGGCGGCGACCACCGCGGCGGCGCTGAAATGTCCGGCAGCCGGCAGCCGCCTGCCGACCGCTTCGGCCGGTACGAGCGGCCCGCGGGCCACCGAGAATCTGCCGACATTCGCGGGCGAGCCGAGGCATGCGTCGAAGGCGATCACCGTCTTGCCGGCCGGAAGGGCCTTGAGCACGTCCGGCAGCCGCTCCGCGTCGCACGGATCGCGCAGCGTCCCGTAAACATGCGGCCATCCGTCCCGCAGGAGACGGGTGCCGAGCAGCGGCCCGAACGCATCGCCGGTCGACCGGTCCGTTCCGATGCAGAGCATGACGATCCGGTCCGGATCCGGCTGTTCGGCGGCGATTTCGGCCAGAAATTTGGCCAATCCCGCCTCGTCCACAAGTTTGCGCACCGGGCTTCGCCCTCCTTCGCATGGATCCGCGGGCGCACTGTCAGGCGGCGCCGCCCTGGCGTCCCGTTCATTCGGCAATTGCGGCGGCGGACCGCCGGAAATGGGAGGCGACGGAATGACGGACGCGCCCCGGGTCCGACGGAAGCGGCTCAACCTTCGCTTGCCGCGGCCGCCTGCTCCTCGGACGATTCGCCGGCCGCCTGCTCCCCGTTCGTACCGCTTTCCTCCGCTTCCAGCACCAGTTTGACGCTGATCCGCTTGTTCTCCCCCTTGAGGAAGAAGGCGATCCGCTCGAGTTTGTCGGCGAGTTCCGGTCCGGGCAGCGTCACGTTGAGCTGGTAGCTGAAATGGTCCTGCTTCACGGCGGCCAGCGCATGCCGCGGATCGACGTAACCGTACGGACGCGAATCGGAACGCTCGTAGACAAGCTGCTCGGGATAGAATTTGTCCGACCTGTTGACCACACGATCGTAAATGCGCAGTTTCTTGAGCAGCATGTAATATTGCGCCGAATGCTTGAGCCCCCAGGCTTCCCGGATGTCCTTCAGCGTGTAGTCGAGCTTGTAACGCTTGAGCTGCTCGACCTGCTGGTCCGCATCCAGCTTCATGAACTCCTCCAAGGGCATGATGTTGACCGTCAAATTCCATACCTCCCGGGTATGCACGGCATGGCGGCACCGATCTGCCGTACAAATATTTTTTTATAATTCTTTCCATATCTTAATGAAAAATTTCGGGATAATCAATGTTCTTGTAAGGTTTTTTATGTTCATGCATTTGTTGGCATTCCGGTCCGACAGAAAGGCCGTCCCCGCGGAAGGAGGACGGCCCGGCATGTCACGATCGGCAACGCCCGTATTTCGATTCCGGGCTCCAATGAAAATGAAAATCGCCGGCCGCCCGGACGCCGAATCCGGAACGGCGGCGCATGTCGGGTCGCCGGCCTTTCCCCGCCGGAAGCGGTCAGCGGCGCCAGCCCGCCGATTCCGCGAAGGCGGCGAAGGCGGCGCGGCCGGCCTCGTCGCGCTTGAACACGCCCGAGCAGCGCAGCACCTCGACAAACTTGCGGCCGACCTCTTCCCGGAGCAGGCGCTCCGCGTCTGCGGCCCCGAGGCGCGTGCCGTGCGCGCGCACGAGCCCGGCGATCCAGTCGGCATGGTGACGAAGCGGATGCGACGGGTCGGCGACCGCATCCGGATCGTACGGCCGCTCGCCCGTCAGGATGGCCGCGATCTGCCGCAGCTCGCCCTTCAGCCGGCCGGGCAGCACCGCGAGCCCCATCACCTCGATCAGCCCGATATTCTCCTTCTTGATGTGATGCAGATGACGGTGCGGATGGAAGATGCCGTCCGGATGCTCTGCGCTGGTCCGGTTGTTGCGCAGCACGAGATCGAGTTCGTACCGGCCGTCCGGCTTCCGGCGGGCGATCGGCGTGATCGTGTTGTGCGGCTGCGGCGGGCCGTCCGCCTGCTGCGCATGGGCCAGGATGCCGACGGACGGGTCGGAGTAGCCGCGCCAGGCGGCCAAGAGCGCCGACGCGGCCTCCTCGAGCTCCTCCCGCCTCGATCCCGCAAGCCGCAGCACCGACATCGGCCAGCGGACGACGCCGCAGGTCAATCCGGGGTAATCCGGATGGCGGAACATCTCCTCCGGCTCCGCCTTCTCCATCGGAAAGACGTGGCGGCCCGCCTGGAAATGGTCGTGGCTCAAAATGGACCCGCCGACGATCGGCAGATCGGCGTTCGACCCGACGAAGTAGTGCGGGAACCGGTCCAGAAAATCGAACAGCCGCCGGAACGTCGCTTCCGTGATCGCCATCGGCACGTGCTCGGCACGGAGGACGATGCTGTGCTCGTTGTAATAGACGTAGGGCGAGTATTGGAAATACCAGTCCTCGCCGTTCAGCCTGAGCGGCAGCACGCGCAGGTTCTGGCGGGCGGGATGGTCCGGCCGGCCCGCGTAGCCGACGTTCTCGGGGCAGAGCAGGCATTTCGGGTAGCTCGAGGGCGGCATCGCCCGGAGGCGCGCGATCTCCCGCGGATCCTTCTCCGGCTTCGAGAGGTTGATCGTGATCTCGATGCCGCCGTATTCGCTTCCGTACACCCAGTATTCGTTCTGCCGGACGCGGTCCATCCGGATGTAGTTCGACGCGATGTTCAGCCGGTAGAACGCATCCGTTGCCGCCTCGATGCCTTCGCGCTCCGCCTGCCGGGCGAAGGTCTCGGCGACTTCCGACGGACGCGGCATGACGAGCCCCATGATCCGGGCGTCGAGCAGGTCGCGGGATGTCGTCGTGTCGTCCGGCACGAGCCCGGAAGCGACGCCAAAGTCGATGAGCGGCGCGAGGATCGGCGCGGCCTCGCCGGGCACCGGCTCATCCTCCTTTGCCAGCGTCTCCTCTGCGGCGCCTGGCTCCGTGAAGCCGAACAGATCGAGCAGCGCGTTGAGCGCCCAGTCCCGGTCGATCGGCCGGATCAGCCCGTGGTGCAGCGCGTAACGGACGAGCCGGCCGATCGCCGCCTGCGCTTCCCGCGCCTGCTCCGCCGTCACCGGCGCTTCGGATTTCGGTTCGGTCATGATGTCCTCCTCCCGCGGTCAGCCGTTCACCGGTCTCCGTATCCGTCGGGATGCGCGGAGTGCCACGCCCAGGCGGTGCGGATGATCGTCTCGATGTCGGACCGGCGCGGTTGCCAGCCGAGCTCCCGCTTCGCGCGCTCCGGCGAAGCGACGAGCACCGCCGGATCGCCCGCGCGCCGGGGCTGCACGATGACCGGTATGTCGCGTCCCGTCACGCGGCGCGCCTGATCGATGATCTCGCGGACCGAAAACCCGCGGCCGCTGCCGAGGTTGTAAACGGCGCTTCCCTCGCCGCGGCGCAGCCGGTCGAGGGCGAGCAGGTGCGCGTCGGCCAGGTCCGAGACGTGGATGTAGTCGCGGATGCATGTCCCGTCCGGCGTCGGATAGTCGTCACCGAAGATCGCGACGTGCGGCCGCTTGCCGAGCGCCGCCTGCAGCACGATCGGCACGAGGTGCGTCTCCGGATCGTGATCTTCCCCGATCCGCCCGCTCTCGTGCGCGCCGGCCGCGTTGAAGTAGCGAAGCGAAACGCTCTCGATGCCGTGCGCGGCGCCGAACCAGCGGATCATCCGCTCCATCGCGAGCTTCGTCTCGCCGTAGGCGTTCGTCGGCTCGGTCCGGTCCGTCTCCCCGATCGGCACGCGCTCCGGCTCGCCGTACACCGCGGCGGTCGACGAGAAGACGAGCCGCTTCACGCCGTGCGCCCGCATCCGCTCGAGCAGGCAGAGGGTGCCGTAGACGTTGTTGTGGTAGTAGCGGCCCGGATCCGCCATGCTCTCCGCGACGAGCGAATTCGCCGCGAAGTGGATGACCGCGTCGATGTCGTGGGTTTCGAAAATCCGGTCCAGCACTTCCGCGTCCCGGATGTCGCCTTCGTGGAAAATGCAGCCCTCGGCCGCACGCCGATGTCCGGTCTGCAGGTTGTCGAGGACGACGACTTCCTCCCCGCGCTCGAGGAGCGCCGCCGCCGTATGCGAGCCGATGTAGCCCGCTCCGCCCGTCACCAGGATCGCCATGATATCCGCTCCTTTCCGTCCTTCCCGAACCGCGGAACGCGCGTCAGGTCATTCGATCCGCTCGACGCCGTTGCCGATCGAGCAGACGTAGAAATCCGCCGTGAGGCCGGTCGCCTCCCGGTAGCGGGCGCCGACCTCGCGCCGGAACGCCTCGACCGCGTCCTCGTGCACGAGCGACACGGTGCAGCCGCCGAAGCCGGCCCCGGTCATGCGCG
>Ga0207871_100281_pt1 | contig 23712 bp, 17 predicted proteins | sample Passage260A_FD_187371 | JGI IMG/M metagenome (GOLD analysis project Ga0207871, IMG submission 187371) | Cellulose adapted compost microbial communities from Newby Island Compost Facility, Milpitas, CA, USA - Passage2 60A (SPAdes) (version 2) ...
CGCGTTTCAGTTCGCTCTTCGTCAAGGTGATCTGCTCCTTACCCATACTGACATTTTCTCGGATCAGTTACACCCTGACAATATCACAGAACAACGACAATTTTTTTCGAATGGGGTTGACTCGCGGTGTAAAACCTGATATATTGTAGATCGTCACTGCGATGCAAACGAATCGATGACAACGTGATCTGTTAGCTCAGCTGGGAGAGCACCATCTTGACAGGGTGGGGGTCAGTGGTTCGAATCCACTACAGATCACCATTATCGAATGACCGGGAGCCCTTGGGAAATCAAGGGCTCTTTTTCTTTTTCATTGCGTTTCTTGATGGAAGTCCGGATGCGCCACGCCCGTGGCTCACCCTCCGTCGCATCGGCTTGCCGTCCTTCGGCACATCGTGACGGATGCACGCGGCCGGAATGCGGGTTCAGGCCCCGTGGGTCGGACGCGGGCGACATCGCCGTTTCGCCCGATCCGTCCTCCGTTCGAAACTTTTCGACGGGATCGGGCGTCCAATGGTTAGCGATGTTGTCAGATCGCATCAATTGTTTCGGAGGTGATCGGCATGAGCGGGACGCGCAGGCGCCCGGCCGGACGGATCACGGCGGCGCTGCTTGCGGTGTGGCTGGCGTTCGTTGCCGCCGGAACGGCCGCGGCGTTTCCGGATATCGCGGGCGATCCGAACGAGGAACGCATCCTGAAGCTCAAGGAAGAAGGCATTCTGAAGGGTGACGCGCAGGGACGTTTCCGGCCGGGGGACAAGCTGACCTATGCGGAAGGCATCACGATGATCGTCACGGGGCTCGGGCTGGATCGAAAATCGCTCGCGCTCGTAAAGGAACCGAAGGCAAGCGATTTCTACGATTTCGTTCCGGAAGGCAGATGGTACACCGACGCCTTTCTTACCGCAGGATTCCATCTGGACCTGCCCCGCAGCGTGAAACCGGATCTGTCGATGACGCGCGAGCGCTTCGCCCATCACCTCTATCGGGGGCTTGTCTCGAAAGCCGGATTCGCGCTTCCCGCGCCGACTCCGGCAATGGAAGACCTGGACGCCGTCGCGCCGGAATTTCGGGGAAGCGTGCAATCGCTGATCTACGCCGGGATCGCGGAGACGGACGCAAGCGGCCGCTTCGAACCGAAGCGGGCCGTAACGCGCGGTGAAGCGGCCGGCATGTTGTACGAGGCCATCAGGTTCCTCCGCCGCCTGGAGGCGGCGGACAAGCCCGTCCAAGCGGCCGATCCTTCGCCGCTGGCGAATCTGCGGCTGGAATCCGAGCCGCTCACCGGTGAAGTGAACGCGGTGACCGTGCGGGCGACCGTGCCGCATGCCGGCTACGGCATCCGGGTCAAGTCCGTCGTCTTCGACGAAGACAAAGCGTTCATCCATGTCGAACCGGTGCGACCCGATCCCGATCGCGTCCATTTGCCGGTGCTGACCGAGGTATCGGCGACGGTGTACATCGGATCGGCCTACACGCCGGTGCTGGCGCTTCCGAAATGATCCGGCGCGTCCCGGCGTTTCACGGCGGCAGAAACCCTTCCCGGCTCCACAGCACGGTGCTGCCGTGCGGTTCGGCGCGGAGGCGCAGCTCGCGGAAAAACCGGCGCGCGGTCTCCGGATGGTACAGCTCCCCTTCGCCGGCCTGCTCGTACATCGCGCGGATGCCCAACGCTTCCGTCCGCTTGCCGCACGCGCCGTCGCCGTGGAAAAAATCGTCCACGACGATGCGGGGCGCCGCCCGCACCAGCTCGACGGCGAACGATTCGCTGTGCGGCAGAAGCGGCGATACGGCGATCTGCACGTCGATGCCGGCATCAAGCAACGTCCGCAGCGCCCGCCATCTCGCCGCAACGGGCGGCGCCTTCGGCGTGAATCGCCTGCGCACGGACTCCAGGTCCGTCTCGATCGTCAGGCTGACGCGCAATCGGCCGCCGAAGCGCCGCAGCAGTTCCCTGTCCCTCACGACCAGCGGACTTCTGGTCTGCAGCAGCAGGAAATCCGGCGGCATCTCCGCCATCGCCTCCAGCAGCGCGCGCGTGATGCCGTACCGTGCTTCGACCGGCTGGTAGGGATCGGTCGCGGAGCCCATGAAGACGGTCATGACGGTCCGTTCCCTGCTCCGCCGCCATTCCTTGCGGAACGCCTCCAGGTTCACCCGCTTTACGTCGACCCATGCTCCCCAATTCCTGCCGCGGAACAACCCGACGGGCATTCGGCGGACGTAGCAATAGGAACAGCCGAACGCGCAGCCCGCATACGGATTGAGCGTATGGGTGTAGCCTTCGAGAAAACCGCCGGCCGGATTCAGCAGCCGGCCGGGCGTGACAAACCGGATTTCCGTGCCTGACATGGTCGCAGCGGCGCCTCCCGTTCGTTCAGGTCGAAGGCCGGCCGATCGATTCGGCCGGCCTTTCGCATTCATCCCCGCCCGCGGTTTTACGAAGCATCCTTGCAGTCCTTTCTCAGCAGATCGTACAGGAGGACGGGCAGCGTGACGAAAAACACGAAGTATGAGACGACGAAATAACTGCCGAATCTGTCGCGGAACAGACAGGCCGCGATGGCGGCAAGCGAGACGCACAGCACGATGGCCGACAGCAGAACCGCGTTCGCGCCGCCGAACCGAACATCCGCGCGGCGCGACGTCGGGACGAAGTCGAAGTTCCAGTTCATGACATGGAGCAGCCGGCACAGGGCGATTTCAAGGACGGCCGTCAGAACTTGAACGGACAGCGCCTTCCAGGGGTTGTCCCGGATATCGGCCCAGGTCAGATCCGGCAGAAACATCAAGCCGGCTATGATGATTCCCTGGAGCACAAACCCCGCCAGAAAACTCGAGAAATTCATGATGACCGAATAGAACGGCGGCACCCTGAACAGCAGGCAGCACCAGACGACGAGCAGCGCAAGCTGGATATAGGACGACAGTTCGTTCAAGTCCTCCTCAAGCCGCGTGACGTAGGAGATCTGGCTCATCAGGAGCGCGACGAGCAGCGTCATCGCGATCATTCCGGGCTTGATGCGGAAACGAAACAGCGTGAACATGAAGATGAAGTACGCGAAATACTCGAACAGGGATCCGATTACGAAAAGCAAGTATGCCATTTTCGGCCGTGCTCCTTCAATTTCCGGGGTTGTCCGGCAACATTTGGATAATTTGATTATATTGCCTTTATCCCGGTGCATCAATCATGGCCGTTCCGCAGGCCGAAATGTCCGGCCAAATCAAAAACGCCGGATGCATCGATCCGGCGTTTCGGACGATCACGGATTCCGTGTGGCGGCACCAACCGGCTGCAAATCAAAAATCCCTTGTGGATCAAGGGATCACGGACATTCGATGGTGCCGAGGACGGGAATCGAACCCGTACGGGTGTTACCACCCGCAGGATTTTAAGTCCTGTGCGTCTGCCAGTTCCGCCACCCCGGCGCGATTCCGACCCATCAAGGTGGGCCCTGAGGGACTCGAACCCCCGACCAATCGGTTATGAGCCGACCGCTCTAACCAACTGAGCTAAGGGCCCCGATGGTGCTTCCGCAAAGGTGAGACTGGTTGCGGGGGCAGGATTTGAACCTGCGGCCTTCGGGTTATGAGCCCGACGAGCTACCGGACTGCTCCACCCCGCGACAATCCGTAAACATGAAATGCCATACACGGGTGACGAACTTAACTATACAATAGCCGATCCGCGCACGTCAAGTATCAGGGCGGGCGGATCCCGGACCGCCGCGGGCGGCGGTTCCGGGATCCTACGGCAGGTAGCGGACGCCGTAACGGCCTTTGCGCGAGCGGAACACTTCGATTTCGCGCGGCAGCCGGCAACCGTAAAGCCACCAGTCGTTCTCCATCCGCTTCACCAGACAACCCGCCTGAAATTTCGTATCATACAGCCGGCTCCAGTAGACCCAGCCCATGCCGATCCTCCCCGCAAATGAAGATTCGCTTCTTAGAATGCCCGCATCCGCGGCAAACCAAGCGCATGCGGACGCGGGGAATAGGTGCACGGGCCGGAGGGCCGCCGCCCGGCGCACGGCGTGCTTTTCGGCGGGTGCGGCGGCCTGTTCGGCGTCAATCGACGACAATCACTTCGCTTTCCAGACGGCCCCCGTACGGAATGACCGGTCCGATGCCGATCTCGCCGCCCGATTCGCCCTTGTTCTGCAGCACGGCGTTGCCTTCGGTCTCCCATTCGGCGAGCGCTTCCTTGACCGACTTCTTGTTCTCGATCACTTCCTGGAACTTGTTCCGCCCGATGTTTTCCACTTGCCAGAGGTTCGGATGTTCCCGATACAGCTTCTCGTAGTCGACGTTCGCGGGCGGAACCGGTCTGAGCAGCGTGAACGCGCCGATGTTGAAATCGAGGCCGGCCGGCGGCTTCAGGAATTCCTTGCGGGCCGACAGTTCGTGCATCGAGCGCGATTTCAGCTTCGCCCAATCCCGGCCGTTGATGAACTTGACGTACCTCCAGGCGTCGTCCGGGTTCTGCGCCTTGGCGTTGATCGTCGTGATCGAGTTCAGGTACGTGTTGCTGCCGATGCCGGGCGCTTCCTCATGCTGCGGCAGCGTGACGACATCCCAATCCGGGGCCTCGAAATCGGAACGCGTGCTCGCGTATTCCGCCGCGGCCTGCAGTTCGTTGATGTAGCCGTAATCGGCGGTCATCATGGCCACCCTGCCCATGATGAACAGATCGCCGGCAAACGGATTCGGCGTCTCCCCTTCCTTCACTTCCCAGACGTTGCCGACATCCTCGTAGGTCGGCACGATATCGTTCATGTAGAGATCCGCCATCGTCGTCCAGACGCGCTCCCACACCGGCGTGTTGACCGTCATGTGCTCGCCGTTGTTGTCGTACATCCGCAGCTGGAGCGGCGGGGTATAGGTAGATTGCATTTCGTAGTACGGATCGCCGAACCAGCGGTTGAACTGGATGCCGAATACCCGCTCGGAACCTTCACCGCGCGCGATGAGCTTCGCAAGATTGAGGACATCGCTCCAGTACATGTTGTCGGTCGGCGGCGTCACGCCGTATTGCTCGAACAGCCGCTTGTTGTAGAAGAGCGCGTTCGAGCTGAACGTCGGCGCCAGCGCGTACAGGTTGTTGTCTCCGAGCGCGCGGATGCCTTCCAGCACCGCCGGGACAAAATCTTCAAGATCGAAATTGTCCTTCTGGATGAGGGGATCGAGCTGTTGCAGCAGATTGTCCTCGATCAGACGGCGAAGATAGGCGTAATCGATGATCAGGACGTCGACCGGATTGTCACCGGTCAGCATTTTCTTGAGCTCTTCGTACGGATCGGGTTGCTGCTGCTCCTCCCCCGTGGCGAACCGTTGCTTGTTCCAGTCAATGGCCGACACGATCTGGATCTCGATGTCCGGGTTCAGCAGCTCGAACGAATCGGTGTACTGCTGGCGGAACCAGGATTCATCGCTCGCCGAACCGTACAGCGTGCCGATGCGGAGCACCCGGTTCCGCGGTTCCCCGTTGCCGTCGGAGCCGCCGGAGCCGCCGCTGCTGCACGCCGCCAGCAGCGAAGCCATCATCAGCGCCGCCAGCGCAGCCGGCAGCCATCTTCTCCATCCGCCGGCTTGGCCGGCCCGTGTTCCCTGTCGATTCATGTTCCTCATCCCCCCAATGATTTCGGCGCCGTGATGATAATCCGCTCGCCGTCAAATTCCATCGAGGCCTTGTCGCGGATGCCGAGGGCGGCCAGATATTCCTTCGGTACCTGGAGCCTTCCCGCGCGATCGATCACGACGTACTCCTCGTGCGCCTCCCGGAGTCCGCCGAATCCGCCTTCCGCCCGGTCGAGATTCTCGTTGCGCTTTACGAATTCGGTGCTGGTCAGCCCGTCGCGGATCGCGACGACCCGGTCCACCTTGCCCGCCAGCGCCAGATCGTGCGTGACGATGACGATCGTGACGCCGAACTCCCGGTTCATCCGCCGGAAAATGTCCATGATCATGTCGGACGTCTTCGTGTCGACCGACCCGGTCGGCTCATCCGCCAGAAGCAGCTGCGGACGGTTCGCAAGCGCGATTGCGATCGCGACCCGCTGCTGCTCGCCGCCGGAGAGCTGGTGCAGCTTGCTCTTCATCCGGTCCTTGAGGCCGACCATTTCGAGAAGCTGTTTCGCGTAGGCGCGGTCCAGCTTGCCGGACAGCATCATCGGCATTTCGACGTTCTCGAGCGCGGACAGGTAGGGCAACAGGTTGCGCGCGTTGTTCTGCCAGATGAATCCCACCGTGTCCCGCTTGTACTCGACGAGCTGCTCGTCCGTGATCTTGAGCAGATCCCATTGGCCGACCCTCACCCGTCCGGCCGACGGACGGTCCAGTCCGCCGAGGATATTGAGCAGCGTCGACTTGCCGCTGCCGCTGTTGCCGATGATCGCCATCATTTCGCCCTTGCGGACCGTCAAATTGAGCCCCTGCAGCGCGACGACCTCCAGATCGTCGGTCTTGTAAATCTTGACCAGACCTTCGCATTCGATCATCGTCTCCGACGTGGACTCCATCGGTTACCGCTCCTCTCCCATCTTCACGGCCTGATGCACGCGCAGCCTGCGGATGTGCAGGAACAGGAACGCGGCGCCGGTCAGCATCATGACGCCGACGACGACGTACAGTTGAACCGTATCCTGCTGCTCGAACACGACGCGGAACGGCGGAACGGCGCTCGTGACGTTCTCCGCCGTCTGCAGGAACGGCAGGAACAGCCGGCTCGCGATCTTGCCGATCACGAATCCGAGGCCGATCGCGAGGCCCCCCGTGAAGAGCTGCTCGAGCAGCAGCATGCCGGTCAGCTGCTTCCGCGACAGCCCCATCGCGCGCAGCACGCCGAACTGGACGATCCGTCCGGTCAGGTTGAAGAACCAATACAGCAGGTAGCCCGCCAGCGATATGATGACCGACACGAGGAAGCCGAGGCTGAGGATGCCGAAGACGCCGCCGCGGGTCGGATGCTTCGACTGGGTGATCAGCTCGGAGCGGACGTCCGTGACCGAAGCCAGCTCGATGCCGCGGTCCATGAGCGTCGTCATGATCGGCGCCACCTTCGCTTCGGGCTCCATCTTGAGCCAGACCTCGTACGGCATGAGCGGCACCTGGTCGTAAATGTAATCGATGTTGGCGATCACGAACGGCGACTGATCGGGATAGAGCGACGGCCAGTACGGCAAAATGCCGACGATCACGAATTCGATCATGCCGTCCGTCAGCCCCACCGAGATCAGATCGCCCGGCTTCAGTTGATACCGCTCCGCCACGTTGGACGGGATGATCGCCGCCTGCTCGTACTCGCCCATGAAGCTCAGATAATAATACGGATGGACCGGGAACAGGTCGTTCCGGAACCAGGCCACCTTGGCGAATTTGTCGTTCTCGATGCCCATCAGGATGCCCTGGCCGATCGAACGGCCGGAGACGACGATGTTGCCCTTCGTCTTGAGCACGCGCGACGCCTCTTCCACGCCTTCCAGCGTGCGGAAGATTTCGAACGGCGGCTCGATATAGTTGATGCGGGTCGGCGTGCCCGCTCCGCCGCCCGGACCGCCTCCCGGTCCGCCACCGGGACCGCCGCCCGGGCCGCCGCCCGGGCCGCCCGGACCCCCGCCCGGATTGCCGCCGGTTTCCCCGCCGGATCCGCCGCCGGATCCGCCGCTCTGCGGCGTCCGGAATTCGGCGCGGCCTTCCCATACGGTCTGGATGACGACGTCCGTTCCGTGGCGGTACAGGATGCGCTCCGTCGAATTGAGATCGATCGTGCGCGCCGCGGCGGCGTTGTAGACGCCGAGCCCGAGCGTCAGGATGAGCAGGATCATGAGCGGATAATAGGCGGTTGACGACCGCGACAATTGCGTAAGCGTCAGGTACAGCGGCAGCGGCATGATCTTCCGCCCGAGCCATCCGACCAGCTTCAGAAGCAGCGGGAACAGCCGCAGGCAGAAGAGGCCGATCGAGAAGATCGCGATGGCCGGAACGAAGAACAGGAACGGGTTGACGTTGAGCTGATCCGTCGTCATGCCGGTCCGGAACGTCAGCATCTGCCGCTGGTCGAACAGGTACCAGCCGTAGGCGGAGACGCCGATCAGCGCCGCGTCGAGGAACCATCGCTGCCAGAGCGGCTTGCGGTCGCTGCGGGCCTGCCGCCGCTTGTAGTCGACGATCGAAGAGCGCGCGTACAGGATGGCCGGGATCACCATCGACAGGATGGCGAGCACGACCGCCGCGGCGCCCGCGATCATCGCCTCGGTCGAGAACCCGACGGGAATCGATTTGCGCTCGACGAACGTCAGGAATCCGTTCGCCGAGCCGATGCTCTTCGCCATGAACCAGCCGATGAACGGCCCGACCGCCAGGGCAACCGCGCCGAGCAGCAGGCCCTCGAGCAGGTAGATCCCGATGATCTGCCGGGTCCCGGCGCCGCGGCTGCGCAGCACCGCGATGTCGGCCTTCTGCTTCTCGAGCGATTGCCTTGCGTTCATCGCGATGAAATAGAAGACCATCGCGATCATCGGCGCGGCAAGGGTGAAGAGCAGCGTCTGCAGCTGCAATCCCTGGCGGCGGAATTCGCTCAGCGTGTCGGCGAACGAAATCTCCACCCGCGTGTCCTTCAGGATCTGGTACAGCTCGATGTCGAGCCGGTCCAGCGTCCGCCGGAGCGGCGCAAGCTGGCTCGTCTTGATCTCGCGCAGGTCGAACGCGTAATACCAGTAGGCGTTGTGAATCGGCACGCCCCTGGCCCGGAGCTCCCGCTCGAAGGCGTCTTCGCCGACGAGCAGATAGTTCATGATCGACTCGAACCCCTGGAACCAGTAGGGGTCGGTCTGGTCGAGCGGCATGTAGGCGCCGACGATCTTCACCTTCAGGACCCGGTTCTGTCCGCCGGGCAACGGATAATACAGTTCGTCGCCGACGTGCAGATCGTTGCGGTACAGCGCTTCTTCCATCATGACGGCTTCGATGACGCCGTCTTCCGCCGCCCCGTCCCCGAACATGCGTCCCTGCGTAATCTCCGCATTCTCTCCGAGGCCGGTCATCACGGCGATCGTCAATTGCCGGACGCGGCTGGCGTCGACCTTCGTCGGGTCGACCGGCGCCGTTTCCGCGCCGCGGATCGTCCGCACGGACACGAACGTGTCGTACGGAAATCCGATCCGCCCGGGAATCTTGTCGCGGATGAAGGCGTCCACCTCCGGAAAGCCGGCCTGTTCGGACGCCGGCGTCCCGCCGCTCGCCTGATAGCGGATGAGGAGCGAGCCGGCCGGCATGCCGGTGCTCGCCTCGCGCAGCGAATCGGCGACGACCCGCTTCAGCGCGCCGTCCGCGTACATCGGAATGCTGACGGTGAACGCGACGGCCGCGATGAGCCCTGCCGCCGTGCTGAGCGTGAGCCACCGGGTATTCCACATTTTGCGGAACAGAAACCGCAGCATCGGAACGCCCATCGCCTATCGACCTACGACTTTCTGTCCCGGTTCGAGACCTTCGAGAATTTCCACCATCGTCGACGTCTGCAGACCGACCGCGACGTCGACCTCGCGCTTGCTGCCGTCCGGCTCGACGACCTGGACGTAGGTCCGGGAACCGATCGTCCGGAGCGCGGACGGCGGAATGACGACCGCGTTCTCGATCCGCTTGATGATGACGCTGGCCGACAGCGGCGTTCCGCGGACCGCGCCCTCCGGCATCGCGCCGATGTCGATCTGCACGTAATCCTCCGGACGCTCGGACCGCCGCTGCTGCGGATTGCCGCTCTCGTCATCCCGTGGCACCGGCAGCATCGATACCTTGCCCTCGAACTTGCCCACCCCGTTGATGTCGACGATCGCCGGCATCCCGACCGCGATTTTCTCGCGGTCCGTCTTCGAGAAATCGGCCGTGACCACGAGATTGCCCGTGTCGGCGATCGTGACGATCGGGTCGTACGCCTTGACGAGCTCCCCCTTCTCGACGTGCACCTGGACGACGGTGCCCGAGATCGGCGCGCGGAGCACCGCCTTCGCGATCTCGTTCTCGAGATCGACGATCGCCTGGCGCTGCTCCTCGAAGGTGAGGACCATCTGTTCGTAATCGACCGGGTCCATTTCGTCGCGGTTGCGAATCGCATCCTTCATGTTGCGTTCAACGGAGCGGAATTGCAGCTTCCGCTGGCGCAGATCCCGCTCCATGTCGTCGACGTCCAGCACGGCGATGACCTGGCCGGCCTCCACCCGGTCGCCGACCTTCACGTCGAGCGTCCGGAGCCGCTTGCCGTCCAGTTCGAAGAACAGCGTCTCTTCCCGGCTGCTCATGATCTTGCCGATCGCCTGCACCTTCGTCTCGATCGTGGCGGTGGTCACCTCGTACTCGGGCTTTTTCGAAATCGTCGGCGGCTTGATCTCGGGCAGCACCTCTTCCTCCGCTTCGTCCGGAAGCAGCGCGCAACCGCCGGCCGCAAGCGCCACGGCGAGGAAAAGCGAAGCCAGGGCCGAAAGCCTGCGGTGCATGGTACGTCTAGGTGATGAATCTTCCGTCAACCATTTCGTGGACATGGTCCGCAACCTCCAGAATCGTAGGGTCGTGCGTCGTCATGCAGATCGTCACGTGCTCCGTCTCGATGATCGCGCGGAATACCTTCATGATTTGGGCGGCCATCTGGGAATCGAGCTCGGCCGTCGGCTCGTCCGCGAGCAGCAGCCGGGGCCGGTGGGCGATCGCCTTCGCGATGGCGACCCGCTGCTGCTCGCCGCCCGAAAGCTCAAAGGGTCGGTGGTGCATCCGCTTGCCCAATCCGACCAGCTCCAGGCACCGGGTCACCCGATCTTTCCATTCCGACTTGGGCACGCCGGCCATCCGGAGCGACAGCTCCACATTCTCGTAGGCAGAGAGCAGCGGAAGCAACGCGTAGGCCTGAAAGACGAACCCGATCTCCTTCCGCCTGACGATCGTCCGCTCATCGTCGCTCATCCTGTGGAACGCATGCGGCCCGAACCAGATCTCGCCGCGGGTCGGCGTATCCAGCCCGCCGATCAGATTGAGCAGCGTCGTCTTGCCGGAGCCCGAGCGGCCTCGCAGCATGACAAGCCGACGCGGATGCAGTTCGAGATTGATGCCCTTCAGGACGTGCAGCTTCTCGCCCCCGACGTCGAACGTGCGCTCGACGCCCCTGGCCACGAGCAGCGGACCCTCTTCCCGGTCCGGGCCGCGCTCGCCGGCGACCGCGGCGGCTGCGGCATCCCGCCGCGCCCTGTCCCTGAGCCGAAGCATGCCATCCATCCACCCCTTCCGGATACCGTTGGCAGGCGTCGATTACCAACCTAATTTTTAGACGGCCGAACCCGGGAAAAAGTTACGAAAATTTCAAGAGGAAATCAAAAGAAATGTTTGTTTGTACCCGATCATGGCGAAAAAGCAAGGGCGGCACTTGCGTGCCGCCCGCTTTCTTCCGTGACTCCCGAACCGTTCACGGCTCGCGTCCCCGTCCCTTCCTCCCGTTCTCCGGGAAGCGGATCACGCTTGAGGCCGGCAGCTCGTCCCGCGTCCCGAGCATGCGCCTTCATCCCGTTCCCCGCCTCCCCCGGAACAAATGCAGAGCGGCCCGGACGCGGCCGGAGCCGCGCGCCGGGCCGCGGTCCGGTCATCCGACGATGCCGGTGCGCTCGACGCTCTCGACGAAATAGCGCTGCACGAACAGATAGAGGATGATGAGCGGCGCGATCGACAGCAGGACGCCGGTGTCGACGATCATCGCGACATGGTTCGGATCCGCCCTTACCTCCGTTCCCTCGATGCCGAGCAGCCGCGGCAATTGCTGGTTCACATTCGCCGGCAGGGCGGCGACGGAGTTCGCCATCAGCTCGCTGTTGGTCATGAACAGCGAAGCGTAGAACGTGTCGTTGTACTGCCAGACGAAGGAGAACAGCAGCACCGTGATGATCGGCGGAATCGAGTTCGGCAGCATGATCGTCAGGAACGTGCGGATGCCGCCCGCCCCGTCGATCAGCGCCGCCTCCTCGATCTCCTTCGGCAGCCCGCGGAAGAACTGCCGGAAGATATAGATGTAGAGACCCGATTTCAGGCCGACGCCGAGCGCCGCCATGATGATGGACGGCCAATAGGTGTTCAGCAGGTTGAGGCCATCCCGGCCGGTGAACAACGTGACGAGATTGAAGACGTCGAAATTCCGGAAATGCAGATACATCGGCACCATGAGCGTGCTCGCCGGAACCAGGATCGTCAGGATGACACACGCGAACAGGATGTTTCGGCCCGGAAATTGAAACCGCGCGAATCCGTACCCGGCAAGCGCGCACGAGGCCGTCGCCATCAAGGTCGTCGAGACGACGAACAACAGCGTATTCCGGAGCAGCGGCCAATAATTGAGAATGTCCAGCGCGTTCTTGATGTTTTCGAGCGTGAAGTGGACCGGAATCATGTAAATCGTCGGATTGTAGATGTCCTCCGGACTCTTGAACGCCACCGAGATTTGCTGGAGGATCGGACGAATGATGATAAAACCGATGCCGAGGATGAGCACGAACCGGAACAGCGACCAGAGCCAGGACATCGATCGGTTGCGGATGCGCTGGTACCGGATCACGTACCCTTCGTTCTCGAGCCTTTTTCCTCGAACATCGAGCAATTTCGGAGCAGCCACGGACCCGTTCCTCCCTTCCATGTCAGTTGTGATAGAAGACCCTGCGCGAAATCAGGAAGCCCACGATGATCAGCAGCAGGCTGACGGAAAGCGTGTAAAGCCACGCCATGGCTGCGCTGAGACCGAAGTTCTGGGTCTGGAACGCGGTCTGGTAGATCCGCTCCGTCACCGGGCTGTCGCCGAACGAGTCGATGATCGTATAGATGACGTTCGTCAGGATGAGCGGGCTGACCATCGGAAACGTGATCTTCCAGAACATTTCATAGGCCGTCGCGCCGTCGATTTTCGCCACTTCGTACATCGAAGACGGAATCGACTGCAGCGCGGCGAGGAAAATCAGAATCTGCACGCCGGAGCTGCTGATGATCTCGTAGATCCGGGTGATCGCCGACGAAATATAATCGACATACCATTCCGGAATGCCGGCGTTGCCCAGCATCCGGACGACCATCATCGGGTCGAAGCCCGTTTGCTGCTGAGCCAGATCCTCGGCTGCCTGGACGCTGCCGGTCATCTGGATCAGGCCGGATTGCTGCGCCGCTTCCACGGCGCCGGACGCCAGGATGACCGGCAGGAAGAAGATGGCCCGGGCGACCGAGCGGCCGCGGAACTTCTGGTTGAGCAGCGTTGCCATGAACAGGCTGAAGAACAGAATCATCGGCACGTCGTACAACATCTCCAGCACCGACTGCGTCAGCACCCGGTTGAATTCGGGGTCGACCGCCAGTGCCTCCCTGAAGTTCGCGATACCGATGAACTGCAGCGTAAATCCGTCCGGCGCAACGATCAGCTTGCTGAAGCTGAAGCGGAACGACTCGATCAGCGGCGCAAGGAACAGGAAGACGAAACCGATCAACCACGGCAGGATGAAGAAGATTCCGAGGATCGCCCGTCTCTGCGACAAGGTCAGCCGCATCCGGATCATCTGGAATCACCTCCCACCGTGAAATTCCGCGCTTCGATCCTCACGCCGCCCACCGTCACCGTCTCATCGGTATAGTTGACGAAGATGGAAGTTCCGTCCGAATAGCGGACTTCGACGACGCCGTCCAAGTGGCGGACATGCTCTTCGATCGTCTTCGTCCTCAAGCCCGCCAACGCGTCGTTCAGCCTTGCATACAGCTCGGCCGCCTCGTCGATCCAATCGGTGTACCGGGTCGAGAACAGGTAATCGTAACGCGTGAACTTCAGCTCCGATGACGACTCGTAAGACCACAGGAAATGCGGCGCCGCGCCATACTCGAGCAGGCGGAGCAGATGATAACGCATGTCCTGCTCGTCATGCAGATTGATCGGCGAACCGGCGTAGTCGACGGAACCGTGGATGACCATCTGATAGAACGGCACCGTCTCGTCCACGATGTTGAAGCGGCTCGACTCCATCGGCGCATTGACAATCTGGTCCGCATAGGGCAACGCGTAAGCGTTGCCGCCCGTGATCAGCACATCGGAATAGCGTTCGCTCAGCTTTGCAAGCTGCTCCACCGCGATGTTCTTCGCGTTTTCGCGGAACACGACCCACCTCACCCGGTAGTCCGCGTGCAGCAGATCGCCGAGATCCCGCAGCGACACCGCGTCGATGCCGTACTTGTCGTATCCTTTCATGAATCGGTCGACGAAGTAGGGCAACTTGGCCGGCGACAGCAGCCAGTAACCGCCCAGAAGGGAATTCATTCGATTCAGGGCGCGGTCGTATTGATGCCTGAGCGACTGTTCCCGCGTTACGAATCGCGCCGAATCGGACGCCGGCTTGAACGTGAAGCTGTCCCGCAGCACATGCTGCAGCGCGACGTCCGGATACAGCCCGCCGCCCATCGCTTCAAGCCGCTCCGCGAGCCGCTTCAGCTCCTTCCGGCTGCCGAGCTTGTTCACCATGTCCACCTTGGACGGCAGCGAATGGCTGTACCCGCCGTTGAACCAGCCGAGATACCGCATCCGGATGTTGCGGATGCCGCGGGATTCGAGCATGTCGACGATCTCGCCGGCCTCCTCCACCGTCGTCATCGCCGTGATGCCCTTGTAGGGCACGCCGAGGAACGACTTGCGCTTGTCAATCGCACCGAGCACGTCGACGTAGAAGGGCAGATCGCTTTCCTTTTCCATCGGTTTCAATTTGCCGGCTGCCCGCAGTCGCTCGCGGTACAGCTTCGCCATGCCGGAATAGGTGGCGTCTTCTCCCGCGAGGAAGCTGAACCGGATCTGCATGTCTCCGGTATAGCGGGCATCCGTCAGCAGCTGGATCTCTTCGACGCCCCGCGAGCCCCGGTACAGCTCGAGCTCGTCTTCACCGCGGATCTGGAAGCTGGCGTAAATGTAGTTGTAGCTGTTCTGACGGCCGCTGATATCCGCGGTGATGCTCGCGATCGCTTCGCCGAGTTCGATTTCCGCAAACCAGGCGTGGTTGCCGGACTTCAAGCCGAACACCGGAAGCCGCGCGGATTCCGCGATCTGCTTCCTCCGGCGCGTGTTGTCGTTCAGATCGTCGCCGTACACGCGCTGGCTGTAGATTTCGGCGTTCTTCTTGCCGTTGTTCAGGTAGATCAAACCGCCGGATCCGTCCGGAACGAACATGTAGCCCTGCTCGTCCGTGCCGGCCGCGCCGAAAAATTTGAGCAGCTCGATGTTCCGGATTTTGAATCCTTCCGATTCTTCGATCTTGCTTCCGGGCACGTACACGACCAGCGTGTCACCCTCGAGCCGGTACTCGACGACCACCGTGAAGCTCGGCTTCTCGGTCAAGGCGCCGCCGATGCCGTTCTCCTCGTTGTCGTACGCGAGGTCCTCCGCGGTGTATCCGGCCTGCTCGAACGCCGCCAGCACACGGGCCAGAACGAGCGGACGCTCGACATACGTATCGAGCCGTTCCAGCACGTCGGGGTTGTCCTTCAGCGCCACATATGCCCTGCGGAGCGTCGCCTGAGCCGATTCGTCGACCCGGTTCAGGAGGCGCTCCTCGAAGCGCGCCTTGCTGATCCGCTTCGGCAGCGCGTCGATGCCGAGCTCGGTATCGCCCAGCACGTAGGTGATCCGGATGCCGTTCTCGATCGATTCCGCCGTAAATTGGCCGTTCATGATGCTCATCGCGTAGTTCGTGAACGTACCGAGCGTTCCGATGTCATTACGGTAGTTCACCGTCACCTGCGAAGCGAGCGCTTCCTTCTCGTAGGGCGAAGCGATCGGATCGTTGTCCCAATCCTCCGGATTGCTGCGCCACACTTTGCCGCTCCGTTTGTCCAGCACGGCGATCGCGGTCGTCTCCTCGGAATAATAGAGCGTAAGGGCATCCGTCTCCGCGACCGGCTGCATGCCGGGAACGGCGTTCCGGCTGACGGACAGGAACTTGAGCTCGGATGCCGGCAGCGTCTCCGCGGCCGCCGTCGTGTAGCGGGCGACGTCAACCGCCGGAGCTCCCTTCGTTGAGATGTAGTACGTCGCGGCTGCGATGCCGGCGACCAGGATGAAGGCCAGCACCGCGTACCATTTCGTTCGTCCGTTCACTGGTGCGGCCCCCTTCTAGCGGAAGATGAGTTCACGATAAATGTCGTAGACGAACCAGTACATGTCCATGCAGATGGTGAGCGCAAGCGCGCCGAGAAAGACGATGATGCCCATCGCGATGACGGTCAGAACAAGCGTGAAGACCGCTTTCGTCACCGAATACTGGTGGATCGTCATGTTGCCGACGAACAGCAGCCAGAGGAACCAGAGCGCGCCGAAGCTGTTCAGCATCCAGTAAAACGCGGTTTCCTCGTTCGTCAGGAACCGGCTGATGAACGTCAGCGGGATGTTGATCAAAATCATCGGCAAGAGCGCGTAGGCCGTCGCGATGACGATCTCCCGGAACTTGCCCTCCCCTTCCATCAGCGTCGTCACCGACCAGTTGGCAACACAGAAGAGAAAGAACGGCAGCACCGTAAACATCAGATCGTCCAGCGTGTTCAGATAGCGGGGATCGTAATAGTTGACAAGAAAGCCGGAGAACTGCTTCATCAGCGACGTCGCGACGACCAACAGGAGCAGAATCACCATCGCGACGCGCATTCTGCCCTTGTTCTCGTATTTCAGATCCCAGAACCCGTCAAACGGATGGAACAGGATATGGAACGGGAATTTCCACTCATGCCTCATGTCCCGCACTCCTTCCCGGCCGGACTCTCCTTGCGATGCGGAAGGCGGCGAACGCGGCGATCAGGACGACGACCGTCGTCATGAACGCGCCGAAATGCTCCTGCATCACTTCCCGGCGATACCGTTTGAAAGCGAGGGAATAATACTTGCGCGACATGCCCAGCTTGAAATATTCCATCGCTTCCTTGTTCTGCTTCGCCATGAGCAGCGACTTGCCGATGCCAAGGTAGGCGATGTCGTAGTTCGAATTGAGGCGGAGCACCTCTTTCCACAGTTCGACCGAATCCGCGGTGTTGCCGTTGTAATGAAGCGCGGTCGCCTCGTGAACCAGCTTGCCGAACTTGGTCGGCCTGAAGATGACGATGTTGTTCTTGCCCCGGTCAAGCACAAGCAGCTTGCCCTTCTGCCATTCCACCGAGACCGGCGTGTTGAACACGCCGAGCTGGGTGCCCCGGCCGCCGAACGCGTACAGCAGCTCGCCCTCGTCATTGTAGGCGAAGATGCGCGCCCGGTTCGAGTCCAGCACGATGTACATGCCGTCGCCGATGTATTTGATGTCCGTCAACTTGGACGGTCCCGAGTCGCGGCCGTAACTCCGGTAGCGGATGTCGCCGACGTTCGGGTAATGGCCGAAGCGCTTGATGACGTCCTTGCCGAGCGGATTGATCCGCTTGATCGTCTCCGTCGAGCCGACGTCGATGTTCGTCGCGTACACGAAACCTTTGTCGTCGATATCCACGCTCGAGAACTCCGTCGGAATGAACAGGACCATCTGCGACTTCTGTTCGTCCGTCGCGAGCCAGCGCCATATCCGGTCGGCAAGGCTGGGCTGCACCTTGATCGTGCCGACGTAACCGAGGAATTCGCCGGTGTCGTTGAACTGCATGATGCCTTCGTACACGCCGCGCGCGACGACGAAGATCCGTTCCGCGCGGTCGGCCGTCACCTTGAGCGGCACGAACTCGAAATTGTCGGGCAGCACTTCGGACTGCGGGTTCTCGACGATTTTCACGAGGCTGCCGTCCCCGTCCAGCACGACGACGCGCCGCTTGTCCGTGTCCGCGACGTAGATCTTGCCGGTTTCCGATACGAAAATGCCGTTCGGATTGCCGAAGGTGTCCGGCGTTCCGTTGTTGTCGAAGCCGTCGATGATGCGGATGACGTTCCAATGCTCATCCGCCACGATAATGCGGTTGTTGCCGCTGTCGAGAATGTAGACGGTGCCGTCCTTCGTGACGTAGAAGTCGTTCGGCAGCTTGAAATCGCCGACCCCGAGGCTCGCGCCGTTCACGATCCGCTCCGGCAGGAAAGGCGCGGGCAGCGCCACCGCATCCGCATAATAGTTGTAGGTATACGCCTCGTACGGCGTCGCCGCCTGGGCGGCCGGCGCGGCGGTCAAGACCAGAAGGGACATGATCGCCGCAAGCACAAGCGATTTCTTCGTTCTCACGCGTCGATCCCCCCTCAGTCCTTCATCCCCGAAGTCGCCATCGTCTCGATGATGCGGCTCTGCGAGAAGATGAAGATCGTGATCGGCACGCTCATCAGAATGAGCGCGACCGCGGCCCCGACGCCCGCGCGCGCGATGCCGCCCTGGATGATCTGGTTCGACGCGAAGTGGAGCGTCTTCAGCTGCTCGCTGTAGATGAAGCCGTTTCCGTCCGTTCCCCACAGAATCTGGAAGACGAGGATGATGAGCGTCAGCCAGGCCGGTTTCACGTTCGGCATGACGACCGACCAGAAGATCCGGTATTCGCTCGCGCCGTCGATCTTCGCCGCCTCGAGCAGCGCGTCCGGAATCTGCTCCATGAACTGCTTCATGAGATACAGCCCGAGCGAATAGGCAAACGCCGGCAGGATGACCGCCCAGTACGTGTCGACGAACCCGAGCCACGACATGACCATGTAGTTCGGGATCGAGGTGACCGCGGGCGAGAACATGAGCGACAGGACGACGATCTGGAACAGCACGTTCCGCCCCGGGAACTTGTGCTTCGCCAGCGGATAGGCGGCCGCCGACGCGAAGATGACATGACCGACGACGCCCACGCCCGTGATGAACACGGTGTTGAAAATGTACCGCGTGAACGGCACCCACGAGTTGCCGAGCAGTTCGACGAGATCGATGAAGTTGTCCAGCGTCGGATTGCGCACGAACAGCCGCGGCGGGAACAGGAAAATCTCGTCGAGCGGCTTGAACGCCGCGTTGATCGCGAACACCAGCGGCAGCGCCATGAACGCGCCGAATACCGCGAGGAACAGGAACAAAGCGAACGTTCCCAGGAAGGAGCGATTGACGCGTCTTCCGCGGCGCAAGGACAGGATCATGTTCATGCTTACTGCCCCACCTTCCTGAGAAGTCGTTGCACGATCAGGTTGGTGCCGACCATCAGGATGAACAGCACGGTCGCGATCGCGGACGCGTAGCCCATCTCGAACCGGATCGTGCCGAAGTCGATGAGGTGCGTGACGATCGTCTGGGCCGCGTAGTTGACGCTCGGGAACCCGGCCAGGTTGATCGACACGTCGGCGACGGCGAGCGACGTCGTGAGCTGGATGACGGCGCCGAACATGAGCTGCGGACGCATGGACGGCAGCGTGATGTACCACAGCTCCTGCCAGCGGTTCCGGATGCCGTCGACGGCTCCCGCTTCATAGAGCGTCTTGTCGATCGTCTGCAGGCCGGCGATGAACGCGAGGAAGCCCGTGCCGAGGCTGAGCCACAATTGGACGAGAATGATGATCGCGAGGATGTATTTCTCGGTCTTGAGCCAGAGGATCGGCTCCAGAATGATGCCCAACTTGATCAGCCAGGCGTTCGCAAGGCCGTACCGGTCTCCGGAGAAGATGATCTGCCAGATGAAATAGACGTTCCCGGAGATCGACGGCGCGTAGAAGACGAGCGTCATGAACGCCCGGAGCTTCGGTCCGAGCTCGTTGATGATCCAGGCGAAAATGAAGCAGGCCAGGTAGCTGACCGGACCGGTGATCGCGGCGAACAGCAGCGTATTCTTGACCGCGATGAGGAACACGTCGTCCTCGAGGAACATCCGCGCGTAATTCCGCCAGCCGATGAACCGCGGAAACTCGAGCATGTTGAAATAGGTGAAGCTGATCAGCAGCGACATGAAGACCGGCAGCACGGTGAAGGTGAAGAACAGCGTCATGTAGGGCGCCATCAGGATGTACGAATGCTTGTGCAACTTGATTTCCCGCTTCTTGACCGCCCACCATGCGCGCAGGCGCGGCTGCCTGCCGGTGCCTGCCGGCGTTTGCGGTTCAATCGCGATATTCGACACGTTCCGTCCCTCCCTTTACTCCGGCAGGCCGAATTCCTTGCGTTTCGTGCGGATCTCGTCGTTGATGTATTCCACATACTCCGTGATCGTCTCCCGCGGCTCGTTGTTGCCGTTGACGACGACGCGGTAGAACGCGTTGATCAGGTGGCGTCCGGTGAAATAGCCGCCGGGCACTTCCGGAATGCCCCGCACCCACTCGAATTGCGCTTTCAGGCTCATGTAGTCCAGAACCGGCCACGGCAGGCTGTCGAGCGCCTCGATGTTGGCCGTCGGATAACGCGCCGCGGCACCCATGAGCGCTTCCATTTCCCGCCCGAACTTCGTCTGCGTGTCGGCGGAGGTCCACCATTTCATGAATTCCCACGCCGCTTCCTTGTCCTTCGCGTTCTTCAGCATGATCGTGCCGACGCCGGTGCTCGTCACGTCGCGCCGCACCGTGCCGTCCTCCTGCACCGTGCCGGGGATCGGCGCGAATCCCCACATGCCCCGGATCTCCGGCGCGAAGACGGTGAGCTGGTTATAGATCGTATAGTCCCAGATGCCGATCGGCATTTCGCCCGTCCGGAACCGGTTCGCAAAGTCGAACTCCCGCTCCAGCCCGTAGTCCGTGTAGAATTCGGTCCACATCTTGAACGTCTCGACGGCGACCGGCGAATCGAGCCCGGACGCCCGGCCCCCGTCGCGGTAGAATTCGCCGCCGTTCTGCATGAGCAGCGCCGAAAACAGCGGGTTCGGCGGCAGGTTCTCGCCGGGATAGGACGGCGTGATGACAAGCGGCAGCCCGAACTGCATGTTGTTCTTGTTCAGCACGGCGAGCATATCGGCGACATCTTCCCAGGTTTCGGGAACTTTGAGGCCCAGCTCTTTCAGGACGTCCTTCCGGTAGAACAGCATCGGGAACGTCTGCGTCTCCGGAAGCGCATACACGCCGCCTTCATAGGTATACGGCACGAGCGCGCTGGGGCGGAAGCGCTTCGCCACTTCCCCGAAGTCCGGAAACCGGGTCAGATCGACCGCCGCGTTGCGCATCGCGTAGTTGACCGGAATATCGTTCGCGATCTGCATCGCGACGTCCGGTCCCTGTCCGGCCAGCGTGGCCGGCAGCAGGTTCTGCATCTGCACGAGCTGCAGGTTGACGTTGATGCCCGTCTGCGGCGTGAACGTCTCGTCGATCATCTGCTTCAGCGTGTTCGCCTGGTCGCGGCCGCTGCCGATCCAGACGGTAATGGTCCGCTGCGATTTCTCGTCGGCGACGTTGCCGATCGTGTTGTAGTCGATGACGAAGGAATACGCGAACGTCAGAATCTGGTGCTTGAGCTCGTTGAACCATCCCGCGCCCGCCTTCGGGAACTTGACGTCGGGTGAGGCGATATAGATCTCGTCGATTTCAAGCGGCATCTCCCGCGCGGTCAGCAGCCAGGTGCCGAGGCCGCCGGTGTTGACCTTGAAAGCGATCAGCCGCCGCGGGATCGTGTCGGGATCCTCGATCAGTTCCTCGAGCTGGTGGTACATCGTCTTCAGCATCGCCTCGGCGTTGCCGCTTCCCCCGGACAGCCGGCGCAGCTCGTCGCTGATCCGCTTCAGCCGGTCGCGCTCGAACCGGAAGGTATCGAGCAGGTTCGGAATCTGGATGTGGACCCGGTAATCCCGGAACGGGTCGGGTGACGCGCCGGTGATCATCAGAATTTTCCGGTACATGTTGTTCAGGTTGAACAGGCTCTCCTCGACCTCGCGGATGTGCGTCGCGAACACGCCGAGCGTATTTTCCAGCCGGATCGTGTTCTTGCCCTTGTTCAGCTTGACCAGGTACGCTTCCTCACCGTCGCCGACGACATCGAGACGATAGCCGCTCTTGAATTTGAACGCGAGGCGCTCCGCTTCCTTGAACGGAATCTCGCCGTTCACATAGAGCCGGCGCGTCGAATAGATGCCGCGGACGAAATTCTGCTGCGCCTTGAACGCGATCTTGTATAGCCCGGTCTCGGGCACCTCGACTTCCCATTCGATCCATTGTCCGGGAATGCGCCAGTTGTAACCGCCGATCGTGTTGATCCGGACCTTCGACGGGCTGTACGGCGTGACCGCCGCCGTCGAGCGCTCGGTCTGTGGATAGAGCGTCGGCGACGACTTGGCGACCGCGTCCTCGCCCTGGACGGTCACCAGGATGCCGGAGGTTTCGCGGAGCCCTTCCGCCCGGTATCGCTCGAGCACCTCGGCATAGGGAGCCGGCTCCTCGTACCGAAACAGCTTCAGGCGGCGGATCACCATCGGTTCGCGCGACGAGACGAGCGAGATCGTGTGCCGCCCGGCCGTGAAGTAGAACTGGAACGGCTGCTCGTAATAACCCTCGTAATCCCTGAACATCGCCTCGCGCCACTCGGGCTTTTCGACCTGCTGCGGACGCAGGTCGTTGCCGCGGTTGTCGCGCTTCACTTCGTCGTACTGATTGTCCCAGATCCGGTCGAACTGCAGGTAGGCGGCTTCCCGGAACGGCACTTCGCCGTCGATCAGCAGCATCCGTTCGATGCTGGAACTCTTCCCCTCGATCGGATAATACAGGATCGAGATATGATAAAGACCGGTTTCCGGAATGTCGACGGTCCAGTCGACCTGACCCTGCTCGCCGGTTACCAGCGATGCTCCCTCCTGGCCTTCGTAGTCTTCGACCACGAAGAAGCCGTCGCCGTGGACGGCCTCGTATTGCGCGGCTTCGACCACGATCTCCCGCTCCGGATGTGCAGCGCTTTCATATTGGGCCAGATAATCGTCGTATTCGAGCCGACCGTCGACGAGATCGTACAGATCGTCGACATCGGTCGCCAGGACGGGCGACGGCTTGCCGCCGGCGTCCTCGGCCATGACGAGCGGACCGGGCGGCAGCAGTCCGAACGCCGTCACGGCGCACAGAGCGAACATTGCGATTTTTCTGAGCCGTGGTATCCCCTTCAAAGTCAGCCCTCCCAATCAAGTAGAACCGCTTGCGCCATCATTCAGGCCGGTTGCCGTCCGTTTTGCGTCGAAAGATAAACCCATATGGTCGGAAAGACCCATACATTCTTATCTTTCAAGAAAACGGCCCGGGCGTGCCCCGCGGACGGGCGCGAGCGCAACGCCCGCCTCCCCGAGATGCGTTTTCCACATAACAATCGTATCATTGGACCAAACAGCAGTCAATTGAAATTTACCATACTCCGTGGTTCTTGTTTGGTTTTGTTTTTTTCAAAAACGGGGTTTGACGCGGAAAACGCGACTCGCCTTCTTTGCCCGCGAGACATGGGGAATCCTTGACTTTGCGCAGGCATTTCATGCAAAACCAATGACGGAAGCACGAATGAAACCGGGTCATTCTTAGCCTTGACGACCAAACAATCCTAACAGAAAGGGGTGCACCTTGTTGAAAGGTACACCCCTTCCCCGGCCGCCATCAGGCTAGCGCAAGGTTATTGCCGAATCTTTTCGAGAGCCGCTTCAGCTTCGGGCTTATACTTCTCGATGGTCGCGGATACCGATTGGTTCTGCATGATGATTTCGTCCATGATGGCATAGAACGGGAAGTCCGGGATGCCTTCTTCGAGCGAAAGACGACCCGTGCCGTTGATGTGTTGCAGCGCCATGTCGATATCCTCCTGCGTCTTGAAGCGG
>Ga0207871_100284_pt1 | contig 23525 bp, 18 predicted proteins | sample Passage260A_FD_187371 | JGI IMG/M metagenome (GOLD analysis project Ga0207871, IMG submission 187371) | Cellulose adapted compost microbial communities from Newby Island Compost Facility, Milpitas, CA, USA - Passage2 60A (SPAdes) (version 2) ...
AAAACCAATAATTGAACGTTTGCATGCCTGGCTGCCATTCGATATAATGGACGGGAACACACATTCGATTCTCAGGCGGGGCGCATCCCCGTCAACGTTGAAAGGGGCATCCGTCCGGTGGCCAGCGACCGCATCATCATCAAAGGGGCGAGAGCCCACAACCTGAAAAACATCGACGTGGAGATTCCGCGCGACAAATTCGTCGTCCTGACCGGCCTCAGCGGCTCCGGAAAATCGTCGCTCGCGTTCGACACGATCTATGCCGAAGGCCAGCGGCGGTACGTCGAATCGCTGTCGGCCTACGCCCGGCAGTTCCTCGGCCAGATGGAGAAGCCGGACGTCGACTCGATCGACGGCCTGTCGCCGGCCATTTCCATCGACCAGAAGACGACAAGCCGCAACCCGCGTTCGACCGTCGGCACGGTGACGGAGATCTACGACTATCTCCGCCTGCTCTACGCGCGCATCGGCAAGCCGCATTGCCCGGAGCACGGCATCCCGATCACGGCCCAGACGGTCGAGCAGATGGTCGACCGGATCCTGGAGTACCCGGAGCGGACGCGGCTGCAGATCCTCGCGCCCGTCGTCTCCGGGCGCAAGGGCGAGCACGCGAAGCTGCTCGCGGACATCCGGAAGCAGGGGTTCGTGCGCGTGCGGGTTGACGGCGAGATTCGTGATCTGTCCGAGCCGATCGAACTCGAGAAGAACAAGAAGCACAGCATCGAGGTCGTCGTCGACCGGATCGTCGTGAAGGAGGACGTCGCGCCGCGGCTTGCCGACTCCCTGGAGACGGCGCTGAAGCTGTCGGACGGCAAGGTCATCGTCGATATCATCGGGCAGGAGGAACTGCTGTTCAGCTCGAAGCTGGCCTGCCCGGAGTGCGGGTTCAGCATCGACGAGCTGTCGCCGCGGATGTTCTCGTTCAACAGCCCGTTCGGCGCGTGCCCCGAATGCGACGGCCTCGGCGTGAAAATGATCGTGGACCCCGATCTGATCGTCAGCAATCCGCGGCTCACGATCGAGGAAGGGGCGTTCGAAGCCTGGGCGGGCAGCACGTCGAACTACTACCCGCAGTTTCTGCGCGCGGTGTGCGAGCATTACGGCATTCCGACGAACGTGCCGGTGGGGGAATTGCCGCCCGAACAGATTCACAAGCTGCTCTACGGCACCGGCGGGGAGAAGGTCCGGTTCCGCTACGAAAATGACTTCGGCCATACGCGCGAGGCGTATGTCGCCTTCGAGGGCATCGTGCCGAATCTGGAGCGCCGCTACCGGGAGACGGCGTCCGACGGCATCCGCGAGTTCATCGAGCAGTTCATGAGCGCGAAGACTTGCGGCACCTGCAAGGGGCACCGGCTCCGGAAGGAGAGCCTGGCCGTGACGGTCGGCGGCAAGAACATCGCGCACGTGACGTCGCTGTCGATCCGCGAGGCGCAGAAATTCTTCGCCGAACTCGAACTGAGCGAAAAGGAGCGTGCGATCGCCCGCCTCATCCTGAGGGAGATCGACAACCGGCTCGGTTTTCTCGCGGCGGTCGGACTCGATTATCTCACGCTCAGCCGCGCGGCCGGCACGCTGTCCGGCGGCGAGGCGCAGCGCATCCGGCTCGCGACGCAGATCGGCTCCAGCCTGATGGGCGTCCTCTACATCCTCGACGAGCCGAGCATCGGCCTGCATCAACGGGACAACGACCGGCTGATCCAGGCATTGTACAAAATGCGCGACCTCGGCAACACGCTGATCGTCGTCGAGCACGACGAAGACACGATGCTCGCGGCCGACTACATCATCGACATCGGACCGGGCGCCGGCATCCACGGCGGCCGCGTCGTCGCGGCGGGGACGCCCGAGGAAGTGATGAACAACCCGGATTCGCTGACGGGCCAATATCTGAGCGGGAAGAAGTTCATCCCGGTGCCCGAGGAGCGCCGGAAGCCGGACGGCCGCTGGCTTGAGGTGCGCGGCGCGCGGGAGAACAACCTGAAGAATGTCAACGTGAAGATTCCGGTCGGCCTGTTCACGGTCGTCACCGGCGTCTCCGGCTCCGGCAAGTCGACGCTCGTGAACGAGATTCTGTACAAGGCGCTGGCGCGCGACCTGAACCGCGCGAAGACGCGCCCCGGCGAGCACGACGCGATCCTCGGCCTCGAGCATCTCGACAAGGTGATCGACATCGACCAGTCGCCGATCGGCCGGACGCCCCGTTCCAACCCGGCGACGTACACCGGCGTGTTCGACGACATCCGCGACGTGTTCGCGAACACGCCCGAAGCGAAGGTGCGCGGCTACAAGAAGGGCCGCTTCAGCTTCAACGTGAAGGGCGGCCGGTGCGAGGCGTGCAGCGGCGACGGCATCATCAAGATCGAGATGCACTTCCTGCCGGACGTCTACGTGCCGTGCGAAGTGTGCAAGGGGAAGCGGTACAACCGCGAGACGCTCGAAGTGAAATACAAGGGCAAGAACATCGCGGACGTGCTCGACATGACCGTCGAGGACGCGGTCGAATTTTTCCGCAACATCCCGCGCATCCACCGCAAGCTGCAGACGCTGCTCGATGTCGGCCTCGGATACATCAAGCTCGGACAGCCCGCGACGACGCTGTCCGGCGGGGAGGCCCAGCGCGTGAAGCTCGCGTCCGAACTGTATCGCCGCAGCAACGGCCGGACGCTCTACATTCTCGACGAACCGACGACCGGCCTGCACGTCGACGACATCGGCCGCCTGCTGAAGGTGCTGCACCGGCTGGTCGACGCGGGTGACACGGTGCTCGTCATCGAGCACAACCTCGACGTCATCAAGACGGCGGACCACATCATCGACCTCGGACCGGAGGGAGGCGACGGAGGCGGCACGGTCATCGCGACCGGCACTCCCGAGGAAGTGGCGGAATCGCCGGTATCCTACACCGGCCGCTACCTGAAGCCGATCCTCGAGCGCGACCGGAAGCGCATGGAAGAGCGGCGGCGCGCCGAGATTGCGGCGGCCGAGGCGAAGTAGGAGAATTGTGGTATGATTAGGTTTGTGAATCACGCCTGAAGGAGTTGGAGACATGGTCAGGGCAACGATAGGAGTTCTGCCGGGAGACTACATCGGTCCGGAAATCACCAGGGAAGCGCTCAAGGTACTGGATGCGATCAACCGGAAATACGGCTGGGACATCCGCACCGTGCATCTGGAAGCGAGCGGAGAGGCCTACGACAAATACGGCAAACATCTTCCGGACCATACGCTGGAAAAGGCGGCGACGTGCGATGCGCTCCTGAAGGGTCCGTTCGGCGGTCCGCCGGAGGAATTGCACCATCCGAAGTGGTCGGGCGTGGAACAGGGCGCGATCCTGCCGCTCCGGAAACATTTCGACCTGTTCATGAACCTGAGGGAAACGAAGGTATATCCTTCGCTCATCCAGCATTCTCCGATCAAGGAAGACATCGTGGCGGACACGAACATCCTGATCGTCCGCGAACTGACGTCCGGCATTTATTTCGGCAAGAAGGAAGAGCGAATCGTCGACAACGAACGCGAATATTCCGACGTCGAAGCGTACCGCGAATCGGAAATCCGGAGAATCGCGCTGCGGGCGTTCGAGATTGCCCGGAACCGGCGGAAAAAGGTCACGCTGGTCGCGAAATCGAACGTGCTGAAAAGCAGCGTGCTCTGGAGAGAAGTCGTCCAGGAAGTCGCGAAGGATTTTCCGGATGTCGTCCTGGATTACATGCACGTCGACAATGCCGCCATGCAGCTGATCCTGAATCCCCGGCAGTTCGACGTCATCCTGACCAACAACATGTTCGGGGATATTCTGTCGGACGAAGCCTCCGTCCTGAGCGGCTCCATCGGGCTGCTTCCCTCCGCAAGCCTGGGCAGCTCGACATTCGGGCTCTATGAGCCGATCCACGGTTCGGCTCCGAGCATCGCCGGCAAGAACATCGCCAACCCGATCAGCGCCATCCTGTGCATCGCCCTGATGCTGCGGTATACGTTCGACAAGGAACAGCAGGCGCAGGAAATCGAGAACGCCGTGGAAAAGGTGCTCGAACAGGGATATCGGACCGCGGATCTGGTGCAGGGCAGGCCCGATGTGCAGGTGGTCGGGACCGACCGGATGGGGGATCTGATTACGAAGCAGATTCTCGGATCTTGATCCGGAACATCACACGATGGGCCATGGCCGTCGCTGCTCGGGGCGCAGGGGCTGTTGATGCCGCCGCGCCGGCCGGGGAACGGACCTGGCCCGTTTTGCATTCAAGGACGGGGTGTTCGTTGCGTCCGGCCGATCTTGTTACAGTCCGCGGGTTTCGCGGATGTACAGATCCAGCGTTCTTCTGAACCATTCCCCGTAGCCCGCGAGCGGATAGACCGTCCATTCCGCCGGATGTCTCGCCACCTCGATTCCGTTCCATGATGGATCGATCGCCTGAGCGGGAAATCCCGGACGGTGATCCGAACGCCGTGTGGGGAGCAAGCCGCTGCTTCCGGGCGCGAGCAAACGTCCGGCTGCAGCGGAAATCCGCGGAATGTGACGGGAGCTGTCTTCCATTGTAGCAAAAAAACGGATGGTGCGGGCGAAAATGTTTTTGGGGCATGCTAAAGAACGGGCGGCTCCGGAAAGCCCGGAGCATGACAAACTTGTTAACAATGTGAAGAAAGGCTTGCAAGCGGCGCCATGACAGGCTAACATAGACGGAGACAGTGTTTACCTTCGGCGCGACGAATCAGAAGGAGGTCCCCTCATGTTGCTTCTTGCGGAAGAGTCTGCAACCGCCAGCAGCTTCGATCCGTTCGACATCATGATGCTGCTGTTCACCATCGTCATTGCGATCGGCTTTGTGCGGCTGCTCATGGAGCGTCCGCGCAAGAACTACTTCGCGATCGGATTCGCGGCCGTGTCCCTCGCGGTCTTCCTGTTCATCGACTATGTCATGATCTTCAAGATCTGGATGGGCTCATCGACTATGTCATGATCTTCGAGATCTGGATGGGCTGACGTGCCGGCAGCGCATCCGGCGCGGAATACAAAGAGCCTCTCCGCCGCTCGGGCGGGAGGCTCTTGTCGTTCATGCCGTTCGGTTGATCGCGCGGCGGGCGGCTTACACCCACCACATCTCGCCCAGCGGTTCGCGGATCAGCACCTGCTGCAGATGCTGCACGGCCTTCGTGAAGCCTTCCTCGACGGACATCAGGCCGTCCTCGTGCTCGATGCTGACGACGTAGTCGTATCCGACCAGCCGCAGGGCGCTGATGATGTCGGCCCACGTCTTCAGGTCGTGGCCGAATCCGACGGTGCGGAACTGCCAGGCCCGTTCGAGCATGTTCGTGTACGGCTGCATGTCCGTCAGGCCGTAGCGGTTCACGTTGACCGGATCGATCGACGTGTCCTTCGCGTGGAAGTGATGGATCGCTCCGGCGCTGCCGAGGATGCGGACCGCCTGCACCGGATCGATGCCCTGCCACCACATGTGGCTCGGGTCGAGGTTGGCGCCGATCGCCTCGCCGGCCGCCTCGCGCAGGCGGAGCAGCGTCGCCGGCGAATGGACGGAGAAGCCGCCGTGCAGTTCGAGCCCGATCTTGACGCCCCGTTCGGACGCGTATTTCGCGATTTCGCTCCAGTACGGAATGACCTTGTGCTTCCACTGCCACTCGAGCACTTCCTGAAAGTCGTTCGGCCACGGCGCGACCGGCCAGTTCGGGTACTTCGCGTCCTCGCTGTCGCCCGGGCAGCCGGAGAACGTATTGACGACCGGCACGCCGAGCTTCGACGCCAGGTCGATCGTCTCGCGGATCAGCCGGTCGGCTTCGGACGCGATCGCCTTCTGCGGATGGAGCGGGTTCGCGTGGCAGCTGAACGCGCTGATGATCAGACCGCGGGATTCAACCGCTTTCAAATATGCCTTGCGCTTGCCCTCGTCCTCCAGCAGTTCCCTCCGGTTGCAGTGGGCGTCGCCGGGGTAGCCGCCGGTGCCGATCTCGACCGCCTCCAGCCCCTTCGAGGCGACGTAGTCGAGCATTTCCTCGAACGGTTTCTGTGCGAACAGCACGGTAAAAATGCCGAGTTTCATGCCGCCGCTGGACCTCCTTCGCATTCCGGCTTCTGACATCTTCTTCCCGTCCATTATATCATGCCCCCGATTCCCGCAGAACGCGCGCGCGGCAAAATGCCAAATTTGAATAGGAACAAACCAAACGGCCGCCCGTCTTCCGGTGCCGCCGCCCGGATCCGCGCCCGGGCTATTGGAATCCCGGCCGCCGGGTGTTACACTGGTGTTGCCTGCACGGGTGTTGCCGCGGCGGAGAACGGTATCTCGCGAAGGCGAAAGACAGGACATACCGGAGGATCGGAGATACGGATGAGAAGGAACGGATTGGGACGCGAAGACATCGAGCTGCTGGCGCCGGCCGGCAACTGGGACTGCCTCCGGGCGGCGGCGGCAAACGGCGCGGACGCGGTGTACTTCGGCGTCGAGCAGTTCAACGCGCGGGCAAGGGCCGAGAATTTCCGGATGGAAGAGCTGCCGGACATCATGGCCTTCCTGCGCCGCTACGGCATGAAGGGGTATCTCACGTTCAACATCCTCGTCTTCGAGGATGAGCTGGAATATGCGAAGCGGCTGACCGAAGCGTGCGCCGACGCCGGCATCGATGCGGTCATCGTGCAGGATCTGGGCCTCGTGCGCATGATCCGCGAGATCTCGCCGGACCTGCCGATCCACGGTTCGACGCAGATGACGATCACCTCGGCGGAGGCGGTCGAATTCGCGGCAAGTCTCGGCATCAGCCGGGTCGTGCTCGGCCGGGAGAACAGCCTGAAGCACATCCGCCGGATCGCGGAGCAGACGGACGTGCCGCTCGAAGTGTTCGTCCACGGCGCGCTGTGCGTCTCGTATTCGGGCCAGTGCCTGACGAGCGAGATGTGGGGCGGCCGGTCGGCGAACCGGGGCGAATGCGCGCAGGCGTGCCGCCTGCCCTACGACCTGATCGTCGACGGCGTCGAGAAGCCGATGGGCGACGTCGCCTATCTGCTCTCGCCGAAGGATCTGGCCGCGATCGGGCTCGTGCCGGATCTGATCGAGGCGGGCGTCGTATCGTTCAAGATCGAGGGGCGCCTGAAAAGCCCCGAGTACGTCGCGAACGTCGTGGGCAAATACAGGGCCGCGATCGACCGGTATTTCGCGGGGGAGCACCGCGAGCCCTCGAAGGAGGAGATCCGGGAGCTTCAGCAGAGCTTTTCGCGCGGGTTCACGCCGGGTTTCCTGCTCGGCACGAACAACAAGCAGCTCGTGGAAGGGACGTTCCCGAAGAGCCGCGGCGTCTATCTCGGCCGCGTCGAGCGCGTCACCCGGGACGGCGTCGTATGCCGGCTCGAAGCGCCGCTCAAGCGCGGCGACGGCATCGTGTTCGACGCCGGAAATCCGGAACTGCCGGAAGAGGGCGGCCGCGTCTACGACATCCGGCGGAACGGCGCGAAGGTCGAGGGGGAAGCGGGGGAAGGCCAGACGGTTGAAATCGTGCCCGGCCGGAGCGATGTCAACCTGAAGCGGGTGAACCCGGGCGACCGGATCTGGAAGACGAGCGACCCGGCGCTCGAGCGGCGCCTGCGCCGGACGTTCGAGACGGACAAGCCGTACCGCACGTTCCCGGTCCGCGTCACGGTGTCCGGCCGCGCGGGCGAGCCGCTGCGGACGGTATGGACCGATATCCGCGCCTCGAACAGCGTGGAGATCGTCAGCGCGATGCCGCTGGCCGTCGCCGAGAAGCGCCCGCTGGACCGGTCGCTGCTCGCCGAACAACTGGGCCGGCTCGGTGGGACGATTTTCCGGTTGGAGGAGCTGGAGATCGGGCTGGAGGGGCCGGTGATGCTGCCGGTCAGCGAGCTGAACCGGCTCCGCCGGGAAGCGGCGGCGAAGCTGGAGGAGGTCCGGATGAGGCCGCGGCCGTACGCGAAGCGGAGCATCGACCCCTACGCGGATGCCCGGACGGCTTCGCCCCTTGCGGGCGAACCGGAGCTGACCGCGCTGTGCCGCAGCCTGGAACAGGTCGAAGCCGCCTTCGCGGCGGGCGTCGGGCTCGTCTACGCCGACTTCGAATTCATCCGGCAGTATGCGTCGGCCGTCGAGCTGGCGCGCCGGGCGGGAAAGCGGATCGGGCTGGCGACGCCGCGCATCCACATGCCCGGGGAAAACGGCTACCACGCCATGATCCTGAAGCTCGAGCCCGACGCCGTGCTCGTCCGGAACACGGGCGCGCTCCAATACTATCTTCGGAAGCGGGCGGAGGCCGCGGGGTCCGAATCCCGGTTCCCCGAGCTGATCGGCGATTTCTCGCTGAACATCGCCAACCACAAGGCGGCGAACCTGATGCTGGACCTGGGCCTCCGGCGCGTCACGCTCTCCTACGATTTGAACGCGCAGCAGATGGCGGATCTGCTCCGGCGGATGGACGGCTCGCGGGCGGAGATCGTGGTTCACCAGCATCTTCCGATGTTCCATACGGAGCATTGCGTCTACTGCACGTTCCTGAGCGACGGGACGGACCATACGAACTGCGGCCGGCCGTGCGAGAAGCACCGCGTGTCGCTCCGCGACCGGATCGGCATGCTGCATCCCGTCCGCGTCGACGACGGCTGCCGCAACACGGTGTACAACGCGATCGAGCAGTCGGGCGCCGAATATCTGCAGAGCTTCATCGCGCTCGGCGCAGGCACGTTCCGGGTCGAGTTCCTCGAGGAGCCGGCGGCGAAAGTGGAGGAAGTCATCCGGCTTTATACCGGCGCGATCCGCGGCAAAATCGGGGGAACCGAAGTCTGGCGCACCCTCAAGGCAATCAACCAGCTCGGCGTCACGCGCGGGGCTTTGGTCAAGTGATCGAAACGGCAGAACGGCACGACGGCCCGGCCGCGCGGCGCGACGGCAGGGCTGCGTGCCGTTGTCGCATCGCCGGGGCGGGCCGCCGGGGCTGCCGGACGGAAGGAATTCAATGCGATGTGAGCGAACTTTGTTTGTTTGTAAGAAAGTATTTCTTTTTTCCTAAACCGGTAGTACGATGAACCTACATTTCATGGAAACGGAGTCTTCACCATGCGTCACACCGGGAATCAAGGCGAACCGGACAACTTGAGAGAACGCGTGCTGAGGCTCGAGCAGGCCGTGCAGGACGGGCAGCTTCCCGATTGCGCGGAACTGGAGCAGCTTCCCGAACACGTCCTGTTCCGCTCGCCGTTCCTGCTCCGCGCCGGCGCCGTCAAGCACATGCTGGACGGCAGGCTCCGGGATGCGCGGAAATGGGCGCAGGCCGCCGTGAAGGCGTTCGCGGTGCTCGCGGACCATCGCGGCATGCTGTCGATGATCGGTCTGCTGTCGCTCATCCATGTGCGGATCGGCGATTTCGCGGACAACGAGGCGATGCTGATGCACCTCGACGCGGAAGCCGGGCGCGATCCGGATCTGTGCGGCGGCTACGTGTGGTGGGCGCTGGCGCGGGGCAAATGCTGGTCCCGGACGACCGCCTTTCTCGCACCCAGGCTGATCGACGACGACTTCGCCCGGGCGGCCGAGCGGTTCCGCGAGGACGGGGACGCGATCGGGTTCGCCTATGTGCTGCTGGACCGGTGGATGTACGATCCGGCCGGCATGCAGAAGGGCGCGTGGCCGGGCAGGATCGCCGAGCTCGGCCGCTGGGCGGCGCTCAGGCCGGAGTGCGCGTTGGTGTACGAGGCGCTGACGGGTGGGACGTACAGCGGTCTTCCGGAGCGGTATGCCTACATGATGCGCACGCTTCGGCCCGGGGCGGAGGACGTCGGCTGGCCGGAGGGCGAGCTTCGTTACGACGTGGAGGTGCAGATGTTCGCCTGCCGGCTCAACGTGGAGCGCCGCCTCGCGGAAGGCGAGCGGACGGACGCGGCGGTGGCGCTGCGGCAGCTGGAGCTGCTCCACAAAGAGATGTCGACGCCGCGCACGCTGGCCTGGGTGGCGGAGTTCAAGGGCAAGCTCGGCCTGGCCGCCGTCCAGCCCGTGCGGCCGAGCGAACCGCAGGAGGCGGGGTCGGAGGAGCGGGCGCGGCGGATGCGCATCCAGCTCATGTCCGGCATCCGCATTTTCCTGCCGGACGGCACGGCGCTGCAGCCGAAATGGAAGCGCCGCAAATCGCGCGAGCTGTTCGTCTACCTGCTGCTGCAGCAGGATTACCGCGCGCTCCGCAACCAGGTGCTGGAGCAGCTGTTCGGCGAAGCGGACGCCTCCCGGGCGGCGAACCACCTGTATGTGTCGCTGCACGAGCTGCGCAGCGCGCTGGCGGGCATCGGCTTCGAAGACGCGATCGAGGTCCGCGGCGGGCTGGTCGGCTTCCGCGAGTCGGTCATCGACATGGTCGACGTCGAGCAGTATGTCACGCAGTCGCGCGTCGGCGACAAGCTCTGGTCGACGGACCGCGACGCGGCCGTCATGCTCTACATGGATGCCGTGCGGCAATACGGACTGCTCGGGGCGGACATGCCGGCTTCGGACTGGCTGGAACGGTGGCGGATCCAGCTGCTCGAGCGGCAGACGGTGATGCTGCGGCGGCTGGCGGAATATTACGTCAGCCTGTCCGAAGACAGCCTCGCGGAGCAATGGCTGACCGCCTGGATCGATCTCCGGCCGGACCAGGAGGAGGCGTATCAGGCCATGATCCGTTTCTGGAAAGAACGCGGCCGCCACGCCGAGGCGGTCAGTTGGTACAAGCGGCTCGAGCGCGTCTTCCGCGAAGAATACGGCATGGAACCGCTGGAGGAGACGAAGCGGCTGGTATGGGATTCATGAGGCGCCTGGCGTATCCGGCGGCCGCCGCGGCGCTGCTGATCGCCGGTGCCGCGGCCGGCTGGATGGCAGCGGCATTCCTGCCCCGCGACGCAGCCGCGGCGGCGGCAGCGGCGGTGCTGATGGCAGCCTCGTGGGCCGCGGGATGGGCGATGCGTTCCATGGTCCGGCGCGGGAGGTGCGAAGAACCGGACCCGCGGACGGACGGGGCGCGGGCGGAGCGGGAGGATGCGGGCGCGAAAGCGCCCGGTGACGGATGGAATGCCGGTTTTGACGCGAGGCAGCCTGCGGCCCGGGACGCGGCTTCCGGAGCGGCCGCTCCCGCCGAGCGGCCGCATGACGCCGGGCCGTCGGCGCCGGGCGCGGCCGGCATCCGGGAAGACGGGGAAGGCCGCGCGCCGGCGGGCGTCGAACCGATGGCGGCCGAGCTGCGGCTTGCGATCGAGATCCAGCGCCGATGGCAGCCGCCCGTCGACCTGCGCCTGGACGCCTGCCGCGTGACGGCCCGCAGCCGCCAGGCGGCGGAGATCGGCGGCGATCTGTTCGACGCGGTCGTCCTCGACGACGCGTGTGTCGCCGTGCTGATCGGCGACGTTCCCGGCAAGGGGTTGCAGGCGGCCTTCATGGTTCCCGCGCTGCTGCTCCTGTTCCGCTCCGAGGTGAAGCGGGGCGGCGGTCCGGCGGAGCTGCTCGGGCGGATGAACCGCGTGCTGGCGGGCATCGGCGCCGAAAGCCTGGCGGGGGGCGGCATTCCGCTCGGCATCGGCCTGTTGGACGCCAAGAAGGGCGAGATGCGGTACGCCGGCGCCGGACATCCGGCCCCCTATCTCGTGATGCCCGGAAGGGCGCCGAGGCAGATCGAAAGCTCGTCGCTGCCGCTCGGCGTGAACATGGAAGAGGAGTACCGCGACACGGTGTTCCGGTTCGCGCCGGGCGAGCGGTTCGTGCTTTATACGGACGGCATTATCGAGGATACCGGTCCGGACGGCGACATGTACGGCTTCGACCGGTTCGAGGCGGAGCTTGCGGCATGGCCGGCGGACATGCCGGCCGCGGAGTGGATGGAGCGGCTGCTGGACGGGCAGGAGCGGCGCCGGGCATCCCGCCGCGACGACCGGACGCTGCTCGTCGTCGAGTACAATGCCGGCAAGGCCGGCCGGGTCAGGGAGCTTCGCGGGCGGAGCTGGCGCGTGCCGTCGGCGCCGGGCTGCGAGCGGTTGATCGCCGCGGAGCTGGCGTCCCTGCTGCGGGAAGAATGGGCCGATTCCGGACGGACCGACGACATCGTGTCCTGCGTCGCCGAGGCGGTGATGAACGCCGCCGAACACGGCAACGGCTTCGACCGGGAGAAGACGGTCACCGTCCAGGTCCACTTCGGCCAGTCGATCATGGTCTGCCGGGTGCGCGACGAAGGCGCCGGCTTCGATCCGAAGGCGTACCGGTCGGCCCGGACGGCGGGCTCCCGCCACGATGACGACGCCGATTACGGCCGCGGATGGGGAATCCGGCTGATCGACGAGCTGACCGATTACTGGATCGCCACGCGCGACCCGAACGGTTTTTGCGTGGAAATGTATTTTCTTTCGCATGATCGAAGACCGTGAAGCGGGGGGAGGGGTTGTGATGGATTCCATGCTTGAACTGAGCGTTGTGCCGTTCGATTCCGGGTTGTCCATCACGCTGAAGGGTGATCTGGACCAGCAGGCGGAACCGAAAATACGGTCCATCCTCAATTGGGAGGAAGGGCTCGGCGACGGGCGGCGTTATCTGATTCTGAACCTGCACGAGGTGAATTTCATCAACAGTGCGGGCATGGCGCTGCTCATCCGCATTGCCAGAACCGGCCGGAAGCGCGACTACCACACGTTCATCTGCGGCGCTTCGGCGCATTATCAGAAACTGTTCCGCATGGTCGGGCTCACCGAATACGTCATGCTGTATCCGGACGACTATGCGGCGATGCAGCGGATCGAGGCGCTGGAGAGCGGCGTGACCGGCGCCGGGCAGGTTTGACGATGCCGGAGGCGCCCGGACCGATGGGTCCGGAACCGGGGATGGCTACCGGCAACTCGCAAGCGGGGTGGAGGACATGAACGACCGCGCGGCGGAACGGCTGCTCAAGGCGTGGCGCCATCTCTTCAAACTGGATCCCGACCGGTACCTATCCGATTCGGCGCTGGACGCGGTTTGCCGGTCCGGAACGGACGCCGTCATCGTCGGCGGTTCGACCGGCGTGACCTTCGACAACACGGCCGATCTCCTGGCCCGCATTCGGCGCTACGAAGTGCCGTGCGTGCTGGAACTGTCGTCGGCGGACGCGGCCGTACCGGGGTTCGACGCGTATCTGGTGCCGATCGTGCTGAACGCCGGTACGGCGGAATGGATCGCCGGCCGGCAGGCGGAGGCGATCGCCGCCTACGGTTCGATGATTCCGTGGGACGTGACGATCGCCGAAGGATACATCATCCTGAACGGCGGCTCGGCGGCTGCGAGGCTCACGGGAGCCCGCACGGAGATCGGCGGGCGCGACGTGCTGGCCTACGCCCGCCTGGCGGACCGGCTGATGCGGCTGCCGGTCGTATATCTCGAATACAGCGGGCGCTTCGGCGACATGGAGCTGGTCGAGCGGGTGCGGGCCGACCTGAAGGGCGCGCGGCTGTTCTACGGCGGCGGCGTCACCGACGCGGAGCGGGCGCGCCGGGCGGCCGCGGCGGCGCACACGGTGATCGTCGGCAACGTGATCTACGAGCGGCTGGACGACGCGCTGGCGACCGTCGCGGCGGTCAAGGGCACGCCCCCGCCGGCGTGACGGAGCTTCCCGCGCCTGCCTTGCCTTCCGGCCTTGATGCCCCGTCCGCCAGGGCCCCGACCACGATGGTCCATCCCCCGGGCCCAACCCGTCTTTCCGCATTCCTCCGTTCGGGCAGCGTGGCGGGGTTTCATCTTCCGCCAACCGCTCCCGAACTCCGTGCTTCGCATCCACGGCGGTCCGCCGCCTCTCCGTCCGCATTCCGCATTGCGCGCAGATAACCGTCCGCATCCCTCCCCGGCCGCAAATTGACACGCCCGGTGCGGTCGACTAGACTGAGAACAGGCGAACAACCATGCGAACAGAAGGAGTTCTGCCATGTTCAGTTCCATCGACCTCGACCAGGCGGTCGAGCGGCTCAACCCGCGCCAGCGGGAGGCCGTTCAGACGACGGAGGGCCCGCTGCTCATCGTGGCCGGCGCGGGCAGCGGCAAGACGCGCGTGCTCACGCACCGGATCGCGTACCTGATCGGAAAGAAGCGCGTCGCCCCCTGGAACATCCTGGCGATCACGTTCACGAACAAGGCCGCGCGCGAGATGCAGGAGCGCGTCGAGGCGCTCGTCGGCCCCGGTGCCGCCGACATCTGGGTGTCGACGTTCCACTCCATGTGCGTCCGCATTCTGCGGCGCGACATCGAGCGGCTGGGCTATACGAAAAACTTCACGATCCTCGATTCGGCGGACCAGCTCTCGGTCATCCGGGCCTGCATGAAGGAGCTCAACTATGACGTCAAGAAATTCGAGCCCCGCATGATCCAGGCGAAAATCAGCGGGGCGAAGAACGAGCTCCTGTCCCCCGAACGGTACATGGGCCGCAAGGGCGATTACGTCGACCGCATCGCCGCCGAGGTGTATCAGCTCTACCAGAAGCGGCTCAAGAGCAACAACTCCCTCGACTTCGACGATCTCATCATGGCGACGATCGACCTGTTCAGGGCGGAGCCGGACGTACTCGAGTTCTACCAGAACAAATTCCGCTACATCCACGTCGACGAATACCAGGACACAAACCACGCGCAGTATGTGCTGTGCCGGATGCTTGCCGAGCGGCATCGCAACATCTGCGTCGTCGGCGACAGCGACCAGTCGATCTACCGTTGGCGCGGCGCCGACATCACGAACATCCTCAACTTTGAAAAAGATTACCCGGAAGCGGTAACGATATTGCTTGAGCAGAACTATCGGTCGACCGCCAACATCCTGAACGCGGCGAACGCCGTCATATCCCGGAACGTCGGCCGCAAGCCGAAGAATCTGTGGACCGACCGCGGGCCGGGCGAGCCGATCCGCGTCTGCCAGGCCGAGTCGGAACACGAGGAAGGGCTGTACGTCGCGAACGAAATCCGCAAGAACCGGGAAGCCGGGCGCCGGTATTCCGACCATGCGGTCCTGTACCGGACGAACGCCCAGTCCCGCGTCATCGAGGAAATGCTGATCAAGGCGGAGATTCCGTACCGCATCGTCGGCGGCATCCGGTTCTACGAGCGCAAGGAGATCAAGGACCTGCTCGCGTACCTCCGGCTCGTCTCGAATCCGCACGACGACATCAGTCTCGAGCGGATCATCAACGTGCCGAAGCGCGGCATCGGCGAGACGACGTTCGCGAAGCTGGCGGCCGAGGCCGCACGGCGCGGCACGTCGATCTTCGGGGTGCTCGGCAATCCCGAAGGGCTGGACGTGACGGGCAAGACGCGGGCGGCGCTCGAGGAATTCCGGCGGATGATCGAAGACCTGTCGCGGATGGTCGACTACCTGTCCGTGACGGAGCTGACGGAGCAGGTGCTCGAGCGGACGGGCTACCGCGAGGAACTCCTGCGGGAGAACACGCTCGAGGCCCAGTCCCGGATCGAGAACATCGACGAATTCCTGTCCGTCACGAAGGACTTCGAGCAGCGCAGCGAGGACAAATCGCTCGTCGCGTTCCTGACCGATCTCGCGCTGATCGCGGACATCGATACGCTGGACGACGGCGCGGACGGCGGGGATGCGGAAGACGCCGTCATCCTGATGACGCTGCACAGCGCGAAGGGACTCGAGTTCCCGATCGTCTTCATCATCGGCATGGAGGAGGGCGTCTTCCCGCACAGCCGGGCGCTGACGGACGAAGAGGAGCTCGAGGAGGAGCGGAGGCTCGCCTACGTCGGCATCACGCGCGCCCAGGAGCGGCTCTATCTCACCTGCGCACGGATCCGCACGCTGTTCGGCCGGACAATGGCCAATCTGCCGTCGCGCTTCCTGGCGGAGGTGCCGGACGAGCTGAAGCAGCACGATTCTCCCGATCGTTCGTTCGAACGGGGTTACTCCCGCTTCGGCGGCGCTGCAGCCGGAATCGGCCGGCGCGGCGGCTTCGGCGGCGGATATGGCGCCGGGTCCGGAGCCGGGATCGGCTTTGGCGCCCGGGGTGCCGCGGCGGCCACCGGAGCCGACGGCGCGCGGACGTCCGCCGGCGCCGCCCCTTCGGGCGGAGGCGCGGCCGGCGTGTCCTTCGCGCCCGGCGACAAGGTGAACCACGCGAAGTGGGGCGTCGGCACGGTCGTCGCCGTCAAGGGAGAAGGCAACGACCGGGAGCTGCAGATCGCGTTTCCGGCGCCGGTCGGGGTGAAGCGGCTGCTCGCCGCCTTCGCGCCGATCACGAAGCTGTAGCCTGTCAGGAACCGCAAGCCCGACGCAATCGTGAAAGTGGGGTGCGACCGTGGCTATTCAGGAAAAGCTGGACCGGATGGCCCGGCTGGTGGATGAGATCAACTTTCACAACCGGAACTACTACACGCTCGACAGGCCCGTCATCAGCGACAAGGAGTACGACGCGCTGTACGACGAGCTCGTCGCGCTCGAGCGGGAGACGGGCGTCGTGCTGCCGGATTCGCCCACGCGGCGGGTCGGCGGCGAGATTCTGAAGGGCTTCGAGCCGCACCGCCACAAGGCGCGGCTGTGGAGCCTCGACAAGGCGCAGACCGTGGAGGATCTGCTTGCCTGGAACGCCCGCGTGCTGAAGGCGATCGCGGACTACAACGCGCAGAACCCGGACCATCCGCTGCCGAAGCCGACCTACGTGATCGAGCTGAAGTTCGACGGTCTGACGCTGAACCTGACCTATGAGAACGGCCAGCTCGTGCAGGCCGCGACGCGCGGCAACGGCATCGTCGGCGAAGGTATCCTGCCGCAGGTGAAGACGATCCGGACCGTGCCGCTCACGATTCCGTTCAAGGGCCTCATCGAGGTCCAGGGCGAAGGGATCATGCACCTGTCCGTCTTCGAGGAGTACAACCGGACGGCGGCGGAGCCGCTCAAGAACCCGCGCAACGCCGCGGCCGGCGCGCTGCGCAATCTCGATCCGCGCGTCACCGCCGAGCGGAAGCTGAACGCCTTCTTCTACAACGTCGGCTATTCGGAGGGCATCTCCTTCGCGACCCACGAGGAAATGATCCGGTTCCTGAAGGACAACGGCTTCCTCGTAAACGACTATATCGCCTATTTCGACCGGATCGAGGACGTGGCGGAGGAACTGAAGCGCATCGAGGAGCGGCGCGGCAGCTTCGATTTCCAGATCGACGGGGCGGTCGTGAAGCTCAACGACATGCGCACGCGCGAGGTGCTCGGCTACACGGACAAGTTCCCGCGCTGGGCGATCGCGTACAAGTTCGAAGCGGAGGAAGCGACGACGGTGCTGCTGGCCGTCGACTGGCAGGTCGGCCGCACCGGCAAGCTGACGCCGATCGCCCGCGTGGAGCCGGTCGAGCTGGCCGGCGTGACGGTGCAGAACTGCACGCTGAACAACATGGGCGACATCGAGCGCAAGGGGCTCAAGTACGGGCTCGGCACGCGCGTCTGGATCCGCCGCTCGAACGATGTGATTCCCGAAATCCTCGGCCGCGCGAGCGAAGAGGAGGGCGGCGAGATCGTCTGCCCGACGCATTGCCCGGCCTGCGGCTCGCCGCTCGAGCAGCGGGGCGCGCACCTCTACTGCAACAACCGGCTCGGGTGCAAGCCGCAGATCGTCGCACGCATCACGCATTTCGCGTCGCGCGACGCGATGGACATCGAGACGTTCAGCGTCGCGACGGCCGAACAGCTTTATGACGAATGCGGCGTGCGCGATCCGGCGGACCTCTACGATCTCACGAAGGAGGAGCTCGTCGCGCTGGAGCGGTTCGGCGAACGCAAGGCGCAGAAGCTGCTCGACGCGATCGAGCGGTCGAAGGAGCGCGACCTTGCTTCCTTCCTGTTCGCGCTCGGCATTCCGAACACGGGCAAGGCGACGACGAAGATGCTTGCGGACCACTACGGCAGCCTGGACGCCGTCATGGCGGCGAAGGCGGAGGAGCTTCGGCAACTGCCCGATGTCGGCGAGATCGTGGCGGAATCGATCGTCGGCTTTTTTGCCGATCCGGTGAACCGCGAGAGCATCGCGCGGATGCGCGCGGCCGGCGTGAAGGCGGAGGCCGGGCGGCCGGCGGCCGTTCGGACCGACAGCGTCTTCAGCGGCAAGACGGTGGTGCTGACCGGCACGCTGTCATCGATGACGCGGGATGAGGCGACGAAAAAGCTGGAGGCGCTCGGCGCGAAGGTGGCCGGCAGCGTGTCGAAGAAGACCGACTTCGTCATCGCGGGCGAAAGCGCCGGCAGCAAGCTGGCGAAGGCGCGGGAGCTCGGCATTACGGTCATCGACGACGAGGCGGAGTTCCTGCGGATGCTGGGCGAGTGAGCGGAGTTCCCGCGGATGCGGGCAGAAAGGGCACATGAAGCGGAGAAGCGGGCCGCAGGGGCGGTCCGTTTTTTCATGCAACGGATGGCCGGCCTTCCGGCAACCCCGGCGCGTCCGGCCGCATAACGCCGCGCGGGCGGTGCAGATGCTAACGGCTGAATTCACCGAAAGGGGGTGCCGGTCTTGGCGAAGAAAAACCGCGCCGGCAAGGCGGACGAGCAGACGACGAAACTGAACCGGCTGCCCGCCGACGATACGGAATTCGCGGGCGAATACGCAGCGGAGCAGAGGAAGAAGCAGAAGTCGAAGAACGCATGACGCCCCGCGACGGGCCGACGCAAAATGGATCGCCCATCCGGAGTGGTTGCCGGATGGCGGCACGTTGAACGGACCAAAGCAAATCAAGGGCCGCATCCCGCACGGGAGCGGCCCTCGTTTTCCGCCCGGCCCTGGTTCGGGTTCAGTGCACGGTCTCGTTCTCGATGACGAATTCGTCGATCAGCTTGTTGCGGTACATGAGGGAGAGGTTCAGGCCGTCGTACTCTTTTTCCTTGTCCAACTCCCGCATCAGCACCGCCGCGATCGCGCCGGCGTCGTCGGCGTGCCGCCGCTCGCGGAAGTCGATAAACCCGGTCAGGCGCCGCTCGCGGATGTCGACCGTCGCCGTGCCGATCGTCCGGTTGCCGTCCGCCTTCGACCGGATCTCGTAGGTGAGCGCGTCGCCGTCGTCGCGGATCAGCCGGGCCGAGAAGTTCGCTTCTCCGCGCATCCCGGGCTTGATCGCGGCCCCGACCTTCTTTCCGCGTCCGGCCTTCCGCGCCTGCTCTTCTTCATACGCCAGCTCCACCGTCTCGATCAGTTCGTCGTCATGGCGGTGGTCGATCAGGAACTCGTCGACCGAGTCTTCATCGAAATCCGAGACGATCAGCTCCGTGACCAGCTCGATGTCATCCTCGTCCGGTTCGCGGCGCCATTCCACGCTGCCCGTCACTTTGCCGTTGGCCGCACGCAGACGGGCTTCCGCGAGCAGACGGCTCCGGTCGTCGTAGACGTGATAGTGCAGCCGGTTGCGCCGCTTGCCGACGAGCACCAGCTCGTATTCCGCTTCGCCCCATTCCGGCTCCGCGTCTTCTCCGGCCGCTTCAATCGCATCGTCCGCCGTCACGATGAGCTGCTCATACGGACTGTACGTGACGAACACTTCGCACGTATCGATGTCCGCGGCCATCACGACGGACCGGACGTAATCGTTGATCCGCGCGAGCACTTCCCGCTTGTCGCGGGCGCGAACCGCTTCGCGGTCGAGCTGGACGGCCCCGGTCAGCCGCCCGCCTTCGCGCCAGACGAGCGCCATCGTGCCGGCGAAGCGGCCGTCCACGAGGATGTCGTTCACTTCGCCTCCCGCCGTCCGAAGATCGGGACGCAGTTCGAACCGCTTCACATTGATGCCTCCTTCGCCTGGGTATGTCGCTCCAACGACGCGGCGCGGATGAGGCGCCGACTGTGTCAGCATTCCCCGATTGCGGGCCGGTTCATTCCGGCATCGGGTGCCGGGCGCGCCTTGCCGTGTATCGTTGCGGGGCGTTTGTGTCCGCAGCGCACCTCTGCATCCCGCTGCCAACGGTACGCTGTACCGTTGAAGGGATCCGGAGCGCGTTTGTCCCCGCAGCGTACCACCGCATTTCGCCGCTAACGGTACGCCGCTAACGGTACGTTGTACCGTTGGAGGGATGCGGCGGGCACTTCACGCGCGTGTAACGGTACGTCATACCGTCGGAGGGCGCCCGGCTTTGCGGGCGATCGCGGCGGGCCGGGAGTGCCGCCGCTGCCGGAAAGTTCCGTCGCTTAAAAAGCCGGACTCCGCGGAACACTAGCCGTGCGGCGCTCCCCGCGAGGAGGCGACAGTTCCCGTGCATTTTCTGTTCAAATGGCTTCTCAACGGCATCATCGTGACGCTGCTTGCGGCCTGGTACGCGGACGTGACGTATCTCGCCGCCCTGGCCGCCGCTTCGGCGCTGGCGGCGATCGCGTATCTGGCGGGCGACCTCTGGCTGCTGCCGAAGACGAACAACACGGTGGCAACCGTCTCCGATTTCGCGCTTGCGGCGGTATTCCTGTTCGCCGTCAGGTACTTCTTCGACTGGGACCTCGGCTTCGGCGAAATTCTCTTCATATCGGCGCTCGTCGCCTGGGCCGAATGGCTGTACCATCGTTACGTTCTCGGCGGCGAGCTGAAGGTTCCGGGGTAAGGCCGGGCTGCGGCGGCTCGATATTCTCCGGTCGGGAGGGACGCAATATGAGCCGGTTGAACGATGTTGTCGCAAATCACGAGAATCTCGACAAGCTGAACGTCATACTGAAGCATTACGGCGTGAGCGCCGAGTTCGTCGCCCATACGCTGGCGGAGGGTTTCAGCCAGGACAAGGAGCTGCCGAAGGAGCTCATCGAAGACATGAAGCAATTCTGCGCCATGCTGTGATGCGCGAATCCTGGAGGTGGGGCGGCCGTGAACAGGATCAGGCGGATCGCGATCGGAGTCGCCTGCGCGGCGGCGCTGACGACGCTGGCTTTGACGGGCTGCGCGGGCGGCGGGAACGACGGCGATCGGATCGGCGCGTTCGGCACCGGGTACGGATCGAACGGCACCCGGCTGCTGGAGCGGGACGATGACGGCAGGCCGTCCGCCGGCGCGCCGGAAGAGGCCGGTCGCATCGGCGGACCGGCAACCGATGAGGTCGGCGGATACGGCCGGCGCGGAGCGAAAGGCGGCTTCGCAGGCGGCGTGAAGGAAGAGGGCGGCCCAAGCGCGGGCCGGATCGAGCCCGGCCTGTCCGGAGAACGGCTGCGATCCGGAAGCCGGAGCGGCGTTCCGGTCGGCAACGGATACGACGGCATCACTCCGGACGGCAAGGGCACGTCCGATCCGAAGGGCGCCGCGGCGGAAAACTCCGGCGGGGTCGCGCTGCAGCTCGGCGGCCTCCGGATTGCGGACGCCGACGCGATGGCCGGGGACGGCGCCCGCGTGCTGCGGGTGACAAGCCCGGCGGCCCGCCAGGCGCTCTCGCGGCTGAGCCGGAATTTGCAGTCCGGCCGCCCGTGGGACCGGGCCGACGAGATTGCGAGGGATCTGCGCATCGTGCTGAGGGACGCGCGCTGACGGACGAACGGCCGGCCGCGCCGGCCGATTCGTACATAGAAAATTCGTGGAAACACCGCTTGACGGAGATGAAAAATCAGGTATAATAAAGTTAAGGTCAAAGATAGTCAAAGTCAGAACACCGGAAACGGTGGGTCGAATCGGTACGGTCAAAGGGAATACACAGTTTGGTCAAATCCGGCCGGCCATCGACTGGGGGGTGTGACCATGCGCAATATTTCCGACCTCATTGAGCAATATCTGAAACAGATGATCCGGGAGAGCGCGGAAGGGATCGTCGAGATCCAGCGCAACGAACTGGCGGACAAGTTCTCGTGCGTGCCGTCGCAGATCAACTACGTCATCGCCACCCGATTCACGCTGGAACGGGGTTACCTGGTCGAAAGCAAGCGCGGCGGCGGCGGTTACATCCGCATCCGGAAGCTGGAGCTGCCGGCCCATCAGCCGATTCATGAACACGTGCTGCGCACGATCGGCGGCCGCATCGATCAATCCGCGGCGGAAGGCCTGATCGGCCGCCTGGCGGAGGCGCAACTGCTCAGCGACCGTGAAGCGAAGCTGCTGAAGGCCGCCGTCTCCCGCGAGGCGCTGGCGCTCAATCTGCCGCTCCGGGACGAGCTCAGGGCGCGACTGCTCAAGTCGATGCTGGTGGCGCTCTTGGCGGAAGGGAACTGATGCCCCATGGCGCGGAAATGGAAATATTACAGAAGGAGGTCGTCCGGCATGTTGTGTCAGGATTGCGGGAAACGTCCGGCCACGCTGCATTTCACGAAGATCGTCAACGGCGAGAAGTCGGAGTTTCACTTCTGCGAGGCCTGCGCGCGCGAGCGGGGGGAGCTGATCCCGGGCACGGCGAACGGATTCTCGATCCACAGCCTGCTCTCCGGGCTGCTCGATTTCGATCCCCCGGGCGGCGGAGCCGGGCATGTCTCGCATCCGCTGCGCTGCGAATCGTGCGGGCTCACCTACAGCCAGTTCAGCAAGGTCGGACGCTTCGGGTGCAGCGACTGCTACCGGTACTTCTCCGGCAAACTGGACGGGCTGCTCAAGCGGGTGCACGGCAACACGGTGCACGTCGGCAAGGTGCCGCAGCGCGCGGGCAGGATGATCCGTTCCCGGCGCGAGATCGACCGGCTGAAGCGGGAGCTGCAGGAACGCATCGCCCGCGAGGATTTCGAGAGCGCGGCCCGCATCCGGGACCGGATCCGCGAGCTCGAGCGGAGGCTGGCGGAAGGCTGACCGTCGTTCACCACCGGACTGAGAGGGAGGGGATGTGAGATGGAAAAGCGTCGTTTTGCGCGCGAAGCGATCAGCGAATGGATGCGGCACGGCGGACCGGATTCCGACATCGTGATCAGCAGCCGCGTCCGTCTGGCACGCAACCTGAGCGGGCATCCGTTCCCGATGCTGGCGACGAACCATCAGGCGCGGGAAGTGATGGAGAAGCTGACCGGGGCGGTCCGGGCGGGCAAGTTGGACGAGATCGGGAAGTTTGATATTTTTGTGTTGGATGATCTGACCGAACTGGAGAAGCAGGTGCTGGTCGAGAAGCATCTCATCAGCCCGGCGCTGGCGAACGAGTCGCGCTGCGGGGCGCTCATCCTCGACCGCACCGAATCGGTCAGCATCATGGTGAACGAGGAAGACCATCTCCGCATCCAATGTCTGTATCCGGGCTTCCAGGTGAAGGAAGCGTGGACGAAGGCGAGCCGGATCGACGACAAGTTCGAGGAAGCGGTCGATTACGCGTTCGACGAGACGCGCGGGTATCTGACGAGCTGCCCGACGAACGTCGGAACGGGCATCCGGGCCTCCGTCATGATGCACCTGCCCGCGCTCGTCATCACGCAGCAGATCAACCGCATCATCCCGGCCGTGACGCAGGTCGGCCTGGTGGTGCGCGGCATCTACGGCGAGGGCAGCGAAGCGCTCGGCAACCTGTTCCAGGTATCGAACCAGATTACGCTCGGACAGTCGGAGGAGGAAATCCTCGACCATCTCCACAACGTGGCGCGGCAGATGATCGAGCACGAGAAGGCGGCGCGCCGGCGTCTGCTGGCCGAGTCG
>Ga0207871_100285_pt1 | contig 23523 bp, 19 predicted proteins | sample Passage260A_FD_187371 | JGI IMG/M metagenome (GOLD analysis project Ga0207871, IMG submission 187371) | Cellulose adapted compost microbial communities from Newby Island Compost Facility, Milpitas, CA, USA - Passage2 60A (SPAdes) (version 2) ...
TGGGTCGGATATTTCGCCTGGTTCTCCGGATTCGCCCATACGGTGCCGCCGTTGCTGAACCGGATCGGCGTGTAGATGTCGTTGCCCTGTCCGCCGCCGTGGAAGAACACGACCAGCGGCAGCGGCCCTTCGGCTGCCTCGCTCAGGAAGTAGCTGTAGTCGAGCCCTTCATGATTCGCGTATTGGAATTTGTCCAGCACCGGACTGACGACGCCCGTCTGCACGAAGCCGTCCGGCACGAGAACGGTGCCGTCCGTGAACAGGATGCCGGGGCCCTTGTACGTGATCGTGTACTGCGAATCGAACGTGTAGCCTTCGTCGTTCGTGGCGCCGCCGTCTCCCCATCCCACATCCGGGAAGTCGATGACGATGTACCGTCCGGTTTCGGCCGGCGATCCGACATCGTTCACCCGGCTCACATAGACGTCGATGATTTTACGCGGACCATCATAGGCGACATAGCTCGGGTCGACGATCCGGGTCTGCCGCACATGCGCTTCGAAGTCCTCTTTGGACAGCGAGGAACCGTCCACTTCCTTGCCGGCGTCGATGATCACGGCATCCGTCCGCTCGTGAAACGCGAAGTTCTCGTTCCTCAGAATGAAGGGCAGGTATACGGCCTCCGTCACGGTTAGCGCTTTCAATTCTTGCCCGGAATCCGGCACGATCCCGACCTCCGGTTCCGGCGCGGCTTCCGGCGACGGATCCGGCGTCCACTCCGCCCCTGGTTCCGGTTCGAGCGCCTGTCCCGGTTCCGTATCCGGCAACGATTCCGCTCTCCATCCGGACACGGTGTCCGGCGAACCTTCAGCTGCGAAGGCGCCGGGCAGGTAAATCGTGAGCAGGAGAAAAGCCGAAAATGCCGCAATCAGCCTCTTCATCGCCATGTCCGTTTCACACTCCTTTCACTTGAACGTTTTAGCCGTTTCTCGGAGTTCAACGAAATGCCGACTTCCCCGACACCTCCGTTTGGGATAATACGTTTCAGCACGGATCAGTCTAGCAAAGACGAATTGGAACATACTGTCACTTTCTGAATGTCGTCCCAAACTTTTTTGCGAGCAGGCTCGACACCCTCACGGGTTCCGGTGCAAAAAAACGGGCCCTTGCAACAGCAAGAGCCCGAAACTGCGCTTCTCTCCGATATCCTGCGGTCAGTCGCCGTCGAACCGTTGCCCGATCCGTTCCTTCGCCAGCCGCATCGCATGGAGCAGCGACTCGCATTTCCTTATGGTCGCCCCGATGACCGCAACCGCCCGTTCCAACGCTTCCGGTGTATGTGCCAACCCGGCACCTCCCCGCCGTTCCCGCCCGTCGTCACGCATCATACTTTTGGCGGTTGATCTCGGCCTTCAAACGATGGCATGGTTCCAGATCGATGTCATCCCCATAGGCCAACCCCAGCGTATAGTAGAGCACATCGTACAGTTCTTCTTCAATGGTGCCTTTGATCCCGCACGCACACCTTCACAAAAAAGATAACCCGGAGGCTTGCTCCAGGCAAACCTCCGGGGGTGGGTTCCGATGATGCCGAATCTTCCGTCAATCCAGCATCGTCTTGTCGCCGTAGATTTCTTCCCACTTCGCCTTGCGCTCGTCGATGATCGCCTGACCGCCGGACCGCAGGTAGTCCGCCATGCCTTCGTCGAAAACCTTGTCGAACTGGTCGACCGGCGCCACGACGGCCTGGTTCAGGATGTTGTCACGCTTCTCGCTGAGCGCCTGGCCCATGCCGGCTTCGGCCAGAATTTCGCCGACGTTTGCGTTCTTGCCGATCCGGCCTTCGTTCGTCGTAATCTGGTGCGCAATCTCGATGTAGCGCTTGTCGACGCCGGCGTAGCCGTTCGCGATCGACTTGACGGTCAGATCCGGATCGGACAGCTTGATGCCGTTGATCGTGATCGTATAGTCGAGGTTGTTCGGCGAGTTCATGATCTTCTCACCCGTCACGGTCAGCGCCTTGTACGAGCCATCCGGCATCCGTTCGTGCGTGACGCCTTCCTCGCCGAATTGCAGGAACAGACGGTTCTCTTCCTTCGAGATCCAGTTCAGGTACAGCAGCGACGCGACCGGCTCCTTGTTCGTCGCAGGGAAGAAGATCTTCCGGTCAATCGGCGGCGACAGGTACTTCCGGTAGACGCCCTTGTCGTTCGGGAACGGCTCGACCGCGATGTATGCCGCATCCGGACCGACCAGCCGCTGCAGCGAGGCATGGATGCTGTCTTCGCCGTTGCGGTACGGATAGTCCCAGTTGTGCATGAACGCGCCGACATAGCCGGCCTTCATCATGTTGTCTTCCGTCGGGTCGCCCGCCGGATAGAGCGGGAAGTCCTTCCAGATCAGGCCTTCGTTGTACCACTTGTTCAGGACGCGGATCGCTTCCTTGTAGTTCGGATAGAGGAACTTCCGGTCGTCAAACCCGTAGATGAACATTTCCTTGTCCGTGATATCGTTCGGGACGAATGACCCGATCAGGTGATCCGCGCGCCAGCCCACGTCGAAGCTGATCGAAAACGGAACCATCTTGTCCGCGTCCTTGCCCAGCAGCAGCTCGGCGTTGTCGCGGAACGCGCGCAGCATGTTCTCGAATTCTTCGAGCGTCTTCGGCGGCTCCAGATTGAGCTTCTTCAGCCAGTCCTCGCGCACGAACGTGTTGATGCGGTTCAGGATGGCGAGACGCGCTTCGATGGCCCAGATCGTGCCGGTCTTGGGATCACGGTTCCAGTAGATGTTGTCATCGGTCAGCAGATTCCAGAGATCCGGCAGGAAATCCTTCATTTCCTCAAGATACGGCGCCATGTCGAGCACGCCGCCCATGTTCGCGTACGTCAGGATCGTCGGATAGGAGTACGTCACGCTGATGTCCGGCGCTTCGCCGGCGGCCAGCAGGTTGTTGATGACCTCCACTTCCGTCCAGCGCGGAACCGGGACGAACTCGACTTCGACGTTATGGTCGCGCAGCATGCCTTCCTTGATCCACTGCGCATAGAAGTTGCTTTCCGGCGGAGTGCCGTTGTCGTTGCCGCGGTCGTAGACCTCGACCGTGATCTTGCGGGTCTCCTTGAACCGCAGGTTCTCGTCGAGACCGTACTTCTCCAGCCGCGGATCCAGGTCGCCCGACCCACCGCTTTCGGCGTTCGAGCTTCCCGAATTCGTCTGATTCGTGGTGTTCGAACCCGTCGACGAGTTCGACTCGTCCTGCTTCCCCTTGCTGCATCCCGCCAACACCAGCGCGAAGGCAAGGGTGAATGTCAGGATGGACATCACGATACGGCGAGTTCTCATCTTCCTTCCCCCTTACATTCAGTATCTGGTATTATTAGTAAAAATTGACATTGCCAAGGACAAAGTCAACTTTTACTCCCCATGGGTGCTTCGAGACGCCGGAAGGCGGTCAGCCTTTGACGGCTCCGAGCGTGACGCCCGAAATGAAATAGCGCTGCAGCCATGGATAGACGAACAGGATCGGAACGGTTGCGAACATGACCGTAGCCGCCTTGATCGTCTCGGACAAGCCGGGCGTCGTAAAGCCTTCCTGCGTGGCCACTTCGATGCTGTTGATGCTGTTCAGGATGTTGTAAAGCAACAGTTGGATCGGATAGTACTTCCTGTCGTTCATGAACATGAGCGCGTCGGAGAAGCCGTTCCAGCGGCCCACCGCATAGAACAGCGCCAGCGTCGCCAGCACCGGGGTCGACAGCGGCAGATAGACGTTGAACAGGATCCGGAGCGGACCCGCCCCGTCGATCTCCGCCGATTCCCGGAGACTGTCCGGAATCGTGTACAGGAAGCTTCGCAAAATGATCACATAGAAAACACTGAGACAGTTCGGAATGATCAGCACCAGCGGGTTGTTCAGCAGGTGCAGTTCTTTCAGCAACAGGTACATCGGAATCGTACCCGCGTTGAAATACATCGTGAACAGAATGAGCGCGACGAAAAACCTCTTGCCCTTCAAATCGTAGATGAGCGGGTACGCGCACAGAATCGTCATGAACAGCGACCAGATCGTACAGATGACGGTCAGAATGGCCGTCCAAGTGAGCGACCAGGTGTATTTCTTGTCTCCCAACACCGTCTTGTAGGCATCCAGGTTCCAGCCCTTCGGCCAGAGCAGCACCTCGTTCTTGATGAGGGCATCGGCCGAGCTCAAGGAACGCGCCGCGATGTTGAGCACCGGCAGAAGACAGACGAGGATCAGGATGATGCAGATGAAAACGACGATCCAGTCTCCGAATTTGGCGCTTCTGCTTTTGACCATGATATCGCTGCCCTCCTACCAAATGCCGCGTTCGCCGAACCGCTTCGCAAGCGCGTTGGCGGCGAACAGGAAGATGACGCACACCACGGACTGGAACAGCCCGACGGCCGTCGAAAGCGAGAAGTTCAAACCGCGAATACCGTAGTTGTATACGAAGATCGAAATGACGGTGGACACGTCGGTGACCAGCTTGTTGCTGAGCGCGTACGGCCGGTCGAATTCGCTGCTCAGGATGTGGCCGAGGCTCAGGATGAGCAGCACGATGATCGTCGGCCTGAGACCCGGCAGCGTGACGTGCCAGATTTTGCGGAACCGGCCCGCGCCGTCAACCGATGCGGCTTCGTACAGTTCCGGGTTGATGCCCGTGATCGCCGCAAGGTAGATGATCGTGTTCCATCCGACGCTCTGCCAAATGCCGAGCGCGACGTACGTGATCACCCACCACGTGGGATCGTTCAGGAAGGGGATCGGATCGAACCCCATCCGGCGCAGCACGATGTTGATCAGACCGTTCGTCGGCGCCAGCAGTTGGAGCGCCATGCCGGAAATGATGATCCACGACAGGAAATGCGGCAGGTAGACGATGGTCTGGGTGAACCGCTTGAATCGCTTGAACACCAGCTCGTTCAGGATCAGCGCCAGGATGATCGGCGCCGGGAACCCGAACAAGAGGTCCAGGAAGTTGAGCATAAGGGTGTTCCGAAGCGCAAGCAGGAAATCTTTGTTGTTGAACGCCTGGATGAAATACTGCATCCCGTTGTTGTCCGCCCACGGCATTTCCCACGGGCTCTGGACGATGCTGTATTTCTTGAACGCGATGAGGATGTAGTGCATCGGAATGTACCGGAACGTGATGAAAAACGCGATCGGGAGAATCAGCATGACGTACAGGACCCAGTAGCGCTTCAGATAGACCAGTGTTTTATTCAAGTTCAGTGATGCGGTATTCATGGATGTCATTGCCTCCTTCGGGATCGGACGGCCACTGGTCCGTACCCCGTTTCTCCCATTAAATTCCGCCATGCCTGTAAGCGTTGCCATCCTCTAAGAAAATTTATCATCGGGGGCCGGTTCCGACAATGGCAGGAATTTAGACAACAGGGGCAGATTAAAGATAATTTTTTTGTGTCAGACGGTCAGGCCCTCAGACATTGCGACGGCGTGTAGCCCTTGATCATCTTGAATTGTTTCCGGAAATGGGACAGATCCTTGTACCCGCAGCGCTCCGCGGCCTCCGTGACGTTGCACTCGCCGTTCTGCAGCATGGCCTGGGCGTGGTTGATCCGCGTCTGCGCCAGATACTGGTGCACGAGCATGCCCGTTTCCTTCTTGAACAGCGCGCCGAAATAGACGGGATTGAGCCCCACCATCTCGGCGAGCTCCTTCACCGTGATGTTGCTCGCGTAGTTTTCGGAGATGTAGCTGATCGCCTTCTTTACACGGTAATCGGTGCTGGCGGAGTCTTTTTTAAGGAGAATCAGCTCGATCAGCCGGTGAATGATGACGAGCAGAAGTCCCCGCGTCTTGATGAGATAGCCGGGTTCCTTGCGCACCCAGGCGTTGGACAGCTCGCGGAACAGCCCGATCAGGTCGCTCTTGATTCCGATGTGCGATACGAGGGGAAGCGGCAGTTCCGCCAGCTCGCCGTTCATGTCGTAGAGCATGAAATTGGCCGAATACAGGTGCATCAGCTCGTCGACGCTGCTGTATGCCTTGCGGAGACTGCCCCGCGGCACGCACAGCAGATCCCCCTTCTTCACCTCGTGCGTGACGCCGTTGATGATGTAATACCCCCTGCCCTCCACGACGTAGGTGATGTCGTAGAAGGAGATGACGTTCTCCGCGATTTCCCACGAGGGCGTGCATTTCCGGTAGATCAGATAGCCGATGTCGGGAACCAGCTGATCGTTGATTTTCAATGCCAAGGTCCGTCCCTCCCCGCCTATACCTTTAATCCGCCTTCTAGCACAATGATCCCGTCGTCGGGCCGAACTGTCAACATCGGCGGAAAAATTGCCAAGAATATGTGCCCGTTTTGCAAAGATTTGGCACCGAACGGGATTTAATCCGGCACGCCGTCCGGCGCCGGCGGCATGGCGGGACTCGCATTCCCGCAGGCCCATGCGGCCCTTCCGAAACCCGCAAAACCAGAAACCCGCAAAATCAAGAAACAAGCGAAGAAACTTCCGCCAAACCGACTCCCGCCGGTTTCCGACAAAATCGCGGAAATTTCTTCGCTTGCATCAAGGACGGCACGCGAAGGCGGTTGAGGGTGACGCCGGAAGCGCGCGGGCCTGCGGACGCGTAACGGAACGGACGCCCGGCCGCCTTCCCGGCGCACGCGTGCCGGAACGGACGGGCGTCCGGCCGCAAGACCGCCTTTCCCGGCGCAGCGCCGCCTTCTTGCCGCGATACCTCCCTACCGAAGCGCCGCCTTCCACGCCGCGTACCGCTTCCCCAATTCCTCCACGCGCCGGCTCACGTGCCGGTTCCGGTTCCGCTCGTCAAACGCCTTCGCCAGCCGTTCGATCTCCGCGCGCACCCACGCGCGGTCCGGTTCCGGAAGGGCGGACCCGGTCCGGCGCCATGCCCCGCCCTCCTGATCCAGCAGAAATTGCACGCCGACGAGATAATGCAGCTTCTCCCAATCGCTTACGGGCAGGCGGACGTAAGGGTAGGTGTTCCGGAGAAGCCGCAGCGCCTTCCGCCGGTTCGCGATCGCGTAGAAGGCGATCAGGGTGCCGAACTCGTACAGGCTTCCCGACCCCTTCAGCTCACGGGACGCCCGATCCGCGTACGCGCGCGCGTCCTCGATGCGCCCCAGCGCCATATAGGCGCGCACCGCCGCCTCGTAGGTGGAGCCGGGCACGCTCGAGCAGCTCAGGCCGCCCTCCAGAATCGGCCGCAGGATCTGCAATCCCCGGCGGTATTGGCCCTTCTCGATGTAATAGGTTCCCATCGCGTGCCGCTCGCACGCCGGGCAGTTGGCAAGCGCGTCCCGCCTGGCGGTCCGCCACAGCCGGTAGCATTCGTCCGCCTCGGCCGGCCTCCCGATGCCGAGCATCATCGAATGGCAGGCCCCGTATCCGGGCCGCGGCGAATAGCCGTATTTCGCGCAATATTCCCGGAACAGCGCGAAAAGCCCTTCAAGCTGTTCGAGCGGGAAGGCGGTGCATTTCCACAGGTTCCCGATGATCCATTTGAACTGCCACAGCATGTAGAAACCCGAATACCGCCCGGGATTCCGGAGGAACTTCGACCAGCACCAGGCAAAGGAGACGAACATCCGTTCATAGAATCCGAACTCCACGGCCCGCCGGGTATAACCGATCCGGGCCTCGTAAGCATCCGTCTCCGTCAGGAAGCGGTCCGCGATCACGATGGCTTCCTCGAACAGCGCCAGGACCTGACGCTCGTCCCCGGTCTGCCAGGCCTGCGACAGCAGGGCGTTGAACCGGCGCTTCATCCCCGCGGCTCACCCGCCCGGTTCAGCCCGAGATTCAGAAAATAGAACAGCGAATCGTTCATCATCCGCATCTCCTCGCCGCTCATCACGTGCCCGCCCATCAGCAGCGACTGGGTGTAGAACAGCTCGATCGCCCGGCGTTGAAGCGTCTCGTCCCGGCATTCGGCGACTTTGCGGACGATCGGATTGTTGTAGTTGAAGCAGAGGCGGGCGAGCGGCTCCTCCGCGTGCCCCGCCGCCCTGAGCGAGCCGAGCAGATCGGCGAACAGCCCCTCCGCCGCCTGCAGGCTCTCGTTCACGATTTTCCAGTAGTTCAAGTCCTTGTTCGTCGTATACAACACGGGCAGATCGGGAGGTTCGAAATAGCAGACGACGCCCTCGCACCGCCGGTCCGCGAGGAAAGCCCCCGCCAGTTCGAGGAACCGCCGCACCTCCTCCCACTCCTCATCCGCCAGCGGCGTGAAGCGTTCCGAGAACTTCATCACGTCGACGACTTCGACGGGGATGCCCTCCCACACCCGGTTCGCGCGCGTCAGCAGCCCGAAATCGTGCTGATAGCCGCCGTTCACCACCAGCACATCCTGCGCCCGGGCGACGCGCGCGATCTGCCGGAACTCGTCCACGGTCGCCGTCACGTACAGCGTGTCGACCCGGCTCATGATGGCGGCCATGTCCATTTCCCCGTGGGACGTCTCAAACCGCAGATAGGGCATGAACAGTTGATAGAGCTCGTCGTCTTCGTTCGCGACCAGTTTGATCGACTGGGAATGGACGCGCAGGATGCGCTCCAAAAGCCCGCGATCTTCGGCCGCAATCCGCTTGAAATATTGCTTGATGTTCTCGCCGAGCTCCTCCCGCACATGATGGAACAGATCGTTCTTCCGGAACGATTCGCGCGAAGCCGTCGGCTTCAGGTTCGTCGCGTTCACGCACGCGTCGACGAAGAACGCCCAGTCCGGCAGCAGATCGCTGTTTTCGTCGGAGAGGAGCATGTTCTTCAGATAGACCTGGTGCCGCTTCTTCTCCTGCACGCCCACGGAATAGGGCAGGATCGCGGCGAATCCCTCCAGCCCCCCGAGCCGCGACTCGAGCGGGATGATGTCGAGCGGGCGGCTGCCCGTCGCCTCCTCCACGAACTTCGCCGCCTCTTCGCCGCGGAGCTTCCAGGGCAGGCGCTCCTCGTGGATCGTCTCCTCCGCGCCCTGGTCGAAGAGCGTCAGCCGCACGTTCAAATACTTGCCGTACTTCTCGAGCAGCGCCCTGAGCTGCCAATATTCGAACAGCTCCTCGTATTCGGGCTTCGCCTTCAGATAAATCGTGGAGCCGATCGGCAGCTCGTGGTCCAGTCTCCGGATCCGGTAGGTGCCGTCCGGCCTGCCCCGCCATTCCAGCGAATCGCCTTCCAGCGCCGATCGCGTGATGAGCACGATCTCGTCGCTCACGACGAAGCACGACAGCAGCCCGATGCCGAACTGACCGATCAATTCATCCGCGGCGTCCGGATCCTTTTTCGTCGAGCTCCCGATGCTCGCCAGGAACCGGATGATCTCGTCCCGGGTCAGCCCGATGCCGTTGTCCTGGATCGAGATCGTATGGTTCGAGTAGGTCTCCACGTGAATGCGGGGCTCGAAACGGTGTCCCAGCCGCCTGCGCGCCGCGATCGCATCGACGGCGTTCTGCAAAAGCTCGCGGACAAAGACACCCGGATTCGAATAGAGATGATTCGACAGCAGGTCGATGAGTCCCGTCAGGTTCACCTGGAAATGGTAGTTTTGTTCTTCCATCTGCGCTCCCTCGCATGATCGGTGGTGCGACCGCTGAAACGACAACCCGCATGCCGCAGGCCATACAGCACTTCGTATTCATTAGTATCGGCTAAGAATTCTTAAAATGTAATTGCTATAATTCAACACGCTGCGTTTTCTCCGTCCGATCGTTCCCGCCCGCCGGCCTCCCCTGTATCCCGTGCGTTCCAAGCGCAAAGCCCGCGTGATCGCGCGCAGCGTTCACGCGGGCTTTGCGGTTCAGCGCTTCCGGCATGGAAGCTCCGTCCGCGGATGCCTGAAGCGTGCCGAAACGTCCGTTGCCGTCAGCGGCGGATCAATCGATTTCACCGAGCAGCAAACGCACGTCCTTGCGGTCGAATACGCCGTCGCCGTTCACATCTTCGCGCTCGTCGCCCAGCACATAGGCGACAATGTCCGCGGGCGTGATCGGCGCGGACCCGCTCAACTGCCGCTTCTCTCTCACGTAATCCGACAACAGGCGCACATCGATCAACTGGTATTGGTTGCCGCGGGTCAGATAGACCCGGGCGCCGGCAGGCACCGGCTGATCCACGGGCAAGACTTGTCCGTCGCGGGTTTGAATTTCGACCTTGTCGAACGACAATCCGGCCGCGTTCCAAAATTCGTTGATGAGATGTCCGGCCGTCGTGCCCTTCGCCGCAAACCGGTACTCGTATCCGCCATCGACCGCCTTGAGCTTGCCCCAATTCGTTCCGGCCACCAAATCGCCCGGTTCCAGCGGCGACTCACCCTGGCTCTTCAACTCCACGAAGAAGGACGGGGCGTAATAATAGTCGCCGAATTCGGCATACAGCGGCACGACTTCAACGTATTCCGCCCCCTCCGGAATGTCCGGCAGCATGTACTCGAACATGAGCGGAATTCCGTTCGAAAAATAGACGCCGGCCAATCCGCGCATGATGCCCTTGTCTGCCCCGGCAAAGTAGAGATAGTATGCGATCAGGTCATACGACGATTCCGGAATCGTCCAGACGATTTTGCCGGCTCCTCCGCCTTCGCCCAGAAACGCATGATCATCCGGTGTGTAATTCCCGGAACCTTCGCGGACCTCGAAGAAATCGTCGCGCCCGGTTTCATCCGCTATATTGTCCATGAGCGACAACCCATCTTCCCGCACATATGGCCGGCCGTTCGTGTCCACATAGCCGATCCGCAAATGGATGTTATAGAAGTCAATCTCCGATTCCCCGAAACGGACGGATGCTTCCGCCGGGAAATATTGAATCTTGCTTTTCCCGGTCGTTATTCCGGCATGGGAAAATCCCCATCTTCCCCCCGTTCCCCCGCGGCTGAACCAAAAAAGCTCCCGCCCTGGCGCGCCGAAAACACGCCAAGCAGGAGCTGTCGAAGCCGGCCGCTCAATTCCCCGGCCGTTGCAGCCGCTGATCGATCGCGATCAGGCTGTCGCGGGCCCGGCCCTTGACGAACACGTCGAACCTGTCTTCGAGGCCGGTCTCCTCCGCGTTGATGAAGATCCGCTGCGCCTTCGTCAGGAACGGCAGCCGGTTCACCGGCGCCACCTCCAGGCTCGTGCCGATCACAAGCACGACGTCCGCCTCCCGGATCGCCTCCAGCGACGTCTCCCACGCCTCCGCAGGCAGCGGCTCGCCGAACAGCACCACATTCGGACGCAGCCTGCCGCCGCACGGGCACGCCGCCTTCCGCAGGAACGCCTCTTCTTCATGAGGCGCGCCGCATGCGTGGCAGCGGAACGTGCGGATCGTGCCGTGCAGCTCCTCCACGTTCCGGCTGCCGCCAAGCTGGTGGAGCCGGTCCACATTCTGGGTGCAGATGCGGGCCAACTTGCCCTGCTGCTCCCACTCCGCCAGAATGAAATGCCCCGCATGGGGCACGACCGTCCGGAGCTGCCGGATGCGCTCCGCATAAAATTCGTGGAACAGATCGTACCGATGCTCGAGCGCCTCGACCGTTGCGACGGTCCGGGGATCGATGCTGCGCCACCAGCCGCTCCGGGAGCGGAAATCTTTCACGCCCGAATCGACGGACATGCCGGCGCCCGTGATGAGCACCAGCTTCCGCGCATCCCGGATCAGCACCGCCGCGCGTTCGATCGGACGATCCCCGTCGCGTTGCATCCTGCCTCCATCCATTGTTGTCAACCCCCATCCCCGCCGCATTTGCCCCCATTATATCGCAATCCGCCGGCGAAAATCGCGACGTTCCCGTGCGTTTTCCGCAGAACAGCAAACGAAAGATTGATTGTGATTGTGGATTCTGAAACTTCTTCCTATAATGATTGTTTAACAGCGATATATCCCGACGCGAGTGAACATGTTGACCGTGGGCATGGAGCGCATCCTAAGTGCGTACCCATACGAAACGGGAGGAGCAACCGGACGCCCGACCGCAAGGGGTTGGGGAATACGCGGCGTACCTGGATGAGATTCGGAGATTCGAACAGGCCCGGACATCTCTTGCTTCAAGTTCCGGTCGACAAGGAGGCGATAAACCGCATGTCTTCGAATGCCGACAAGATTGAAACTTTGCGGAATATCCTGAACGATTCGGACCACATCGTGTTCTTTGGGGGAGCGGGCGTATCGACCGAGAGCGGCATTCCGGACTTCCGGAGCGCCGGCGGCCTGTACTCCGAGCGGGTGGGGCATCTCTCGCCGGAGGAGATTCTGTCGCACACGTTCTTCATGAACCATCCCGAGGAGTTCTTCGCATTTTACAAGAGCAAGATGATTTACCGGGACGCAAAGCCCAACGACGCGCATCTCGCGCTGGCCCGCCTGGAGCGGGAAGGCCGGCTGAAGGCCGTGATCACGCAGAACATCGACGGCCTCCATCAGGCGGCCGGCAGCCGGGAGGTGCTGGAGCTGCACGGCTCCGTGCACCGGAATTACTGCATGGACTGCCGCCGGTTCCACGACCTGGACCACGTGCTGGCGTCGGAGGGCGTGCCGAGGTGCGTCGACTGCGGCGGAATCGTGAAGCCCGACGTCGTGCTGTACGAGGAAGCGCTCGACATGGACATCCTGGGACGGTCCCGGCGGTACATCGAGCAGGCGGACGTGCTGATCGTCGCCGGCACTTCCCTTCGGGTCTATCCGGCCGCGGGGCTGGTCGGATTCTTCGGCGGCCGTCATCTCGTGCTGATCAACAAATCGCCGACGCCCTACGATCACGCGGCGACGCTCGTGATCCAGGACAGCATCGGCAAGACGCTGAAGGCCTGCGTGGGTTGAACGAGAGTCGATGCCGATTCGGCAGCTCACCATCGGGGGGGTGATTGACATGAGCCACAAAGAGAAATTTGTGGGAACCCGCTTCACTCCTTCACGAGTCAAGCAAGCATTTGAACGGACGATGCGGGATAAATACCTCGTGTCCAGAATGCCGATCGAAGAGTGGGAGCGGATCCTGAAGGATTTCAACTATTGCTGCGCCTATTGCGGCACGAAGGAAAGCCGGAACTCACGGTTGATCCCGGATCATCTGATCCCACAAAGCCGTAACGGAGATCTTGTGTCGGGGAATTGCGTTCCCGCCTGCGGCCGTTGCAACGATTCCAAGAGCAAATTTGACGAAAATCCGACAAAAACATGGGAAGATTTCGTTCGGCACAAATTTCCGGAAGACGCGGAAAAGCGAATCCTTGAAATCAAGCAAAAAATTGGTATGACAGAATATAAGGCGCTTCCGCCGGAAGCAAGGCTGACGCAGAGACAACTGGCAATCGCGGTTGAATTGAAGGAGGAATTCGAGAAATTATACAGGAAATTGGAAGAGTACTATAACAGCTGAAATCAACAGCCTTCCGTACATCCCACCATACACCCCATTTGGCCCGCGTGGCTCCCTGTCATCTCCTCCCTGTATAATAATTCCATATACAGATTCTGCAATTTAAAGGAGTCACCCAAATGCAAGTACGACGCGTCTTCGGGGCATACCGCGATCTCATCGGCATCATCTGGGCCGAAGCTCCCGGCATGGTCGCGGTCACGTTCGCGCTCACCGTCCTCACCGGGCTGCTTACGCCGTTCGGCGTCTACGTCAACCGGAACGTGTTCGACGGCGGGCTCATGGTGGCGCGGGGCGAAATGGCCTTCTCCTCGTATGCGGTTTTCCTCGTCCTGTTCGTCCTGCTCGCCATCCTGCCCACGCTCATCGAGGGATACGTCTACACCTACGTGGAGAAAGGCTCGCTCCTCATTCTCCGGACGGCCTACAAATCCCGCATGCTGCAAAAGCTCCGGACGATGAAATACGAGCATTTTGAAAACGAGGCCTCGGCGGAGATCATCGACAAGGCGTATCACCGGATGGAGAATTCGGCCCGTCACCTGTGGCCGATGTACGTGCATTGGCGCGGCAGTTCCCTGATCGCGGGGCTGGGCTCGCTCGCCTGGGTGGCCGGCATCAAATGGTGGCTGCTCCTCACCGTCCTGATCCCGTACATCATCCAGACGTGGATCGTCGCGCGCAAGAACTACAACATTTACAACGAGCTCGAGACGTACTGGAACCGGGAACGCCGGTACACGACGCTGGGCTGGTATCTCCTGGACCGGCTGTTCGTGCGGGAGATGAAGGCGTACGGGAACGCCGGTTACCTGATCGACACGTACGCCCGGCGGCTGAACGAGCGGAACCGCGACTACGAGCGCTACTATTTCAAGCATCTCCGCGCCCTGCTGTTCGGCAGCAACATCAGCAAATTGAGCTCGATCCTGAACGTCGTCCTGCTGCTCGTGCTGTTCGTGAGGGGCGACATTACGGTCGGCCTGTTCATCGCGATGGCGCGCCTCCTGTTCGGCGAGATCTACCATCACCTGGACAGCTTCGCGGGTTTCCTGAAATGGTCCGGCTACCACATCAACACCTACGAATACAAGGACAAATTTTTCGCGTTGTCGGACGAGCCGGAAGGCCGGGAGACGGAACCGCCCGCATCATGCGACATCGAATTCCGGGACGTCTGGTTCCGCTATCCCGGCACGGACCGGGATATTCTGCAAGGGCTTACCTTCACGATCCGCGCCGGCGAGAAGGTGTCGATCGTCGGCGAGAACGGCGCGGGCAAGTCGACCCTGATCAAGCTGCTGCTCGGCCTGTACACTCCCGACCGCGGCGAGATCCGGATCGGCGGCCGGAACCTGGCCGACTTCCCTCCGCACGTCCGGGCGAAGTTGTTCGGCACCGTGTTCCAGGACTTCCCGCGCTACAGCATCACGCTGCGGGAGAACATCGGCATCGGGGACATCGACGCGCTCGGCGACGAGGAGCAAATCCGGCGCGCGGCCCGGAAGGGCAAGGTTGACGCGTTCGCGGACGGGCTGGTCCACGGCTATGACACGCTGCTCGGCCGGGATTTCGAAGGCGGCGTCGACATCTCCGGCGGCCAGTGGCAGCGGATCGCGATCGCCCGCGCGATGATGGGCGACAAGCCGATCCTGATCCTCGACGAGCCGACGTCGCAGCTCGATCCGATCGCGGAAGCGGAGCTGTACCGCGAGTTCGCGGCGATGGTCGAAGACCGCACCGCGATCATGATTACGCACCGGCTCGGATCGACGAGGATCACCGACCGGATCTTCGTGATCGACGGCGGCCGGATCGCCGAGGAAGGCACGCACGAGCAACTGATGCGCGCGGGCGGGATCTACGCCCGGATGTTCAGCTCACAGAAGCAATGGTACCGGCGGGAGGAAGGAAAGGAGGCGACGGTCCGTGTCTGATCCGGCTTTGGCAGCGCGATTCGAGGACAACACCGCCGCGTTCGAGCGGGACATCCTGAAGGAAAACAAGCCCGCCTTCCGGTATCTCACGCGGCTCTTCCGCCATGTTTTCGCGTCGGCGAAGGCGATCTGCGCTGTTTTCCTCGGCGTGTCCGTCCTGCTCAGCCTCCTGCAGCCGCTTGCGGCGTTCCTGTGGGGCCGGTTCATCGACGGTGCGAACGCCCTCGCGGAAAGCGCGGACGCGCAATGGGTGCAGCTGGCGTCGCTCGTCGGGCTGACCGTCCTGTACGTCGCGCTCGATTTCGTGATCGGGCTGATCAACCGCTACGTTTATGGCGGCGAGGACATCGAGCGGCTGTCGAAGGTGCACGACCACCGGCTGCAGGAAAAATTCCTGGCCGGACTGTTCCGCAAAATCGCCCGCCTGTACCCGGAATATCTGGAGGTTCCGCGCATCCACGACATCATCGCCCGCAGCTTCCGCTCGATCGGCGGCGAGTGGAGCCCGCTCCAGCGGGGCGTCATGATCGAGGGGTACGCGATCGCCGCGAGGGCGGTCTCGGTCGTCACGGTGGCGGTTTCGCTGTATCTTTTTCACCCGCTGCTCAGCCTGATCGTGCTGCTCGCTCCGCTCCCGACGCTCTACACGACGTATGTCGGGAACAAGCTGGAGTTCCGGTTCACGCGGGACAACACGAAGATTTTGCGCGAGGCGGATTACTACCAGGGCGTGCTGCTCGGCCCGTCCGCGAAGGAAGTGAAGGTGCTGAACCTGTTCGACTTCTTCTTCGCGAAGTGGAAGGCGCTCGCGGACGACTACCTCATCCGGGAAACGCGGAACCAGCGGAACGTGTTCCTGCTCGGCGCGGCGGGCGGCTTCGTCGCGAACCTCGCGAACGTCGCGGCGAACGTGTTCGCGATCGTCCTGCTGACGCGGGGGGAGCTGTCGATCGGCGCGCTGGGCGCGGTGCTCTCGCTGAACGGCACGCTGATGGGCAATACGTCGCAGCTGTTCGGCTCGATTGCGAAATTTCTGGCGAAGAAGCACGAGGCGGCGCAGTTCTTCGAGCTGATCGATCTGAAGGAGCAGGAGACGGGAGACGAGGACGTCGGGCCCGCCCTCGACATCGAAAGCCTGGAGGCCCGGAACGTGAGCTACCGCTATCCGCTGACGGACCAGTACCGGATCCGGAACGTGAACTTCACGATCCGCAGGGGCGAGAAGGTCGCGTTCGTCGGGGAGAACGGCGCGGGGAAATCGACGTTCGTCAAGCTGCTGACGGGGATGCTGGAGCCGTCCGACGGGGAGATTCGGATCAACGGCGCACCGGTCCGGCGGCAGGATGCCGCCGGCCGGTACGACGCGCTAGCGATCGTGTTCCAGGAGCCGTCGCGGTTCAACACGTTCACGGTCGCGGACAACGTCTTCCTCGGCGACACGGCCCGGCCGCGGGACGAGGCGGCGATCGACACGGCCCTCGCGTTCGCCGGCTTCGGGGGCGCGGACCGGGACGCGCTGCTCGGCCGGGACATCGGCGGCACGGATCTGTCCGGCGGCCAGTGGCAGAAGATCGCGATCGCGCGCGCGTATTACCGGGGCCGCAACTTCGTCGTGCTGGACGAGCCGACGAGCAATCTGGACCCGCTGGCCGAGGCCGAAATCTTCCGCCGGTACATGGCGATGTCCGGGGACAGGACCGTCATCATCGTCACGCACCGGATCAGCGCCGCGGCGCTCGCCGACCGGATCGTCGTGTTCAAGGACGGCGAGATCGTCGAGGACGGCACGCACGACGAGCTGTTGGCCGCGGGCGGCGAATACGCGCGCCTCTATGCGGCGCAGGCGGAATGGTATGACCGGTAGGCATGGGAAAGAAGCGGGGATTTGGGGGTCGGTCCGGGGAGTCGGGGCGACGTCCCGCCTTCACCCGCCGATATACGACATGTCCACCTTCCGACGCCGCAGCCCGGCGAGGGCCGCTCGCTCGTCGGAGTAGCGGTCCGTGCGGCGCGTCCAGACGCGGACGACCGCCTCCCGGATCTCGTCGTCCGACGCGCCGCCGCGCAGCATCGCCCGCAGGTCGAAGCCCTCCGAGGCGAACAGGCAGGTGAACAGCTTGCCGTCCGAAGACAGGCGCGCCCGCGTGCACGTCGAGCAAAACGATTCGGACACCGACGTGATGAACCCGATCCGGCCCCCACTGTTCACGTAGCGGTAATATTCCGCCACTTCGCCGCAACGGGACCGGCCCTCGGGCTTCAGTTCGTGCGCCCGCCCGAGCAGTTCCAGCATCTCCCGCTTCGTGACGACCTTCTCACGGCTCCATCCGATGTCGTTGCCGACGTCCATGAACTCGATGAAGCGCAAGGTAATGCCGCGTTTCCGGAAATACTCGGCCATCGGGATGATCTCGCCCTCGTTCACGCCCCGCTGCACGACCATATTGACCTTCACTTCGAAGCCGATCTCCCGGGCGAGATCGATGTTGGCGAGGATCCGCTCCGGCCCGATTCCCCGGCCGTTCATCCGGCCGAAGATGTCCGGATCGAGCGCATCCAGGCTGATGTTGACGCGGCGCAGCCCGGCCTCGTACAGCCGCCGGGCGTGATGGTGAAGCAGGTGGCCGTTCGTCGTCAGCGCGATGTCCTCGATGCCGTCCACGGCGGCGAGCCGCCGGATCAGCTCGTCGAGATCGCGGCGCAACAGCGGTTCCCCGCCCGTCAGGTGTATATTCCGCACGCCGAGCGAAGCGAACAGGCGGGCCAGGCGCCCGATCTCGCCGAACGTGAGCAAATCCCGCTCCGGCAAAAACGGATGGTCATCCCCGAACCGTTCCCTCGGCATGCAATACGTGCAGCGGAAATGGCACCGGTCGGTCACCGAGATCCGCAGATCGCGGAGCGGCCTTTGATATGGATCCGTCACGGCCTTCGTCATGACACCCGTCACGGCATCCGTCACGGTGGCTTCCCGCGCGCCCCGCATGCCCGCGTCCGCCTGGTGTGCCTCATTCATGCTCCGCATGCCCGCGTCTGCCCCGGGCGTCTCCATCATTCCCTGCATGCCACCGTCCGCCATATGCGACTCCTTCTTGCCGCGCATTTTTCTGCAAAGTATAGCACATCCGCCGGTCGAAGACATCACGTCTTGCCATTTTTGTTCCGCATGACAATTCGCGACGCCGCAGCCGCCCGCGCCGACGAAAAACACCCGGCGGACCGGAAGCGGTCTTTTCCTTCGGGGAGCGTCTGATATACTGGGATCAGATGACCGGATTGGATACGGGAACCGGAGTGGAGAGAACATGACGAGACGATGCAGGGGGACGGTTTGGCCGGTCCTGTGCGCCGTCCTGTCCGCGTGGTTCGCGACGGCCGGCTGCGGAACTTCTGCTTCCCCCGATCACGGGGCGGAGATCCTCGTATTCGCGGCGTCCAGCCTGACGGACGGCCTGCAGGACATCAAGGCCCGGTACGAGGCAATCCGGCCGCACGTGACGGTCAGGCTGAACGTCGGCGCGAGCGGCGCGCTGCGCCGGCAGATCGAGCAAGGCGCGGCCGCCGATCTCTTCATCTCCGCCGACGGGAAGAACATGCAGATGCTCCTGGACCGGCGATGGATCGACGAGTCCCGGCATGCCGCGCTGCTCTCGAACGAACTGGTCGTCGTGGTGCCGGCCGGTTCCGATCTCCGGATCGATTCGATCGACCGGCTGCTTTCAGAAGACATTCGCCAAATCGCGATCGGGGATCCGGACACGGTGCCGTCCGGGTCGTACGCCCGGGAAGCGCTGGAACATTCGGGACTCTGGGACGCCGTGCGGGAAAAAGCCGTATACGGCAGCAGCGTGCGTCAGGTGCTGGCGTACGTCGAGACCGGCAACGCCGATGCGGGATTTGTCTACAGAACCGACGCGCTCGCGTCGGATCAGGTGAGGATGGTGCATGCGGTGGATCCGGCCAGCCACAGCCCGATCCTGTATGATGTCGGGATCGTCGAGACATCGGAACACAGGGACGAAGCCGAGGACTTCTATGCATTTCTGCGGGGTTCGGAAGCGCGCGGCGTCTTCCTGCGGCACGGCTTCGGCGTCGTGGAGCAGCGATGATCCGCATGGACGGCATGGGTAGCATGGGCAGCATGGACGGTATGGGCAGCATGGACCGCTTGGACCGCGCTTTCGATTGGGACGCGTTCCTTGAGCCCGTATGGCTTTCGGTGAAGATCAGCTTCACCGCCAGCCTGCTGGTCATGGTGCTCGGCATCTGGACCGCCCATCGCATCGGCGGACGGAGGTTCTTCGGCAAGACGCTGCTCGAGACGGCGCTTCTGCTCCCGCTCGTGCTCCCGCCGACCGTCGTCGGCTTTCTCCTGCTCGTGCTGCTCGGGCGCCGAAGCTGGATCGGCAGGCTGTGGGAATGGTGGTTCGACCGGCCCGTCATCTTCACCTGGCACGCCGCGGTGATCGCCGCCGTCGTCGTCGCGTTCCCGCTCGTGTATCAGACGCTCAAGGCCGGCTTCGCGTCGGTGCCCTGCGAAGTGAAGGACGCGGCGCGCCTGGACGGTGCGGGCGAATGGCAGCTGCTGTTCGGGATCGTGCTCCCGCTCTCCGCGCGTTCGCTGGCGGCCGCCTATGTGCTGGGGTTTGCGCGCGCGCTGGGGGAGTTCGGCGCGACGCTCATGGTGGCGGGGAACATTCCCGGCAGGACCCGGACAATTCCGACCGCGATATACGCGGCGGTGGAGACCAACCAGTGGCAGCTTGCGGGGCTGTGGAGCGCGGCGCTGGCGTGCATTGCGTTCGCGCTGCTGCTCGCCACCCGGCCGCGGAGGTAGGTCAGGCCGCTCTTCGGGAACTTCGCGGGAACTTCCACCTTCCGGCTTCCGCCCCGCCGGGAACATTTCACCCCGCCGGAATCTTCCACCACCGCGCCGGAATTTTCCACCATCCCGCCGGGGTGCTCCACCCCTCCGCACCCCTCCGGGATCTTCGCCTCCGAACCGGACAAGCGCAAACGCTTCCCCCATTTTGTCGAATGTTCGCTTTTCGCCCAAAATAAAAGCAAAAACTTCCCCTCTATCCACCCGGACCCCTGAAAATCGGAGACCCCGTCGAGAATGGCGGAAGTTTTTGCCCCTGTTTTTTGCATTTCCGGCCCAAACCCGCGCAATGGCGCAAAATTCTCTTCTAATTCACCAGTCTTTTAATTCACCAGTCTTTCACCAAGCGCGCGGGACAAGAGGGGCGGCCGGCGCCCGCTCAATTCCCTTCCTTCGTCGGGCCCATGACCCCCGGCACGGGCAGCCCCGCCTGACGGAGCAGCACGGTCATCTGCCCGCGGTGGTGGGTCTGGTGGTCGATCAGTTTCCGCAGCACCGCGCCCCGCGGCACGACGCCGGCGAACGTCTGGATGCTTTCGACCAGTTGCTCGTCCGTCAGGTTCCGCTCCACCGTGCGCTTCACATCTTCCGCGACCCGGGTGTACGCCTGCACGATCTCGGCTGCCTTGTCGGGCTGCTTCTCTCCCGCCGGCTCAATGTCGAAGCCCAGCGTCTTCATGAAGAACACCGGCGCGTTCGCCAGGTGCCAGCCCAGCCAGCCGAGCGTGTTGTGCCCTTCCACGATGGCCTGGCCAAGCTTCTCATCCGTGACCGCCTGCAGCACCCGAAGGGTGCCTTGGACCGAATCCGACCAATCGTTGAGGAAATCCTGCACCGTTCTGTACATGGCTTTCGCTCTCCTCGCTGCGAGTAGTGTGGGGTTTCTCCATCAGCATTTTACCCTGCCCGGGCGAAAATGGAAACCGGAAACGGAGTCCCGGCCGCCCGCCGTTCCGCGCCGCTCAAGCCTCCCGGATCCTGTCCAGCAGCTCGTCCCACGACCGGACCACGAGGAACGGCTTCACCGGTGCATCGTCCGGGACCCCCGCGCCGGAATGGTCGAACCAGACGCCCCTGATCCCCAGGCGCCCGGGCGCCGCAATCTCCCATTCGTAGTTGTCGCCGATCATCCAGGCGTCCTCCGCCGACACGCCGAGCCGCTCGAGCGCGAGGCGGTAGATGCCCGCTTCCGGCTTGCCGACGCCGACTTCGCCTTCGATCAGGACGCAGTCGAACAGGCCGGACAGGTTGAAGCGGCGGATTTTGGACCGTTGCATCTCCGCGCCTCCGTTCGTGACCAGGGCGAGCCGGACGCCCATCGCCCGGAAACATCCGATGGCTTCCAGCGCGCCGGGGAACAGCCGGACCTGTCGGTCGCGCTCCTCACTGAAGGCGACGGCGATCCTGCGCGCGAGCGACGGGTCATGGATGTTCCACCGCTCCAGCACCATGGCGACGATCTCCTGCCTGGCGCGCAGCAAATCCCGCCGGCCGAGCCGGTGCCTGTCCGGATCGCTCCAATACCAGTCGGCCCTCTCCAGCATGGCCGACGCCATCTCCCGGGCCGCGGCGTCCCCGATGCCCGGCAGGCAGGCCCGAACCGCGCGCAGCCAGCATGGGCCGATGTCGGCTCCCACATCGAACGTGATGATGGTGTCATCCAGATCCGTCAGGATCGCCTTCGGCAGCCGGATCGGCATGCGCACCACCCTCCAGGACTTCTTTCAACCGGACGCCCGCGCCGGGCTTTGGCCTGCCGTAACGGGCGTTCAGGTCGTCGACGATATCCCGGGAATCCGCCCACGATATGACGGATATCGGCGCTTTCGATTTCCCGCATCGGAATCCCCGCACCGGACGGTGTCCCCCGGCGTCGGGCCGCCGTGATGCTGTGACAGGACGGACCGCCGGGTCCGATGCGCACATCATGGCCGGGCAATTCCTTACCGGGCGGGATGGGGCTTTCGATCCCGGACGCCACGCGCATCCCTTCCTTCCGATCCGTATTGCCAAAATGCCGGATTCCATGACAATTTCTACAAAAGCAAAAAAGACTCCTGCCTGCCGCAAGAGTCCGTTCCGCAATCCGTTCCCCGTTCCGCGATCCCTTCCGAGCGCATTCCGCCGTCGGGCATGCCCGGGCCTTCGCCCGTCCGCGCGATGCCGCGGCGCCCCGCCACGGGTCCGTGCGCCGGATGCCGGCCGCCGTTCAACCCGCCAGCAGCGCGTCGACGATCGCCTTGTTCGCGCGCTCGTTCTTCTTCAGATGACGCAGCCGTTCGCCGGACAGCAGGTCGATGGGACCGAGCGGCATCTCCCCGCAGATGTCCGCCCCCGCGAGCGGCCGGGTCCGCTTCAGCTCGCGGATCACGTCCAGCAGTTGACGCAGCGACATGCTGCCCTGATCCCAGTCCGTGGCCGCGTGGTCCGGACCGAGCACGTCCTTGTCCACGCTGATGTACAGCGGCAGGCCGGGCGCCAAGGCGCGGACGGTCCGCGCGATCATCTCCGCCGTCATGCGCCGCACGTCCCGCTCGGGGATGACGGAAACCTTGTCGGGCCATTCTGCTGCCCCGCCGGCGGCCGGAACGTTCGCGCCGATGATGATGACGCGCTCCAGGAGCGGCAGCGTCTCCAGCGCGCAGCTGACCCAGGAGCCGCATGACAGGTACGGGCTTCCGTCCCCCATCGCCAGATCGGTATGGTGGTCGAACAGCACGAGCGAGAACGGCTGCCGGATCTCGGACAAGAGCACGTAGGTGACATAATGGTAATTGCCCGGGCCGATCAGGGTGACGCGCCGGTACTTGCGCGACCGCAGCCGGCTTCGGATCTTTCGCAGGGACTCGCCGGTGCAGTAACCGCGACACCCGCTCAGATCGGAGAAGTCGATCCATTCGGCCGGATAGGTTTGCAGCAAAGCCTGTTTTTGCAGCGTACCGTCGAAATTCAACAAGGAAATTCCGCTGTCCGCCGTGCTTTCCATTGTTCCAAACCCCCAATGTTCAAGCGTCGCTCAAATCTTGGGTGTCTTCACAATGAAAAATGGCTCCCGTGGCAGTCGGAATTTTCACTTGGTCAACGATTGCGCCGGTTGCCGCAAAACGAAGCCTTCGTGTAACCAATCTTAAAATGTCTTGCCGCGGGTATGCAAGCGTGTGGCATCTCCGGTTCCGGGTTCTGTATAAAATTTTATCCTGAATTTCGAAAGTAAAACTCTTTTAAAAACATAAAAAGGGCTCCTGTTCTTTGGTAGAATGGTGTTTGACGAAAAAAACTCCAGCCAAAGAAAGGAGCACCTTTAAGGTGAAGTCTACCACACCCGTCAGCAAAATCAAGACAGAATTTTCCCTGCGACATGCGACCAGTTTCGGAGGCGCCAAAATCTTTCTGGAATA
>Ga0207871_100288_pt1 | contig 23303 bp, 16 predicted proteins | sample Passage260A_FD_187371 | JGI IMG/M metagenome (GOLD analysis project Ga0207871, IMG submission 187371) | Cellulose adapted compost microbial communities from Newby Island Compost Facility, Milpitas, CA, USA - Passage2 60A (SPAdes) (version 2) ...
AGTCGTGTCTACCCGCCAGCCCCCGCGACTCCCCGCGTGTCATCCTGAGCGGAGCCGGGGGCGGCGGCCAGCCGCCCCCGGCGCAGCGAAGGATCTCTCCGGTGCATGCTGGAACCGACGCGAGATCCTTCGCTCCGCCGCCCGGCGCTCCCGCGCCGGCCGGCTCCGCTCAGGATGACAAGGACGAGACCACGGTGATCGGTACATGTACCACGGTAATTTGTCAAACTCCATAAGCCGGCTGAGGACGGTAGTCCGTCCGGGTGGTGAGAGGATCCCGCCGCGCGGCCCGTGCCCGGGGCTAGAGCCGCCGGCACGGCGGACACTCGTATCATTCTTCAGACTTCATCACCCTTGGACACATGCCGACCGGCGGACACCGTATCACCAGGATCTGATCCCGTTTCCGACAGCCGGCTTTAGCCGGCTGTCGTTGTCAGCCCGGCGGCTTGAGCCCCGGGCACCTGCCACGGCGCGGGATCCTTCCCACCACCTGCCCCGAAACGGGATCACGGCGCCGGATCCGTCGCACCACCCATCGCGCGTCCCAACGGCGGCGCGGCACCAACCCCGGCGCGCGGCTGAGGCCGCGCGATACCAAAGCGGCGGCTCGGGCCGCCGCACTCCAATGCAATCCCCAGCCGCCGGTCGCCGGCTTTCCTTGTCCGCCCGGCGGCTCTTGCGCCCCGGGCATCTGCCACGCAGGCCGGCTACATCACGGCATCAGGCCCGAGCACCGTCGGGTCTACGCCACACGGTCGTCCCACACGTGACGCATGACGGATGACGCATGACGCATCACGCATCACTGATAGATCACCACGTCCGGCTGCGGGGAAAGGAGGTTGACCTGCTCGGGGGTCATCAGGTCGGCGTCCTGGTTGTAGAAGAGTTTGAAGCCGCCGTGGGGCGCGCCGTCCTCGTTGACGAAGCGCTGGTAGCCGCCCATCTTGTCCTCGGCCCATCCGAAGCCGTCCATGTCGATCACCAGATCGATCCCGGGCACCTGCCGCAGCGCTTCCTTGTTGCGGATCATAACGTAGTCGAACTGGTGGACCACCAGGATCTTGTTCGGCAGTTTCTCGTCCTCGATCAACTGCGCGAGCATCTCCTGCGCCCGGTTGATCTCCTCAGCGTCCATGCCGCCGATGATCGTACCCGGCACTTCGCCCGGGGTGGCGAATTCCGGGTCGAGCGCCAGGTGAACCCGCGGGTTCTTCAGGTACTCCAGCACGTGGGGGAGCTCCGCCTCGACCGTACTGTGGCCCATCTGGATATCGAGGATCACGAGAAGATCACGCCGCTCCGCCACCTCGAGGTACTGCTGCACCAGCTCGTCCGGCATGCGGTAGAGGTAGGTGCCGTCGTCGGTCTCGGATCCCTGTGCCACCGCGTAGATCAACTCCAGCGCCGGAGCGACGGTCCGATCACCATTGGTCGCGTCGTACTCCGCAGCCTGGGCGAGAAGCTGGTCAACCACCGTGTTCGGGTCGGCGCTGCCGAGGACTCCCATGACCGGGGTATCCGGATAGCCGTAGTAGGCGACGACCTGGCAGTTCTGGAACAGCGAGCGCGGGTCGGCAGGGCGGAGGGTGAATGGCGACTCCGCCGTGTCGTCGGACGGGGTAGGACGCGGCTCGTAGCAGTGCGCGAGTGGCGGCGGGACCGGTGTCGGCGTGGGTGTCGGGGTCGGCGTCGGCTCCGGGGAGGGCGTGGGCGACGGCGTCGGGGTAGGGGTGCTGGGCGGATCCTGCTCGGCCGTCGCGGTCACCCCTGAGTTGCCTGCGGGCTCGGTCAACTCCATGCCAGGTCCGGCCGCAGTCGGCGATGAGCAGGCCGTCAGGAGGAACAGGACAAGCACGAGATACGATACGCGACGATGCCCGGTGATGACGATCCCCCTTCCGTCCGTTGGGTGACGGTCACACATCTGGTGCCCGTCGCACGTGACGATCGACGCAGCGCCCGAAACGGACAAGGCTGGCACCCACATGGTAGCACGGGTCGAACGATCGCGGGCACTCGCGCCGCGATCCAGGCATCTCTTGCTGAAAACGCGTGACTGTGGCAAGACGTGTCTAGCGGCGCGGCAGGTCGTGCCGGTCGCGCCGTTGCGGCTGACGTTCAGAGGAAGGAGACGGGTAATGGGCAGGGTGACGCCGGACCAGGTCCATGCAGTGCTGGGGAGGTCGGTTCTTGCCGACGGCTACAGCTTCGTCTACGACCCGGAGCGGAGCCACGGCTCGTGGCTTGTTGATGCGCGAACCGGGGATGCCTATCTCGACGCCTTCAGCTTTTTCGCCTCAGGCGCAATCGGCCACAACCATCCGGCGCTGCACGATCCGGCGTTCAGCGAGCGACTCCTCGTGGCCGCCCGCGTCAAGCCCTCCAACCCCGACGTCTACACCACGCTCTACGCCGAGTTTGTCGATACCTTCGCGACCATGGCCGTGCCGAAGGAGTTCCCCCACCTCTTCTTCATCGACGGGGGCGCGCTGGCCGTCGAGAACGCGCTGAAGACGGCGTTCGACTGGAAGGTGCGGAAAAACCTCGCCGCCGGGAAAGGACCGCTCGGCTCGAAAGTGATCCACTTCACCGAGGCGTTCCACGGCCGTTCGGGCTACACCCTCTCCCTGACCAACACCGCCGACCCCCGCAAGTACGAGTACTTCCCCCGCTTCGACTGGCCGCGCATCCCGGTGCCCAAGATGCGCTTCCCGCTCACGGACGAGACGCTGGAGGAGGTGATCGCCCGCGAATCGGCAGCGCTCCACGCGATCACCGCCGTCCTCGAGCGGGAGGCGGACGAGATCGCCGCGATCATCATCGAGCCGATCCAGGGTGAAGGGGGCGACAACCACATCCGCCCCGAGTTCCTTCGCGCCCTGCGCCAGTTGGCCGACGACTACGAGGTCATGCTGATCTTCGACGAGGTCCAGACGGGCATGGGGCTGACCGGCTCCTGGTGGGCCTTCCAGCAACTCGGCGTGGAGCCCGACATCTTCGTCTTCGGCAAGAAGACCCAGGTCTGCGGCATCGCGGTGAGCCGCCGGGTCGACGAGGTAGAGCGAAACGTGTTCGTCGAGCCGAGCCGGATCAGCTCCACCTTCGGCGGCAACCTGGTGGACATGGTGCGCGCCCAGCGGATCATCGAGGTCATCGCGCAGGAGAACCTGATCGAGAACGCACGCCACCAGGGCGAAGTCTTGCTCGGGCAGTTGCGGGAGCTGGCGACCCAGGCACCGATCGACAACGTGCGCGGTCGCGGCTTGATGATCGCCTTCGACCTGCCGACGCCCGAGGCCCGTGACGCCGTCATCGCCCGCGCCTACGAGGAGCGGCTGCTCGTGCTCCCCTGCGGGGCGCGCTCGATCCGCCTGCGGCCGCATCTCAGCCTGACGACCGACGAGGCCGAGGCACTGATCCAGCGCCTCACCGCGGCGCTGGATGCCGCTCGCCCGGCTTCCTGATCTCGCAGCACCCGCCTTGGCATCCGCCGCCGCGGACGGCGTTAGTCCGCCGTCCGCGGCTCGGGGCTGCCTACGGACAATTCGACGCGGGGGACGCGCGCACGGCTGGCCGCGAAGGCCGCGACAGCCGCCAGGGCGAAAGCCACCGTGCCGACCAGCAGGGCGTCGCTGTACTCGGAGAACTCCTCCGCCCCCACGTAGAACGGCAGGAGCGCCCGCCGCGCACCCGCACGCGACTCAAGCAGCGCGGTCGCGACCGCTGCCCCGAGGCTGGTGCCGACGAAGAAGAGCATGTTGAAGATACCCAGCCCCACACCGTAGATCCGCGCCGGGATCGTCCGCGTCAGGACGGTCATCAGCGGCGCGTTGACCAGCGCCTGCCCGAGGCCGAGGAACATGGTGACGGCGGAGAACGCCGGAGCCGGCCAGCCGATGGCGACCGCGCTCAGGAACAGCACGGTCACGCAGGAGATCAGCAACCCGGGGACGATCAGCACGAACGGATTCCAGCGGTCCGCCAGGCGACCGGCAGTGCCCGACAGGGACACCACCACCAACGCCTGCGGCAGCAACGCCAGGCCCACCTGGCCGGACGGTAGGCCGTTGACATTCGTGTAAAGGAACGGCGCGACCACGATGACGCCCATGCCGCCGCTCATCGTGAGGAACCCGACGACCGTGAGCAGTAGATAGCGCCGGTTCGCCAGCAGCGCCCGGTCGATGAACGGGAACGCGACGGTCTGCTGCCGATGGATCGTGAGCACCGTCCCGATGAGCCCGACGATCGCGGCGGCGATCACCGCCCCGGACAGGCCGCCTTGCCGCTGGAGATTCGTGACCGCCAGCAGCGCTCCCGAGACGGCCGCACCCACGGCGATGCCGCCGAGCCAATCGATCCGCACCTGCTGGTGGAGGTACGAAGGTGGCAGGTAGCGTGCGGCAAGGGGGATCACCACCGTCAGCAGCGCCGCGAAGAGGAACACCATGCGCCAGGCGATGAGCTGGGTAATGATCCCGCCCAGCGTCGGACCAATTGCCGCTCCGGCGCTGACGGCCGTCGCGACGATGCCCATCGTCCGCCCGCGCCGCTCGGGCGGCACGGTGCGGGCGACCATGGCCATGCCGAGACTGGTGATGGCTCCCGCGCCCAGGCCCTGGATACAACGGGCGACCACGAGCATGGGGAACGCCACGGCCAGCCCCGCGAGCGCGGCGCCGATGACGAAGAGCACCATGCCAGCCAGGTAGATGCGACGCTCACCGAAGCGGTCACCCAGGCGGCCGTGGAACGGCATCGCGACACCGAAGGTGAGCAGGTAGATCGACACCAGCCAGCCAAGCGCGCCGGCATCGACGCCGAAGTGGGCGCCGATCGGCGGCAGCGCGACGTTGACCATGGTGCCGCTGGTCACCGTCATGAAGCTCGCCAGGCCGACGATAGCGACGACCCATCGCTCGTGCGTCCGCCCGTCTCCGGTGAGGTCGGCCTGCGGCTGGGCCACGACCTCCATCGTGCGAGGGGGATCGTTGTGTCGCACTCCGTCTCCTATGATCCGGTTCCGTGCGCAGAAATCGAACGCCAGGGAACCGCCTGGCGGGCGGACGGCGCGCCGAATGGCGCGCCGGTATCGACGAAACGAGAGAGGAACATGCCGCGAGGCGATCCTGAGCGTTCCGCTCCACTGTTGCCCGGGGGTAAGGGCGGCCTGGCGGGCACACCGACCGCGGCCCCCCGGCTCCCGATCTGCCTATTGTACAGCGGCCGTCTACAGCGCGAGACAGCGTGATGGGAATGGATGCCGATCCGAGCACACATCCGGCCGTCTATTGCGCGCAGATTCGGGTATAGTGACCTGGTTGGCAACCCCGGACCGATTCCGGGGCGGATTCTGTAAGACACGGGTGGGGAGCGAGGAGCACCGATGACCCAAGACGCACAGGTGACCGAGCAGCGGCTGAGCCGCGTACGGGAGGTCATGGAGCAGGCCGGGGTGGACCTGCTGATCATCGGCCCGTCGTCCGACTTCCGCTACTTTACCGGCCACGCGCCGCGGCTGAGCGAACGCCTGACCGCGCTCATCATCCCGCGCGAGGGCGAGGCGACCATCGCCGTGCCGCGGCTGGAAGCGCCGCTGCTGGCGCATCTCTCCGACCAGTTCGCCATGGCCATCTGGGACGAAACCGAGCGACCCACCGAGCGCATCGCCGCGATGGGGCGCGAGGCCGGCGTGCGCGCGGTCGCCGTCAACGATCAGTTTTGGAGCGTGTTCCTGCTCCAGCTCGAAGAGCTGCTGCCCTCTGCCTCGTTCCAGAGTGCGGCCAAGATCATGAGCCGGATGCGGGTGGTAAAGGACCCGGCGGAGATCGCGCTGCTGCGCGAGGCGGCGCGCCGCACCGACGCCGCCTGGGAAGAGTTCTGCGCGACCGTCCGCCTGACCGGCCGGACCGAACGCGAGGTCGCGGCGGACCTGCAAGCGCTGATGGCGAAGCAGGGTTTCCCGACCCTGGCGTTCTGCGCGGTCGCATCCGGCCCCAATGCCGCCTCGCCGCACCATGAAACCTCCGACCGCGTCATCCAGCCGGGAGACCCGGTGGTGATCGACTTCGGTGGCGAATATGAGGGCTACTACTCCGACATCACTCGCACGCCGGTGGCGGGAGAGCCGCACCCGGATTTTGTGAAGATCTACGAGATCGTGAAGCAGGCGCAGCAGGCAGCCTTCGAAACCATCCGCCCGGGTGTCGCCTGCCAGGACGTGGACCGGGCCGCCCGCAAGGTCATCACCGACGCGGGCTACGGCGAGTACTTCATCCACCGCGTCGGCCACGGCCTGGGGCTCGAGATCCACGAGCCGCCGTACCTGGTCGAGGGCAACACCCAGCCGCTGGAGGCGGGCATGGTCACCTCCGACGAGCCGGGGATCTACATTCCGGGGAAGTGGGGTGTCCGGATCGAGGATGCCGTGCTCGTCACGGAAGACGGCGCCGAGCGCCTGAACACGGTGTCGCGCGAACTCGTCTCGCTGCCGTAGCAGCCCTGGCCGCTACGTGGACGTGAGGTCGCTGTGGACGGCGTTCCCGCCGCGGAGCTTCGCTCCGTACATGGCCTGATCGGCCGCGGCCAGCAACTCGTCCGGCGTCGTGCCCTGGTGCGGGAACATGGCGACACCGACCGAGATGGTCAACGGCAGGAGCGCATCGCCGTGCTCGAAGGGCAGATCGGCGACCGTGCGCCGTAGCCGGTCCGCGACCTCCACCGCGGCGCGCAGGTCGACGTTCCGCAGCACGACCGCAAGCTCATCGCCCGCGTAGCGGGCCAGCAGGTCGTCCGGCCGCAGGTTCCCCGCCAGCCGCCGGACGACCTGCTCCAGCACGGCATCGCCGACCAGATGGCCGTACTGGTCGTTGACCTCCTTAAACTTGTCCATGTCGATCAGGAAGAGGGCCGCGGTCGACACCCGCGGATTCCCGGCGAGGCTCTGGAGGTGCTCGAGCAGTACACGGCGGTTGGCGATCCCGGTCGCCGGATCGGTGCGCGCCTGCAACTCCAGCCGCTGGGTGAACTCCATCTGGTCCAACAGCAGCCCGAGATGCACCGCAATCCCCTCGGCGAGCGCCATGTCCTCATCGTCGAGTGGGTGGGAGGTGTCGGTCTCGATGTTCAAGACGCCCACCGGCCGACCGGCCGACCGGATCACGGCCACCAGCTCGCTGCGGATGGCGGGATCGATCTCAATGTAGTCCGGGTCGCTGCGAACGTCGTGGACCAGGAGTGAGCGGTTCTCGCGCAGGGCACGGCCGGTGATACCGCGGTCGATCGGCCAGCGCACCGTCAGGTCGGGGGGCGGCCCCGCCTTGGAGCGCTTTTCCAGGTGCTCGCCGTCGGGCGTCAGCGTCGCCAGCACCACGCGGCGATAGCCGAGGCTGCCCGTGAGGCGCTCGGCGACCAACTGGAAGGCAACGTCAGCATCGCCGCCGCGCGCGATGAGCTGGCTCAGGTCATGGAGCAGTTGCAGTTCATGCAGGCGCCGGTGGGGGACGGTGATATCCTCGACCGTCACCTGCACGTAGGTAGTGGGAGCCGTACCGGCCTCGCCCGGCAGCGACAGCCTGCGGGCGCGGCACGCCGTCGTCAGGCGTCGCCCACCAGGCCCGTAGAAAAAGAGCACGACCTCGTCCGACGGGGCCTCGGAGGAGGCACGCCACTCCTCCCATGGAATCGCCGCGGGCTTGACGAAGAGGCTCGCGAGCGGTGTGCCCACCAGCGACTCGGCGGGACGACCGGTCAGGTTGCTCATCGCCGCGTTGACCAGATGGATGGTCCCCTCCGTATCGCAGAGGAGCACCCCGATCGGCATCCCCTCGACCAGTTCGCGGTAGAGTTGCTCAGTGATCGCCAGCTTACGGCGCAGCCGCATGGTCGCCAGCGCCGCCGCCAGCGCCGCCGCCAGGACGTCGCCGATCGACCGGTCGAGCGGGTCGTAGTCTGCCGCGTCGCCGTAGTAGACCGAAAGCAGGCCGTAGACCGTCGACGCATCCCGTATCGGCATGATGGTGGCCAGCCGGATGCCGGCTTCCTCGGCGATCGCCGGGTCGCTCAACCGCCGGGCATCGCTGCCTTCGCCCGGGTAGCGGAGCGGCTCATGCTGGTTCCGAACCGCGGCGTCCACCTGTTCCCGCCCCCGCCCGACCGACCGCTCTTCGATGTGGCGCACGAAGCGGTCGGGCACCCCGGCCACGGCCAACGCGGCAAGCCGGTCCTCCCCCTCGGCCAGCAACCACACCGCCAGGCCGCGAGCGTCCAGCAACCGCCGGGCGACCTCCAGCGCCTCCCCCAGCCGTTCCGGGGACTCGGCCAGGTCGAGCACTTCAAGGGCGAGTTGGCGGATCGCGGCCATCCGACGCAGGTGCCGGCGCTGATCCGCTTTCGACGCCATGGTGAGCGTACGCCGCAACCCGAGGAGGCGCTCCACATCCGCCACCATGAGCGTCACGGGCAGCACGGCGTCAACGCCCACCGCCATCAGGGCTGCGGTCTGGGGCGTTGCGGAGTCGGCGAGCGCGCCGACCACGATGGGATCGCCGAGGCGCGGGCGGAGGGAGTCCACCCATCCGGCATTATTGTCGGGGATAAGGGACGCATCGAGCACGACCACGTCCGGCGGGTGTTCGGCGGCATGGGCGATCGCTTCCGCCACCGTCACCACACCGGTTGCTCGTCCTCCCAGTCGTTCGAGGATGGCCAGGAGGTGCTCCCTCAAGTCGTGGCGGTCGCTAACGACCAGCACATGGCACCCCTGAGCCTGATCCATCGGTTGCCCAACACCCTCCGCACTCGGTCAGGACACCCTGGATGCACGACTCCTCGGCTTGGCGTTCACCTGCACACCGAGACCATTAGCGCGCAACCAGTTGCACGCTCACGATTATAGAAAACGTGCTCCGCATAGTCCACGTCTACTACCGAGCCGTCAAGAACACCGCGCAACATGACTGGATGTACACGGTCTAGTCCGCACGGGCAACGGATGACTCTGCGGCGCCGGGCACCTCGACCTCGTCGGACACGCCGCCATGCCCCTCCGGCAGCTCCTCACCCCGGTACTGCCAGAGCTGACGCGCCCACCAGCGAGAGGTCACGACCATCAGCAGGCAGGCGCTCCCGCCGAGGACCATGGCATAGCGCGCGCCGACCACGCTTGCGACCATCCCGGCCTGGAACTCGCCCAGCCGCGGCCCGCCGGCGGAAAACACCGAGGCCAAGGCACCGACCCGGCCCCGGAGCGAGTCCGGCGTCGCCAACTGCCGCACGGTGTGGCGCATCGCCATACTGACGGCATCCAACCCCCCAGCCAGCGCCAGGAGCCCGAGCGCCATCGGGAACGACCGGGCCATACCGAAGAGCGCCAGAGAAATCCCATACGCCGCAACGGCCAGCGCCACGACGCGCCCCGGCCGGCGCGGGGACGGCAGCAGCGCGAAGATCAGCGAGCCGGCGACGGCCCCCGCGGCCGGAGCCGAGTAGAGCAGGCCCAACCCCTCCGAGCCCACCGCCAGCACGTCGCGCGCAAAGGCCGGGAGCAGCCCCATCGACGAGACGAAGAGCACGGCGAGGAAGTCGACCAGCATCAACTGCCAGAGGATGGCGCGACCGCGCACGAACTCCAGGCCCTCGACCACCGCGGACCATCCCCGCCGCGGCCCGGCCGGCACCGGGGCGCGGGTGCGCATCGCCACGATCGCGCTGAGCACGGCGAGGAACGACGCCGCGTTGATCCAGTAGGCCATACTCACCCCGAACACCTTGATGATCACACCCCCGGTGGCCGGGCCGAGGACGGCCGCGGTCTCCCAGGCGAGCACGTTCAGCGTCAAGGCGTTCGGCAGCCGCTCGCGCGGCACCAGGGAAGGGATGAGGGCCTGCCGCGTCGGCGAGTCAAACGCCGCGGCCGCCGCGGTGAGCGCCGCAAAGGCGTAGAGGATCGGCACGTTCGCCTTGCCGAGCGAGATGATCAAGGCGAGGAGCGCGCTGAGTCCGGCGAGGAAGCTCTGCGACACGAGCAGGACCCGGCGGCGGTCGACCTGATCCGCCAGCGTCCCGCCGAAGATCGAGAGCAGGATCGTCGGGATCGCCCGCGCCAGCCCGACCCCACCCAGTGCCGCGGTCGAGCCGGTCAAGGAATAGACGAGCCAGCCCAGCGCCACCGTCTGCACCTGGGTGCCGAGCATATCCACGAACTGCCCGGCCCAGAGGAGCCGGAAGTCCCGGTAGGCCAAAGCTGCGAGTGATGTAGGAAGCCTCACCCTCAATCCCTTGCGAGTACGCGCCGCCTACGACGACCGCGCGACGCCAAGCCGCTCCACGAACCAGTCCACCGCCCGCTCCAGCACATCCCGCTGATGCTCACGCTCGCGCACCCCGTGCGGCTCGCGCGGGTAGACGACGCACCGGGCCTCGACCCCGTGGGCACGGAGGCCGCGCGCCATCTCGTACGCCTGGCCGACGGGGCAACACGGGTCCTGCTCCCCATGCAGGAACAGCGTCGGCGTCCGCACCCGGTCTACGTAGAAGATCGGCGAGCGCGTCGCATACAGCCCGTCAAGCGCGAAGGGGTCGGCCCGGAGGAAGATCTCATCGAACCGGGGAATGTTCGTGCCTCCGTGGAACGAGTACCAGTTGGTGATGCTGGCTCCGGCCACCGCCGCCCGGAACCGATCGGTCTGGGTGATGGCCCAGCAGGTGAGGTAGCCGCCGTAGCTCCAGCCGCCGACGCCCAGCCGCTCCGGATCGGCGATGCCGTCCCGCACGCAGGCGTCCACCCCGGCGAGGATGTCCTCCAGATCTCCGCCCCCGAGGTCGCCGATGTTGGCCTCAGCAAAGGCCAGCCCGTACCCGGCGCTCCCGCGCGGGTTCGGTAGCAGGACGGCGCACCCGCGCGCGGCCAGCAGGTGGATCCAGCTTCCGGGGCCGGACGGGCGCAAGCCATAGGCCCATGAGCCAGTCGGGCCGCCGTGGATGAGCGTCACCAGCGGCCAGGGCGGGTTACCCGCTCCCTGCGGGCGAACCAGCATCCCCTCGATCTCCATGCCGTCGGGCGCCGTCCAGCGCAGCGTCTCGTACGGGCTGAGTAAGTCCGCCGGGAACTCGGCGTTGACCGCGCTGCGCCGTTCCCACCGGACCCCTTCCGGTCCCTGATCCGCGATCCGCCCGACCCACAGCTCCACCGGCTCCGTCGGGGCACTGATCCCCGTGGCCACCAACCGGCCGTCGGCACTGATGGCGACGCCGGTGCCGTAGACGTTGAAGAACTTCTCCCCCGCCCACAGCGTCCGCGTCCGCCCACCGCCGGTCGGATCGAGCAGGCAGATCGCCGCCCGATTACGCTCGAGCGCCGCCGCGAAGAGCCGTCCATCCGCCACCCAGTGGAGCGACAGGTACGACCGCGGCTCCCCCGCGGTCAGCGGCTGCGCCGCACCCCCCGCGGCCGGGACGACGACCACGTCGCCCCCGCTCATGCCCGGATCACTCCAGGTGCTGGTGATCAGCGCGATCGCGCGTCCATCCGGCGACCACGTCGCGCCGGTGATCTGCCGCTCGGGCGCGTAGAGGGTCGTCACCTCGCCCGTCGCCACGTCGATGCGTACCAGCCGCGCCCGGTACCAGGACCAGGCGTAGGGCAGATCGCTGACGATCGCCGCGATCGCCGACCCGTCGGGCGACCAGGCCAGCTCCCAGACGTGCAATGGTCCCGTTGTCAGGCAGCGCGCCTCCCCGCTGGCCGCGTCCACCAGCCAGATACGCCCGAACGCGTGCTCTTCCTCGAACAGAACCCAGTCGTGCCCCTCGGCCCGGTCGCGTCCCACGGCGTCGGGGGCGATGACCGCGATCGTGCGCCCGTCCGGCGCCCAGGCGATCGCGCTGATCCCAGCGTCGAACTCGCGCAGCAGCGCGGGTTCCGCCCAGGGCCGCAGCAGGTAGAGCTGCCCGGTGCCGCGCTTCTTCCGGTCGGACCGGAACGCCAGCGTCTCCCCGTCCGGCGACCAGCGCGGCAGGTCGTCCGTCCCCGGCCCTTGGGACACCTGCCGGGGCTCGCCACCGGCCACGTCCACCAGCCAGATCCGGCTGCGCGGCGACGGCTCCTGGTAGTCCACCGCCCCCTCGGCCACGACGAAGGCCACCCGGTGGCCGCCGGGGTCGATCTGCGCATCATTCACCGACTTGAGCGTCAGCAGGTCATCCGCGGTCAGCACTGCCCGCGCTTCCATCATCGCCCCTATCCCAGTCACGGTATTGGGTGCCGGTCCTCCGGCGAACGCGTACGCTAGTTGACCACAGGCAACCCGCGCTGTCGAGAGCGCACCTTGCAATACACCCGGGCGCTGGGTAGAGTCGTGGCGATCGCGCCCGACGGCGAGAGGGGATCCGCATGATCGACAGGGGAGCCAGGCTCTCAATCGGGACGCTTGCCCGCGCCGCGGCATACGGGCTGAGCACGGGTGCGGCGGTCCTGCTGCTCATCGGCATCCCGACGGTGCTCATCCCGAACCCCTGGTTCAGCCGCATGGTGCCTACCCGGCCGCAGGACTACGCCTTCCTGGCGCTGACCGTCCTGCTGAGCGCCCTGATCGGCGCGACCTACGCCTTTCCCGCCGCCTGCCCGCTGCAGGAGGGCAAGCTTACCGCGGGCGGCTTCCTCTCATTCCTGGCCGTCGGCTGCCCGGTGTGCAACAAGATCGTCGTGCTGGCACTCGGCACCACCGGCGCCATGCGCTACTTCGAGCCGGCTCAGCCGCTCCTCGCCGTCGCCGGCCTGGCCCTCCTCGGCTACGCCCTCTTCGTCAGGCTCCGCGCCACCCGCCACGCCTGGTGGCCGTCGTCTACATAACGAGCGACCAGCGGCTTCGGACCTGTGGATCGCGCCGGCGGCTGAAAGAGGCATCTTGGCGGCGTGCGCGTCGGCGCGCATCTCCCCGGTGAGAAGCGCGGCCCCGCCCTCTTTGGGCAATGGCCCACCCAGCATGCCCCAACCTTACCAGCAACTCAGCCCTTGGCTTCCTGCAGGATAACGCCGTGGCGCCTCCCACGTCGACGCGGTAGCGCCCGTATGGGCGCTACCGCGCCAGTGCCCCGCCGCAACATTGGCTGGGTCGTCTCCTGCCGAACAGGCGGCTTGGTTCCGTCCGGCGCGATCGCGGCCGAGCTTCCGCGTCGAGCAGCGGTAGCCCGTTCGTTTTTTTCACGGCCGCCTATGGGCTCTCCCAGATGTGCCCCCCAACCACAACGGCAGGCACTCTCGACATGAGCACAGGATCCTAGCGCGATCCGAAGTCGGATCGAACACGGCTTGTCCGGGACAGGCCGAGTGGACCAACGCGTTAGGCCCGCATATGCCGGAATCTTTGCGATCATCTCACCATGGATCTTGCGTTCGGACACAAGATCGGCTACTATGGTGCCATCACAGGCTGTACAAGCTAGTTTGTGGGGAGCATCTGCGTCAGTTGTCCTTCTCGTTACCAGCTCTGGCACCGCATTTGCTGCCTGGGGCGTTACCTGGAAGGGACCGCGATACTCGCCCACCTCGGGGCTCGCCTGGTACACCCCAACTTAAATAAACTATTGGGGTGGACATAAGTTGTACAGTCAGACGGGCGCATGGGGGCGGCATATCTATGCCAGCACTGATTGGACATACTACGATCAAAACCGGCTGAACAGCCTCTATTCATACTGGCAAGCAACAAACTACCAGTACGTACCCACGACCATCCACTTCGATGATCAAGCGTACGGCGGCGGAACGCACTATTCGGGGTTACATGCTACCGGCTGGTACTATACGAACTTTCCTAACCCGGAGTACCGCTCAGGAGACGATGACGGCGACACTCGACACGAGGAGATTGAAGTCCGGTGGTCTCCAACCTTCGCGGCAGGAGGATACAATATCGAGGTTGAGTACTGGGATCCTCTCTACAACGATAACACTGGTGTTGGGAACACTGGTGAGGTGAATGTGGCCAGTTACATCACAACGGCTATTGGATGGCTACGGATCGGCCATCAGTGGATGTGCAAGTTCTACTATCCGGAGCGTGATTACCTCCCCTGGTCATTCGATTGTCGCGCATAGGTACCACACGTACGCGGAAGGGGGTCGAGCCAGATGAGACCAAGACTGGCCATCGGGCGGTTTTGGCGGTTGGCTGTCTTGCTCGTGGCCGTGGGGCTGGTCATTTCGGCGTGGGTGGTCCGGTCCAGTCAATCGACTGCGGCTGATCCACTAATCCCCGCGCCAGCCACTGCAGACCTGATGCGAGGCAGCGGATGGAGTGTGAAGACCGAGGTGCTCGGCGACCAAGTGGCAGCGGGAGTGAGCTTCTCTACCTACGAACGGTCAGCGCTCCTCGACTACGCAGAGCGTGTGCGAGGAGCGGGAGCACACGTCTTTGACAGACATGACACAGTGCCAGCACTCGTCACGTTCCGCCATCCAATCTCGCTAGAGACCTTCCCGGAACTGATGGAACGGGCCGGCGCATCGGTGGTGAGTTTCAGAATTCGGACAGTGGAGCCTGATGGGCGACGAGGCACACTCGGTGGCGCTCCGGAACCCGATGGTACAGTCCTCGACGTTGAGCACGTCGCCACCTTTACCGAGCGGCAAGAACAAAGCAAGGGTGGTCCACTGAAGGTACTGGGTGTCATCGATGCTGAGGTCCTGGTCGACCGTGCTGCGTTCGACCGACTGACAAGTAACGTGGACGATGTGTTCTTGGTCGATATCATGCGAGCGGTCGTATACGACCATCTCCCAGACACGGCAAAGGACCGGGTTCCGATGCGTGATGTACGCTTGGAGCCACTGTACTGGCATCTCGAGGACAATGGGCTCACTACATCCTAGCGTGTGGTAGTCAAGCGGGTTAGGTACGAGCCTCGCCAGGCACGTCTACACTGCTGGAACGACCGACGCGAGAGCACCCTAGCCCGCTGAACAGATGCGACGAATACCGCTCTCCGTCCTCTGTCTACCATCATCCATCTGGTGAGCGGCGATGGCAGAGGCGGAGCCAGAGCAGGAGCGCCGGCGTGGACGCCGGCGCCCGTCCGGGGCCACCCCCGCAGCAAAGCCGGCGAGAGGGCGGGCGCTCCTGTTCGCGGCTCATCGGACAGATAACGCTGGACGGAGCAGTGAGCGAGCGGGCCTCACAACCGTTGAGTAGCAAAGGGGCTCGTCTCATGAGTGACGGACCCGCCGTACGAGCCGAGGAACTCGTGACCCGCGCGATGCGCTACGTCACTTGGTCCGGCTACTTCGCCCTGTTCGCCCTGGCGACGCTCATCTTCGGGCTGATCGCAGCATGCTTCGTCCCCACTGACTGGGTCGTGACGCGGAAGGACTACGTCTATCTCCAAATGCACCCACGCGGCGTCCTCGATCTGGCTGAAGACTATGAGCAATTCATCGCCACCAGCCAGAAGGATCCGATTCAGAACCAGCAGTGGCGTGAGCGGCGGCAGCACTTGTGGGTGAACTACTGGCTGCGATGGGGAACCGTGATGATCGTGGTTGGGGCAGTCACGCTCGGCCTCGATCGGCTGTTCGGGCGCCGGGTGAGCGTCCGCTTCGTTGCCGCGCTGTTCCTCGCCTTTACCATCGCCATCGGGATCTATCTCGTTACACACCCCGGCTTCAATCCGCTGGTGTGAGGATGGGGTGGGCATCCCCAGCCGCGGGACATCCGGACGGCGGACCTCCCACTCATCCGGATAGACCGAAGGGAGGGACCGGGCACGGTGCAGTCACTTTCTCACCATCCTAGCGCCTGCCGCGGCGACGACCGCCTCCGCGCCACCCGCGACGCATGGTGGTGCGGATAGAACTGCAGGCGTAAGACTGAGCCCCGCTCGACCCCGTGCGCGATCGATGCGCCAAAGAGCGGCCCTCACCCCCGGCCCCTCTCCCGGGGTCGGAAGAGGGGAGGAGGCCGGAGTCGCCAGCACGCGATTCCGAACCGGCACACGCAGGACGCACCAGGTCCCCCCTCTCCCAACGTTGGGAGAGGGGGTCAGGGGGTGAGGGCCGTCCTCACCCAAGGCATCCCCTTGATGTCATATATGATCTCCTCTATGATCATCCCTGTCAGTGACCATTCGCGAGGGTGCATGAACAGCAAGCAGGAGCTTGCCTACCAAACCATCCGTGCTCGCATCGTCGATGGCAGCTACGTTCCCGGCTACCGCATCGTGATCGACGAAGTGGCGCGTGAGCTCGGGGTCAGTCCAATCCCGGTGCGGGAGGCTGTCCGGCGGTTGGAAGCCGAGGGGCTGATCACCTACACCCGCCATGCCGGCGCCCGCGTCGTCGCCATCGACGAGCGGCAATACGTCGATACTCTAGCGACCCTCGCGGTGCTTGAGGGCTACGCGACGGCACTCGCCGCGCCACGGCTCGATGAGAGCGACCTGGCCGAACTGCACCGCCTGACCGGCGAGATGCGCGCGGCGCTCGACCGGGGCGACCTGCTGCGCTACGGCACGCTCAACCGCGCCTACCACGAGGCAATCTATCGCCGCTGCCCGAACGACTATCTGACCGATCAGATCCGCGCGGCGTGGGCACGGCTCGACTCGATGCGCCACTCGATCTTCGTCCTGCTGCCGGAGCGAGCACGCGCCTCGATCGTCGACCACGAGCGCATCAACGTTCTGCTCGCCTCCGGTGCGCCGGCAGTCGAAATCGAGCGGGTGGTGCGGCAGCACAAGCTCGCCACCGCCGAGTCGTTCCACGCCCGCGTCACCGGGCAGCAGCGCTGCGAGCAAGCGGCTGTACGGCGCACGTGATCGCGGCCCGCCGCTTGCCGCGACAACGGAGACGTGCGGCATCGATGAAAGGAGCACCTGATGGCCGGACATGACCTACGCGGCTCGATCGTGCCGCTGGTGACGCCGTTCAAGAACGGCCAGTTCGATGAGGCGGCGTTCCGCGATTTGATCGAGTGGCAGATCGAGAGCGGCAGCCACGGCATCTCCGTCACCGGCTCGACTGGTGAGCCGTCCGCGCTCACGGAGGAGGAGCGCAAGTACGTCATCGAGACCGCCGTGTCGGCGGTGCGAGGCCGGGTCCCGGTCGTGGCCGGGACGGGCACGAACAACTTCGACGAGACGGTGCGTCTGACCACCTTCGCCGAGAAGGTCGGAGTCGATGCCGTGCTGGTCATGGTCCCGTACTACAACCGTCCGAGCCAGGAGGGGTTGTATCAACACTTCGTCGGCGTGGCCGAGCGCACCTCGCTGCCGATCATCATCTACAACATCCCCGGCCGCACCGCGGTGAACATGGAACCGGAGACCGTCGCTCGCGTGGTGCGGGCGCGCTCCAACGTGATCGGCGTCAAGGAAGCCAACAAGGACTTCGAGCAGGTCACCAAACTGATGCATCTGTGCGGGCGGGACTTCCGGGTCTACTCCGGCATCGAGGTGCTCTGCTTCCCGCTGCTGGCGCTCGGCGGCGCAGGCTACATCAGCGCCACCGGCAACGTACTGCCGGAGCAGTCGGCACGGCTGTACAATCTCGTCACCGCCGGCAAGTACGATGAGGCACGGGACCTCCACTATGAGATGTACGAGATGAACGAGGCGCTCTTCTGGGAGACGAACCCGGGCCCCGTGAAGTACGTGCTGGGCCTGATGGGCAAGATCCAGCCTGAGCTGCGCCTCCCTCTCGTGCTCCCCTCTGAGGAGAACCAGCGGAAGCTGCGCGCCGTGGCAGAGCGCTACGGCCTGATCCCAAGCTCGGCCCCCGTGGCCGGTGGCGAGAACGGAGCGGCCTGATGCGGTACGTGCGTTTCATCGCGGATGGGCGTCTGCACACCGGGTACGCCGACGAGGACCGGCTGATCGACGAGTCCGGTCGCGCCTACCACCAGGATGCGGTCGTCTGGCTGCCGCCGGTGACGCCGACCAAGGTGGTCGGCTTGGTGCTCAACTACGCTGAACACGCCAAGGAGCTGGGGCTGGAGACGCCCAAGGACCCGGTCCTCTTCTTCAAGCCGCTCACCTCGCTCATCGGCCACCGCGCGCCGATCGTCTATCCCACCGGGGTGACGCAGCTCCACTACGAGGTCGAGTTGGGCGTCGTCATCGGGCGGCGCTGCCGCAACGTGAAGGCGGAGCAGGCGCGCGACGTGATCCGCGGCTACACCGTGGCCAACGACGTGACCGCGCGCGACTTCATCACCAACTACTTCCGCCCGCCGGTCAAGGCCAAGGGCTTTGACACTTTCGGTCCGCTCGGCCCCTGGGTGGTCGAGGACGAGGACATCGACCCGGACAACCTGACGCTGCGCGCCTACGTCAACGGCGAGCTGCGCCAGGAGGGCCACACCTCCAACCTGATCCACAAGGTCGGCCCGATCATCGAGTACATCAGCGCCTTCATGACGCTGGAGCCGGACGACGTGATCCTGACCGGAACACCGGAGGGGATCTCCTTCGTCCAGCCGGGCGATACCCTGCGCGTCGAGGTCGTGGGGATCGGCGCCCTGGAGAACCCGATCGTGGCTGAGAACTCCGAGGGGACGGTCTGATGACCACAACGACCGACTACGCGGCCTTGAGCAAGCGGCTGCTCGATGACCTGCCGCCGCTCCAGAACTACATCGGCGGGGAATGGACTCCCGGCCCGACCGGCGAGACCTTCATGTCCATCAACCCGGCGACGAACCAGCCGATCGCGACGGTCCACTCCGCCGGGCGCGCCGGAGCGCAGCAGGCCGTTATTGCCGCCCGCGAGGCGTTCGAGAGCGGAGCCTGGTCACGGATGCCCGCCACCGACCGCGCCCGAGCCCTGCGCCGGATCGCGGAGCAGATCCGCAAGCGGGCCGATGAAATCTCGGTGCTCGAGACGAGCGACACCGGCATCCCGATCACCCAGATCCGGGCCGGGCAGGTGCTGCGCGCGGCCGACAACTTCGACTTCTTCGCCGAGATGGCGACGCAGATCACCGGCGAGACCTTCCCGGTGGAAGGCGCGTTCCTCAACTACAGCGTCCACAAGCCGGTGGGCGTCGCCGCACTGATCACGCCCTGGAATACCCCCTTCATGCTGGAGACGTGGAAGGTCGCCCCGGCGCTCGCGGCCGGCAACACCTGCATCCTCAAGCCCGCAAGCTGGTCGCCGATCTCGGCCTACCTGCTGGCGAAGGCCATCGAGGAGGCGGATCTGCCGCCCGGCACCTTCAACCTCGTCTACGGCTCCGGCGAGACGGTCGGCACCGCGCTCGTCGCCCACCCGGAGGTTAACCTGGTCTCCTTCACCGGCGAGACGACCACCGGCAAGCAGTTGATGCGCACCGGTGCCGAGACGCTGAAGCGCTTCTCGATGGAGCTGGGTGGGAAGTCACCTGTCATCGTCTTCGCCGATGCTGACCTGGACCGCGCGCTCGACGCCGCCATCTTCGGCGTCTTTTCCCTCAACGGCGAGCGCTGCACCGCCGGTACCCGCCTCTTCCTGGAGCGCCCGATCTACGACGACTTCGTGAGCCGCCTGATCGAGCGCGTGCGCCGGATCCGCGTCGGCGACCCGCTCGACCCGTCAACCGAGGTCGGCCCGCTCATCCACCGGCGGCACCTGAAGCGCGTCATGGGCTACCTCGACATCGCCCGGGAGGAGGGCGCCACCATCGCCGTCGGCGGCCGGCGGCCGGACCAGCCCGACCTGGCCGACGGCAACTACCTGGAGCCGACGGTGATCGTCGACGTCCGCAACGAGATGCGCGTGGCCCAGGAGGAGATCTTCGGCCCGGTCCTGACCGTGATCCCGTTTGAGGACGAGGCCGAGGTCCTGCGCATGGCCAACGACGTCCGCTACGGCCTGGCCGCCTACCTCTGGACGTCGGACGTCAGCCGCGCCACGCGGCTCGCGCCCGAGATCGAGTCCGGCATGGTCTGGGTGAACTCCCAGAACGTCCGCGACCTGCGGACCCCGTTCGGGGGCATGAAGGAGAGCGGCATCGGCCGCGAGGGCGGACGTTACTCCTTCGAGTTCTACACCGAAACGAAGACGATCCACGTGGCGCTCGGGCAGCATCGCATCCCGAAGTTCGGGGCGACGCCCTGAGCGCGGACGGAATCCATCGAGAACGACGGTGTGCGTATGCACCTAGCGGCAGCGGAGGGACAACGATGGGGGCTCGGACCGGTGCGGAGTATCTCCAAGGACTGAGGGAGCGCCCTCGCGAGGTCTGGATCCACGGGGAGCGGGTGATCGGTGACATCACCGAGCATCCCGCCTTCAAGAACGTGACCCGCAGCCTCGCGGCGCTCTACGACATGCAACACGACCCGGAGCTGCGCGAGGAGATGACGTACGTCTCGCCGACCACCGGCGAGCGCGTCGGGATGTCGTTCCTTCAGCCGCGCTCGCGCGAGGACCTCGCCCGGCGGCGGATCATGATGAAGCGCTGGGCCGACTACTCGGGCGGCATGATGGGCCGCACGCCCGACTACCTCAACGCGGGGCTGATGGCCATGGCCGCAGCCGCAGACTACTTCGGCCGCAACAACCCCGCGAACGCCGACCGCATCCGGCGCTACTACGAAGAGGTCCGTGAGCGGGACCTGGCGCTGACCCACACGCTCATCACTCCCCAGGTCAACCGCGCGGTCGGCCCGGCGAGGCAGTCCGACCCCTACATCGTCGCCCGCGTGGTGAAGGAGACCGACGCCGGGCTCGTGCTGCGCGGGGCGCGCATGCTGGCTACGCTCGGCCCAATCGCCGACGAGATCGAAGTCTTCCCCTCGACCGTGCTCCGCGGCACGGAGGAGGACCGTCCCTACACCTTCGCCTTCGCCATCCCGTGCGACACACCCGGGCTGAAGTTCATCTGCCGTGAGTCGTTCGACATCGGCCGCTCGCACTTCGACCACCCGCTCGGCTCCCGGTTCGAGGAGATGGACGCCGTGGTCGTCTTCGACGACGTGCTGGTGCCGTGGGAGCGGGTCTTCCTCTACGGCGACGTCGAGCTGGCCAACGGCGTCTTCGCCGAGACGAACGCCGTGGTCCACATGGCCCATCAGGTGGTGGTCAAGAACGTCGCCAAGGCCGAGTTCATCTTCGGGATCGCCGCCCTGATCGCCGACCGGATCGGCATCGACCAGTTCCAGCACGTCCAGGAGAAGCTGGCGGAGATCATCATCGACCTGGAGGCGATGCGCGCGTTCCTGCGCGCCAGCGAGGCCGACGCCACGGTCGACCAGTGGGGCCTGATGACCCCCGCATGGGGCCCGCTCAATGCCGCCCGCAACCTCTTCCCGCGCCTCTACCCGCGCATGATCGAGATCATCCAGATCCTCGGCGCGAGCGGCCTGATGGCGCTCCCGACCGAGGCCGACATGCGCAGCCCGGCGCGGGCCATGATCGACCGCTACCTGCAGGGCCGCAACACCGACGCGTACGAGCGGGTGAAGCTGTTCCGCCTGGCCTGGGACGCCGCGCTCAGCTCCTTCGGCTCGCGCCAGGTGCTCTACGAGCGCTTCTTCTTCGGCGACCCGGTGCGCATGGCCGGCGCGCTCTACACGAGCTACAACAAGGAGCCCTACAAGGAGCGCGTGCAAGCCTTCCTCGACCGAGTCGAGCAGGAGGAGCCGGCGCGGCAGTGAGCCTGCTCACGCCCGCCGCAACCCGGCGCAGCGGTGCTGAGAGGAGAGGTCAATGGGAGCATCGACGCCGCCAACGCCAGCCTTCACCATCCTGAAGACGGGGCACGTCGAGATCCGGGTGACCGACCTGGAGCGGGCGTGCGCCTTCTACGACGGACTCCTCGGCTTCGTCGAGACCGAGCGCGACGGCAACCGCGTCTATTTCCGCTGCCTGGAGGACTGGGAGCACCACAGCCTGATCCTGACCCAGTCCGACGCGCCGGGACTGGGCCACATCGCCTACCGCGTGGCGAGCGAGAGCGACCTGGAGGCGCTGCACCGGCTCGCCACGGAGCGGGGGCTGTCGGCGCGCTGGGTCGAGCCGGGCGAGGAGCGGGGCCAGGGCCGCGCGCTGCGTATCCAGGACCCGCTCGGCTTCCCGGTCGAGTTCTACCACGCGGTCGAGCGCGTCCCGCGGATGCTCCAGCGCTTCCACGAGTACCGCGGGCCGCACGTGATGCGCGTCGATCACGTGAACCTCCAGGTGCCCGACGTCGACGCCGGCACGGCCTGGTACCGCGACACCCTCGGCTTCCACTGCTCGGAGTACACCGAGACGGAGGAGACCCCGCCCCGGCTCTGGGCCATCTGGCTCCACCGCAAGCAGAACGTCCACGACGTGGCGCTCATGACCGGCCCCGGCCCGCGTCTGCACCACGTCGGGTTCTGGCTGCCCGAGTCGGCCAACGTGCTGCGCGCTGCCGACATCCTGTCCGCCGCCGGGTACGAGGCGTCCATCGAGCGCGGCCCCGGCCGCCACGGCATCTCGAACGCGATGTTCCTCTATCTGCGCGACCCGGACGGCAACCGGGTGGAGCTCTACACCTGCGACTATCTGATCGCCGACCCGGACTTCGAGCCGATCCGTTGGCGCTTGAACGACCCCAAACGCCAGACCTACTGGGGTCACGCCGCGCCCGCGAGCTGGTTCAACGACGCCGCCCTCGTCGCCACCTTCGACGGCGACGGCTACATGCCGATCCAGTCGCCGCAAATGGCCGACCGGCCAAGCTACGTGGGGCATTGACGGCTCCAACACCGCGGCATGGGCCCGGGGTTCGTGGCGTTCGGGTTCCACCGCCCGGCCCGTGCCCGGGGATGCGTGATGTAGGGACCCGCACCGCGGCACAGTCAGTGCCGCGGGATGGGTGGTGTGAAGATCCCACCGCGCGGCACGTGCCCGGGGCTAAAGCCGCCGGGCTGACAAGGAAAGCCCGCTCAAGCGGGCTATTTGGAGTCTGGCGGCATCAGCCGCGCGCCGGGATTGGTGCCGCACCGGCGGCGGGACACGGACGTGGTGGCGCGAAGGATCCCCGCGCCGTGATCCCGTTCCGGGGTGGGTGGTGCAAAGGATCCCGCACCCCAGCATGTGCCCGGGGCGAAAGCCGCCGGTCACGGGCCGACCGGCGGACACCCTATCACCGGGGTGTCAGTCCTGATCTGCCCCAGCCGGCTTCAGCCGGCTTTTTGTTGTGAGCCCGGCGGCTTTAGCCCCGGGCCCCAAACCACGGCGCGGGGTACCTCCCACCACCCATCCCGGGGCACGTACCTCGACGCGGCGACCTGCCCGCCACCCATCCCGGCGACGGTCGGCAGCCGCCCGAGCCGGCGGAGGCGGGCGGGAGACG